>ENA-OQKU01000057-OQKU01000057.1-human-gut-metagenome-genome-assembly--contig:-NODE-57-length-17436-cov-2.821885_pt1 | contig 17436 bp, 24 predicted proteins | sample MGYA00242807_ERZ504816 | MGnify/ENA primary metagenome ERZ504816 (study PRJEB26092, sample SAMD00036376) | human gut metagenome | host: Homo sapiens | study: EMG produced TPA metagenomics assembly of...
CAAGATAGCCGGTGTCAGCTTCTCAATCTGACCGCCATGGAGTACAAGGTGCGCAAAGGGATCGAGAACCCGTGCAAGATACACGGGCTGCTGGTACGCGACTTCTATCTGTTGCTCGGTTACGGCGGATTCGCCGTGGCCGTGCTCCTGCTGAACGTCAAGAGCTGGCTGGAGGACGGTACGACAGGCGGTGAAATGCTTTTCATATTCGTATTGCTTGTCGGATGTGGCCTGTTGTTGGCAAGGAAGTTCTATAAGAATGCCTCAAGGAAGAAGTACAGGCCGCCGCATTGGGAGAAGACGGTTACAAACCGTGATGTGAGAAATGCTTTAATGAAAGACAGATAAACTATTGACAGTATGGAAAGTGTTAGAAACTGGCTGGAACAAACAATCGGAATGCCAATTGATTATATATGCATCATTATCATGGGGATGCTGACACTGCATGTTTTGATAAGAATTGCCATACATGGGAACATGGAGTTCTTAAAAAAGTATGGCAAGAGTGGCAATAATACCGAAAAAAAAAATCAATGATCCCTCTAAAGAAAGGAACGACTCATCGTCTGCATGATTCAACTTTTTTTTTAAGGAGCTGCCAACAGTGTTTGCCCCCCAATGTAATCTTACCCAAACAAATCTTTGCAAACAGGAGAAGAATACTAAAGTAGGCAACACTTGAATATAGCACAAGAAACCTTGTCCAATAACAGGCCAAAGAAATCTGTATTCCTTTACTTTCGATCAGATAAAGGTAAATCAACTCCCCAAAAAGCGAGAACAGGAATCGGAACGAATACAGCATATGGAGGTGGTTGTACCGGACAGGAAACAAGAGTGGTTAAACTGAGATATGCTCCGGCAGTTCCCGTAGCCAACATCAGTTGTACGACAAAAGTATAGCTACTGAAAGATGATATATACATAAACAAAAACGGATACACAATAATAGTGCAGGCGGCAAGGGAAACAATAGTATACCGTATGCCCCTTTCCATTTTTTGGTAGATATCTCCCAATTCATTTAACATATCATAAGACAGATCAAGTTAGACAATAATAGTGTTTGATTCCTGTGCAAAGATACAAATAACAACCGAATGGATAAAAAATAAACAAACAATAAGAAAATGGCAAACGAAGGATATTCCATACTGGATGTCATCAATGACGAATACGGTGTCATCCTTACCAGAAACGGCTGCGTGTCTGTAGCGTTCCGCATGTACAATCCGGAATGCTACAGCCTGCACCGTACCGACCTGGAGGAGCGCAACGCGCGTCTCTACCAGGCGTTCAAACACCTGCCCTCCGGCAGCTTCGTGCACAAGCAGGACGTGTTCCTTAAAAGGGAGTACGTTCATGAGCTGGAAGGGGACAGCTTCATCGACAAGGCGGAACAGAGGCATTTCTCCGGCCGTGAGTATCTGGAACATGACTGTCTTCTGATATTCACCCTGTCCGGCCTGTCCTCCCTGGCAGCCTCGTACAATGCCAACCCGTTCTCCTACCGGGAGAGGCTGCATGTGTCCGACCGGGAGAAACTCACCGAATTTCTGGAGGGGGTGAACTCCGCCATTGGTGTGATAAACAGTATCAGGGACACCCGTCTGGAAAGGATGGCCGCCGCCAGCCTGAGGGAGTATGTCATCCGGTACATCAACTTCTTCCCCCGGGCTGACTGCGACCGTGACATCCATTTCTCCGGAGAGATCACCGTCGACCGGGAGAAAGCGCGTTGCTATACCGTCTGTGACGGTGACTATCTGCCTGACCGCACCGTCAGAAGCGATGTGGAGGACACCACACTGCCCGTGTCCGGATGCAGCCTGTACATGGCGGAACTGGAAGGCCTGGGCGTGCACCTGCACTGCAACCATGCGGTCAACCAGATCCTCTATTTCGAGGGCTCGGATAAACTTTATGAAGAGTTCTCCCGCCGTGTGGCGGTCTACCGCACCAACAAGGGATGGGACAGGGCCATGCTGGAGCCGAAGGCGGACGAGCTCGAGAACATGCAGAAGGAGATCATGGAGGAGAGGCAGCTCCTCTGCCGTGCCAATTTTTCCGTCATGATATGGGATGACAGCCCGGAACTGCTGGACCGGGCCGAGAAGAAGCTGCGGGAATACCTGACCGTCTCGGACTTCAAATTCTATATACCGTCCTACGAGCATCTGGCCAACATATACCTGGCTTCGGTTCCCGGACAGGAGAAAGGGCTTGACAGCGGTTTCCTGTTCCTGACCCCGCTTTCCCTCGCGCTCTGTCTGTTCATCAACTACACGACATTCACCCCGGATGAGGAAGGGGTGTATTTCAATGACCGTATTTATCAGATACCTTTGAAAAAGGATATCTGGGACGCGAAGAAAAAACGCATACCGGCCCGCAACGGCATCGTGGTGGCATCCACCGGCGGCGGCAAGTCCGTGCTGACACTGAATATCGTGCAGCAGCTCATCGAGCAGGACTATATCGTGGTGGTGGTGGAGTTCGGGTACTCTTTCGGACAGCTCTGCAAGCTTTATCCTGAAATCTCGCTGCATGTGGACTATGACGGGGAGACACCGCTGGGCCTGAATCCCTTCGATCTGGAGGGCCGTTCCCTTGACAACAACAAGATAGAGGTGCTATCGGGTATCGTGCAGCGTTTCTGGCGCCGCATGTTCGGGAAGGACGAGGAGGAGCAGTCCGTAGCCCTCACAAAATTCATCCAGGATTATTACGCCACCTGCCTGCCGCCCCATTCCTTTCCCTCTTTCTACCGCCACGTGACGGAGCATTATGAGGATATTTGCCGGCGGAAGGACGTAGACCCCAATTATTTTTGACCTGTCCTCCTTCCGCCTCATATGCAGCGAGTTCCTTCCCGGTGAACGGTATGCCAATGTATGCAGGACCGACGGAGTGCCCGATTTCGGGAACAGGCGGCTGGTCGTGTTCGAGCTGACGCAGATCAAACAGGACAAGTTCCTCTCCGACCTGGTCATGGCCCTGATCTTCGACGTGATTCATGACAAGATCCTTTCCGACCGGACCAGAAGGGGAATGATCATTTTTAACGAGTATGCCGAGACGGCGCAGATGAAGTCCAGAGGCGAGGATATCAGCATACATTCCGCAGTCGCCTTCTGCTACCAGAAGATACGCAAGGAGAACGGTGCGGTGATGACCATCGTCCAGAGTCCCGACCAGCTTCCCGATGACGAATTTACCAAAGGCATGATCACCAATACCCAGCTGCTGTACATCCTTCCCACAACGGATGTGGTATACAGGGCCGTGGAGAAAAGGTTCGAGATGGGGGGCGACCCCGCCCAGTGCAACATGATGCGGTCCATCCGCAACGACTTTTCCGGGGAGCGTCCGCATTCCGAGTGCTTCATCCGCTTCACCGGCGGCCAGGGGAGGTATGCGGTGGTGGTGCGCAACGAACTGAGCCGGGAGAAGTTCCTCGCCTTCCAGACCGACGGGGAGACATGGGCTGAGATTGACGGCTATTCCAGGACCATGCCGATGGAGGAAGCGATAGGCAGATACATGGAGAGACACCCGTCAAAGGACAGGAAATGAAAGGAGACCGTATGGAAAAAGGATTAAAGGGATACAGGCCGCTTCTGCTTCTGCTCCTGTGCGGCGGAATGACCTTGAAGGCTGCCGCACAGGCGGCGATTACCGACCCTCTCAACACCGCCCAGAGCACACTGACCGCGGGAAATACCGCTGCAACGGTGAAACAGGTGACGGAATCGGTGAACAGGCTCCAGACCGCCCTGGACTATGTCCAGAAGGTGTCCGCCACCGTCAGACGCGCACGGATGTTCACGGACCTGATAGACCGGCAGAACCGGTTGAACAGCAACTGCCTCAGGACGCTGGAAGAGGCGGAGAAGATGGACATGAAGGGGCTGCCGGGCATCACTTCGGCCGTGCAGGACGTGGTGGCGAACAACGCCGCCATCATCTCCCTGACCGGGGATATACTCAGCAGTGACCTGAAAATGAACGACAGCGAACGGATGGAGCAGCTCGACGGATGTCTTCAGGAAGTCCGTCGCCAGGAGGCTTCACTGGGCACCATCAGACAGATCATGTCACATACGCGTACCATCAGACGGAATTTGGGACTTGTAACGGAATAGGAATATGGCATCAATAACAGAAATATCGGTCGAGCATATCCACAATGCTTATGAAAGTATCCGGGGGAACATCGCCGTGGAAGCCTTCTATGCGGTAGTGACGGGATTCATGGCTGTCACGCTCATCCACCGTCTGTATACGGTATACCGGGAGGTACAGTCCAACGAGGACGGCACGCCCACCATGAAGGATTACATGAACCTGGTGTGGCAGTATGTATTCTGCATAGCCGCCGTCGCACTGTTCCCCGTGCTGCTGGAAGCCCTGGAAACGGTGTTCGGCAAACTGATGGACGATCTGCAGGCCGGATTCGGCGGAAAGGTCTATGATGTGGCCGACCTGTTCCAGAAGCCGATAATCGCACAGTTCGAGAAACAGTTCAGCGACATGTCGGTAATGGACGTTGCCGGCGTGTTGCTCAATCCGGTCGGCAGTTCGTTCGATTATCTGCTGGCGTATGTGGCCGGCGTCATAGCCGCCCCTTTCTACATGTACGCGCAGACCCTGTTCATAGTCGGCAGATACATGTTCCTGCTCCTGCTGGAACTTATATCCCCTGTGGCGATAGCCTGTTTCTACAACGAGAGTACCCGGACGTATTTCCATACGTGGTGCAAGAACCTGCTGGTCTGTTATCTGATGGTACCGGCCTTCATCCTTGCCAGCAAGTTTTCGGACGCCATCGTCTGCGAGTATGTCATGAACACCTCGTGGAATGTCGTCCTGCAGGTGTTGTTTTCCCTTGCGTTGAAACTGTCCCTGCTGGCGATTGTGAGAGGCAGGATCCATAACCTTTTTTAAAACAACGGAAGAATATGAAAATGGATATAAAGAATATGGTGAGGGACTTCGCCTCACTGGGAGAGGCCAAGAAGCGGTCCTCCGTCTATGTCAAGGCGGTCAGCCTGTTGTGTGCGGCCATCGTCGCCCTGGTGCTGTTCTTCATGAACATGACCGTCCGCGGAGTGACGGACAGGATCCTTGTCGTGAATACCGGCGGAGAGTTCCTGCAATTGAAGTCCATGGAAACGGACAAGTTATACGAGACCCTGTTGAAGGCCCACTGCAACGCGGTGGCCTATTATGTAAACTCTTTCGACAGGATGAGCATCTCCGGAAACCAGGCGCAGGCCGTGTTTCTGGTGGAGAAATCCGAGCTGAACGCCATCTGGAACAAATACCTGAACGACCGCGCCTATGCCGACGCGGCGGACAGGGGTGTCATCTACAAGTGCGTGTTTGAGAAGCTGCACAGGGTCGGGATACGTGATGACGGTTACAACGTGCTGTTCACCTCCATCCTGTCCATCCATGATGCCGGCGGAGTCAAACGTATAAGGATATACAGCCGGGGCGACGCCATACGCACCACCCCGTCCTATCCGGAGAATGTGACAGGCTTCTTCTTCCGGAACTATACACAGGAATACGAGCTGTTGGATAGCTCGGATGGAAACAAAGAAAGGAATTGAATAAAACAGAAGAACATGAAGAAGACTCAAGTAATCATTGTCAGCGTGTTCGGGTTACTTGTCCTTCTTGTCATCTGGACAATCTCCGCGATGAAAGGAAAGGAAGAGAATCAGAACACCGTCCGTCTTAGCACGGACAACAAGGATGTGACCATTACGGATGTGAAGGCCCAGCTCGAGCGTACCCCCTGCGCAAGCAGGCGGAGGGACAGGGCGGGGACAATCCGGTGGACATAGAGCGTATGCGTCAACTCATCATCAACAGTGAGATGCCGCCGGAAGAGGAATACGGGCGGAAGGCGGATACCGCCTCCTATATCCTTCCCACACAAGAGAACCTGGACAGTATCACCCGTGAACTGCGGAAGAAGAAAAAAGGAACAGGAGAAAAAGAAGGTGGAGAAGAAGGAAGAGACAAAGGAAGCCCCTGAGGCAAGGACAAGATTCAACACGGTCGCCTTGCACAAGAGCAGCAGGCGGAACGCCATCCGCGCGTACGTGCATTCCGACCAGGTCGTGATGGCCGGATCCACGCTGAAGATGCGTCTGGGTGAGGACTGTCTCACCGATGACGGCCGTCGGGTGAGGAAGGACTCGCCGGTGTACGGGGAAGTGAGGAAGATAGACGGCGAAAGGGTCATTGTGGAGATCAGGACAGTCAATGTGGGCGGCAATATCCTTCCGTTTAAAAAAGAAGTATATTCTTCTGACGCAATGGAAGGTATCTATGTACCGGGGAACGCAAAGGCGGAAATCAACAAGGATGCCACGGCCGGGGCGGTGGACGGGACAAATCCGCAGATAACCGGAGGCCTGGACATGGGCAGCCAGCTTATTGCCGGAGGCGTGAACGGTGTGGTGAACGCCACCAAGCAGGCCGCAAGCAAGAATATCAAGAAAGTGAAGGTCACCATCAAGACCAACTATGCCGTGTTTCTGATGGAGAAAAAAGAACCGGGGGAAAGCTGACCGGAAACGGCATATTGAAACATTAAAATGGTGTGTATTCACGCCACGAACAGTCAGGGCAAAGAAGTGATGAAAAGGCATCTGTGGATGAGAAGCAAAAGTCCCGGATAATGGTCCGGAACCTGAAAAGTAAACAATAAATAAAAACAAAAATTATACAATGGAAACCATACAGGAAATTATAGATACAATAAAACAATGGCCGGCCACAATATGGTGGGTTATGGGAGCTCTTTTCATTATCCCCCGGTTTTGGGATACTCCACCGAGAAAGAAACGAAATAAAGATAAAATGACGGATGATAAGAATAACGACTTAAAAAGTTCAAATATGACTGATAAAAAAGAATTTGGAGGCAACCTGATGGAAGAAGGTGTCATCATGTGGGCCATATTTACCAAAGAGGGGAAAGCAGCCCTGCGTATGGATTACGAAGTACATCCCGAGAATGGAAAAGTCGGCTATGGAAGGTTGTTGTCCCCTGATGTATCCGTACTGCATGAAATCCTCACACCGGATGATGCTGACAGGTTTCTTTCCCTTCCTGAATACGGGATTTCGATACGGATCAGGATGCGCCTACGATATCAGGGAACTGAGGACAGGGTAGTAAAGCAATCGGAGTATGAGCCGGAAATGTGCTTTCCCGTGTGGATAGTGCCACAGGAGAACGGACAGGTCAGCCTATACCTTGAGGAACCATCCATAAACCAATGCGCTATTCAGGATATAACCGGATTACCGGGAGTGCCTGATTTGCAGCCGGACGGTGTACCCGTAAGGGGCGAAATGCTGATACGACGAGCAAGTCCTCTTGGGGAGTTTCCCCGAATATTCGAGTGTCTGGAAAAGAGAACAAACAGAAAAAGCGACCTGATGAAAGAAGGTGTGCTTGTGTGGATTATGTTCACCGCAGAGGAGAAAACCGTCCTGTATGCGAATGACCGGATACATTTTGCAGAGGATGGAAAATATGTTCCGGGACAGCTACTCTCCCCCGATATCTCCGCCTTTCATCAGGTTTATGACTGGGATGAACAGTATCTGCAGATTCGTTCAAGCCCCGAAGTTTCAGTACGGTATCGGATACGGCTCCGTTATCCGGGAGCAGACGATACCGGTATAGAAAGATCGGAATATGAACCGGAAGCATGTTTCCCCGCATGGATCGTAAAGGAGAAGGCCGGTCAAACCAGCCTGTATTTGCAAGAGCCTTCTACCGGACAATGCTTCATTCCGGATATGGGTGGATTACCGGGTCTGCCGGAACTACAACCGGATGACATACCCGTCAGGGTCGAAATGCTGATACGCCAGGCCCACTGTATTTTCGACACGGTAGATCCGACCTTTCTGAAAGCCAGAAGGAACAGCACTAAGGAAAGAGAAAAATACGCGGATCTTCCACCTTCTTATGCCGAAATCCTCAGAAAGATAGATGCCGAAAGGGAAAAAGAGGGACACCGGCCACACATAAACCCAATAGTGTCCACTCCGCCTGTTTATATCGAATTATCTCGAATTACTTGATGGGGCACCCGAAGATATGGAAAAGACCGGAATGCCATACTGAGTATGTTCATAAAATTCACATCCTACTAAACGGGGCTTGTATTCAAGGATTACGTTCTCCAAGCGCATGGTTTTATGCTTATGTTTACAGAGGAATATCATATGTGTTACCTCATAAATATTATTAGAAAACAACTTCCCGTTTTTTTTGGCGGATGGTCGTCATGATAGTCGGATCTATTATATATTCTCCGATAGTGAGCCAGACATGATGGGACATGGTAGGTACCCTATGCCCAAATTGGGCGAGGAGCTGCCTTCTCGTGGCAGACCATATCTTATTCCCGTTAAGCCGGCAATCACCAGATGTGACAATCGAATCAATGTTGTATTGGCTTTTTAGTCTGTCATGAATTTCCATGCATACTATATTACACCTGAATGCAATATTGGATTCTCCTTGTTCCTCGATATAATCAACTATACAAGAGAATACTTCCGGCAAGTCATTGGCATTCAAGGTGTCTTTGTCAACTGGAAAACGCACATCGGGAAGTTTGAATTGATGACCAAAATTACGGACAGTAAAATCATAGGCTCCTTCAAGAGAGGCTGTGTAGCTCCGGCTGAAGTGAATCCGTATGAAGTTTTTAAGACGTATAAAAAGAGAATTTATTTTTCTGTACATGTTAGATATTTTTTTATGAAGCCGCAAAAATATAGAATTAATCATATGAGACCAAACAGAATTTACATCACAGGAATACTTCTCCTGTTTGCTTTTTATCAGGAAGAGCCCAGCAGCCCCGTATTGACGAGCTGGAGTGCAGAAACCTGAAGATCGGTTATGAGAAGACGCTCCATATGATATTCCCCACTCCCGTGAAATACCTGAACATGGGGGATGAGAACATCATAGGGGAAGTCATACAGGTATGTCCGTCCGTCATCCGGCTGAAATCAACGGTAAGGGATTTCAAAGGAGAGACCAACCTGTCGGTTGTTACGGAGGACAGCAGGTATTACACCTATTGCATATCCTTCGACGAGGGAGCGCAGGCTGTCTACAAGGAGGGCGGTACCATGCCGGAAACGGCGGTTCTTCCGGTTTCTGACGAGAAACTGACCCATGTGATCTATCCGGAAAAAATCGTGTATGTGGATTTCGGAAACACCACCGTACAGGTGGAGAAAGCGGAGAATGTGAACAATATTGTCGCACTCAGGGCCGTGTCGCCGTTTGCCCTGCAAACCAACCTTACAGCCATCACCGAAAGCGGCAGGTTCTATACGTTTGACCTGCGGTATGCGCCCGGATGTGAGAGATTTTCCTTCATTGTGGACAAACAGGACACCAAAAAGAAGCAGGTGGCCATACTGGAGGGAAGAGAGCGGAATACCCGGCAGAAAGCACTGCTTGAAAAAGAGATATCACGGAGACCGAAGCTGCTGACCAATATCAGGGACGAGGTGGCCGGCATGAGATTCTGCGTGACCAATATCTTTGTGGACAATGATATCCTGCTGTTCCGCTTCGGGCTGCACAACCGTTCCCAGATCGGCTATACCATAGACTTCATCCGTTTTTATATACAAGATGCGAAAAAACGGAAAAGACCGCCGTCCAGCAGCTGGAGCAGCAGCCCCTCTTCTCTTTCAACCGTCCGGAGGAGGTGGCTGCGCTTTCCTCATGTGACTTTACGGTCGCCCTTCCGAAATTCACCATACCGGACAAGAAGGTGCTCATCATAGAGATACAGGAGAGAAACGGGGGAAGACATTTCTATTACAAATTGAAGAACAAACAGCTGATCAATGCGGAGATACTGTTCCCGGAGATTGTAGGAAAACCATAAAGGATACCACATGATAACGAAACTAGTTCTGTTCCTATGCCTCTTCTGTCCGGTACCTGATAAGGAAAGGGCCATATTGGAGGACGCACTCTCCCGGTGTTCCAGTCTTGAGCGCATCGGGGAGATCATGGACATCGTGGAGAGGCATCATCTGGAATACAGGATACCGGTACATCCCCCTGTACACCGGTTCCACCGTATCAGTTCCGCCTACGGATGGAGGAGCGACCCGGTTACCGGACAGCGCAGGTTCCATTCAGGAGTGGATATTGCGGCGGAACTTGCATCGACCGTGCATGCCGCAGCTGATGGAAAGGTCATATACTCAGGAAGAAAGGGAGGATATGGATACTGTGTGATGATACGCCATGCCTATGGCTTTGTGACCCTGTACGGGCACTTGTCCGCCTGTTATGTTCCGGAAGGGGAAGAGGTCAGGAGTGGCAAAGTGATCGGATTCATCGGATCAAGCGGAAAAAGCACGGGAAACCATCTGCATTATGAGGTGAGAAAGTACGGAAGGCCGGTCAGGCCATACATCAGAAAAAGAAGAGGATTATGAGAATACTGGACTACATGGAAAGATTACAGACACTGACCCGTCTGCTGAAAAAAGAACATACAGGAAGTGCCGCGAAAATAGCGAAGGAAATGGGCGTACATCGCAATACAATCATTAATTACTTCTTAGAGCTCCGGGCCATGGGTGCAGAAATTGAATATGACAATGAACGAAATACATATTATTTCAAGAAATCTTTTGATATCCAACTGAAAATTAAAATTTAGTTAAGGGCAGCACAAAAAGGTTGTGCTGCTTCCCACTTACATTTGCATATTAAAAACTATCAAAATACAATTTATGAAAACAAATCATTTACATTACATTGTGCTGCTGGCAACCATCTTCTTAGGCTGCTCATGCAGTGAAGAAATTGAAAAAGAGCTCACAACCGGAAAGACCGCGGTGACTATCGAGGTTGACGGAGAAGAGGATGCGGACTCACGTACCGTATCGTTTACCGGTGGTACCGCTTATGGAGAGGGACTTTATGATGGTAAAGAAAGACCCACGGTAGGTGCTGAAGCCTCTGACGGATATGAGATAGACTATTTCTACGGGGGACCGTCAGATGAACCCCAAAAGTACAATTATACAGGCAGTGGAAGTTCTGTATCATATCAAGTTTTTCTGAATGGCAAGGATCATAAATTCAAGTGCAAGTTCAAGGAAAAGAAACGTACTTTGACCCTGACTGCCAATCCGACCTCCGGAGGAACTGTTACCGGAGGGGGAACATACAAAGTAAAAACCAATATCCCCATCACCGCTGTTGCAAAATCCGGATACACATTTTCCGGATGGACTGTGACTAAAGGAGATGCAAAAATTATGAATGCCTCCTCAGCCAGCACCACTGTGCAGTTGCAAAGTTCGAACAGTACTTTGCAGGCGAACTTTAAACAATCTGTTACGATTATAAATGTCTCTTTCAAAGATGAAGTTTTAATGGGACAATTAACCAGATCTGTTTCTGTTACCTCAGGTCATTCAGCGACTTACACTGTTTATGGTGTTGAAATCACAGAACGGGAAGATGATAGAGGAAATTACGACTCTTGGGAGGAAAATTATACCTTTGCAGTCACATCGGGATCTCCAGCATCACGATTGGATAGTTATGACAGATATAACGGTGAGGTGTCTGAGAGCATGACCAGCAAAGAAAAATCATTCACTTTGGTTGTGGATGGTGTCACTGTTTGCTCCAATGAACCTATTTCAAATGTTGGCAAAGTTGATAAGGTAATTGGAAACTATAGGTATATTTTTTGATTTAATTTCGCATTACAGATGAGGTTATGTCAGTGTTTTGACACCTCATCTTTCTCTGCCAAACTATTGGATACTTAAAATAGATTTTCACAATGTACTGGCAGTTATGAACGGCAACATAAAAATTAAAAAGAGCAACTGTTCATCTCGGACAGTTGCTCCTGTAAAAACGGTTCAATATTAGTAAAAAACGACAATCTTTATGAATGAAATTATTTATAAAGACCCTGTATCTTTTGATAAGAACTGTTCTCTTCTTATGAGGGCAAATTCAGTTCTTTATCAAGAAAGACGCAAAATATATTATTTCAGTATTTCACCTTTCTCATTGAAGAACACCGTACTTTCAGCTCCCTCCTTGTCTGTCAGAACAACCTGATAGGTCTTGCTGCCATCCTCTGCCGCTTCCACCGCCGCTTCCTTGACGGTTGATTCCGCAAAATTTTTGGCGATTGCTTCCGTTACCGCTGCCGGAAGGTCTTTCACTTCAATAGGGGTGAAGTCATTTACTGCCATGACTGTTTCAACACCTGAGGTCAAATTTTCGGCAAATGCCACTGTTGTTCCTAATCCCATTACCAATGCTACTGCAACAAAAAATTTTTTCATAATCTTATATTTTTAATGGTTATTGTTTTACGATAATGATAAGGCAATTCCCATGCCAAAAGAATATTTATTCTGATTATCAGTTAATTGTCATTTTTTTATTATGTAAAAAAATGGAAATAATCCTCATATAGTGTGGTCTGATGTAGAATGTTTCCACACTTATAAAAATAGGCAGGAATTCTGCCTATTTTGTGCGTAAAACCAAAATCTGTTGCACATTAACTTCTGTTACAAGTTCTTTTTTATTTTGTATGACAAGATAAAGGCTATTATAACAAGAGGCTGTCAAGTCATTTTTTTAAGACAGCCCCTTGTATTTTATCTGATAGTGGGCATGAATACAATGTTAATAGTTATATCCTTTGTCGCTGTAAATGAATATGAACCGGCTGATGTCTGGGAGTATTCCCCAAGATCGTCCAAAGCCTGCCATCTGGTAGTAAAGAAACCTCTCAGATAGTTATATCTCCAGCGGTCACCTTCTCCCGGGCACGGCATAATCCGCACCATCCGCATATATTGTTACCCGGTCTCCATATGAGAACTCACGGGTTTGCTGACCGGAACTCAGACCGGTAGCAGAAAAGCCAATTCTGAAATCACCGTGCGTATACAAGGAGAAAGAATTGTTACTCCACATGCCAGTCTGTATAGTCACCTTTATAGGATTGTCCGCTTTGAAATCGTATACGAATCTGCTTCCATCAGGATAACGGCTGTAATCATTGTACGTAAATAAATATTGACCATATTGTCCGGAGGGTATCCCGTTGCCATTCACATACCATTCATCCTCTCCATATTTCCAACCGGATTCCGGCTCTGGAGATATCAGGTAACCACCTCGTTCCAAGTTTTCATCATCCGGTGAAAGATTCAATACTATTTCTGAAGCAGATGGCAGCAATGTGGTTTCACCACGTTCATCAAAGACATCCAGTTTGCCTCTTCCTGTCCGGATGGAGAAATAGAACGTTTTACCGGCTTTTGAAAAGTTCGCCTGCAAAGTACTGTTCGGACTGTCAGAATGTAATATTAGATTTCTGAAATGTCATCATTGGATGATTTTACATTTCTAACAAATTCCATCCCCCTGATAAAATTCTCCGTGAGATTCTTTTTTTCCTCTATTTCCTGTTCCATCCTTTTTATGGATGTCCGGAAGAAAAAATCTATCAGAAATTCATCTGTACGCTCTTTTTTGATATATTTTAAGGCGGTGATATATTCCTCTCTCTGCGAACCGGGGATTATCAGCAGCGGCTGTTCTTTTTTGAGCAATATAAAATTGGACATCAGACGTCCCAGACGACCGTTTCCGTCCCGGAAGGGATGCAGATATTCATAAAATCCATGAAATCTTGCCGCGATGATCATCGGATGGATCTTCCCGGAGTCCAGGACCTGCTGGGTGCTTTGTAACAGGCGGGGGACCTGCTTTATCAGCTGCTCATGGTCCCCAAATATCGTATCACCGGCACACATGTCCACTGTTGTATATTCTCCCGGGTTGGACGGTATTTCATCGTATTGGGTCTTGTAAGAGAGGGTATGTTCCGTCAGCAGCCGGTGGGTTTCCTTCAGGAGTTCCTCGGTCAGCGGCCTGTCCAAATTCTTCAGAAGATATTCATAAGCCTGGAAATGATCCAGGATTTCAAATGCCTCCAGCAAGGTCTTGCCTTTGGGGATCATGCCCAGCCCTTTTTCTTTCAAGGTGCGGGTCTCGTCCACTGAAAAACTGTTCCCCTCTATAGCACAGCTATGCGCCGAGAATAGAATTTCATTGTATTCTATAAAATCTTTTCTGCTCAGCTTCTCAGATACAAGTTCCTTGTACCGGTTCACTAAAATATCATATCGGGAAATCAACTTGTCCTCCATATCAGTACCATTTTTTGCAAAGATACTAAATCTGACCAATATAACCCTGCATTCTATATGTAATTCCTTGATAAAAGTGTGATATCATTACTTTCCCCGCCCTACTGGTAGAACAATGGTAGAAAATAAAAAAACATAACAAAACTCAAGATAAAACACCGGAACGGAGCGATTGCAAGACCGTCTGTCCGTACTTTTTCTCCTTCAAAAGGGTGGAGAAAACATTTTCTACCGGAGTTCTACCCAAATACCGGATGTTCCAGGAACACTATGGACACATCCCTCTTATTTGTCTTGTTTTTTCAGCCATGTAATAAACAAGCCGGAATCCTTCAGAAAAAGGCATTCCAGCTTGTTCACATTGCACATACCGGCTGTCATTATCATAAACCGCACTATTCCAAACATCAATACTAACAGCCAGATTTATTATAAGGAGTGTAAAGAAGATCTTGAAATCTTTCTATGCGGTTCTCCTGTAAATCGGTACATTGACTATCATGTCTTATCTTTTTTCTTTAGGAAGAATGGGGCCTGTTATCGTCTTTTACCAACTTTGGGGTATAATGCCTAAGTAATTAAACGCTTCATCCATTTTTGCAGACTCGGAACCCGGATAGTTCCGGTTGAACAGGTATTCTGTGTCACACCGCAAAAGCTTCCACTCACAGCTTCCTTCTTCCCGATAATACAAATGGGCTATCGGAGTGCAATAACCAACACCGCTAACAGGATCTCTTGGATTTGCTCGCTGAATCGGGAACTTGCAGGATACTATCCCTTTCCAAAAACGTACTCCTGCCGCTATGTCAACAGTGCAGCTTCCCAGTTCATCGCGCCATTCATAGTCATCAATCTTGTTCTCCTTTTTATCACTCGGTCTGTAGGAGTTGGATTCCAGTTTGAACTCCCTCTCCCATACAACCTTTACAGTCCCTTTCATGGCTTTCCTGCTTTTGTTTGAAAGCGTATAGACTATATTGAACCAGTCATTATCAGGTACAGGATATGCCAGAAACGTATTGCATTTCTGGTTCTCCAATGTTATCATCCGAAGTGCCGGCATATCAGTGGCCGGTCTCACCTCATACATCCATTCCCCATCATTGGAATTCTGATCGTATCCGTAAGGCTTGAACCAGGCTGACTCCCCGTCTTTTTGAACAGCACTGCCAGCCGGTATGTCCCCGGCACGGCCTGCACATAACAATACTTGCAGTATCCGTCCCATGCACCGTTTCCGCATTTGATATCAAACGGCTGGTACTGTTCCACAATCCTGTCCCCATCCATCAGCACGAACCGTGCCTGTCCGGCGAAGTCTTCCCACCTCCACGGTTCTATACCGCAAAAGAAATCCCCAGACCTTACCCTCACCGGTATAGGTGTCATAGCCATAGAACGTATAATTCGGCCATATATAAATCCTGTCCGTCCCGCAATCCCTCATGACAATCCGGTCGGTCTTTCCGAAAGTGCTCCAATACTCCTCATCCATCGGCACATGGTCCACGTCCACCTCACAGTTATAACCGGATTTCATATTCAGAGTGTAAGTATAGATCATGCCGGGATTCCACACATGGGTAGGCGGCAGGGCATAGGTGAAATCCCTCCCGTCCACATGTACATTGACAGTGATACCCTCAGCCGTACCCACAGGCATCAGGATCGCCTCCACATATACCGGAGAGGCATCGTCCAGTGTATAGTTCCCTCCAGCCTTATATTCTCCGGGCTGTCCTGCCGGAAGGAGCTTTCCGGACGTGACATCCATGGACGCAGACAGCCTTACACCTCCAAAAGTGACCGCATCCACCATCCCGTCACCTGTATAATCATTCTTTTTTATCAGGATCCTGACCAGGGAGAGAGCATGCTTCATTACGAAGGGCCGCGCTCGGCTTCTCAACGCTTACCCCTCCTTCTCCATACATATAATCCTCCTGTGTCGTGATGTCCACAGGTATGGCGGTCATGTCCGTATATTGTACATTATAAGGATAATAGGCAGACACTTTCTGATCCGCCGTCACCTCCACCTGTTTTCCGGCTTTCCACCGCCTGCCGTCAAAAGTGAAGGGTATGTTCACATCCCCTGCAGCTGTCACTCCCAGGCAATGCCCCTCCTTCCAGTTCTCCACCACGGCCCTCTGTTCCTGCATGTTCTCGATGATAGGGGCGATGCCGAGGTACACCTTTCCCGTATCCGGCTCTTCCGGGTTTCCGGGATTTTCCGGCTCCACTACGGGAGGAACCGGGTCCGGCAGTGGTTCCTCATCCCGGCAGGAACATGTCATGCACGCCATGACCGCCATCAACAAATATCCGAATGTCTTCATTTTCTTCAATTTTATGTTCTTTATTCTTTCTCCACTCTCTCGAAGAATTCCCGTATAGCCTGTGCTATGACCTGCTTCTCCTTCATTCCAGCGTCTACAGCGTATTTCTTCACCTTGCGGTGCAGTTCCAACGGATACTCCAGTGAGGTTCTGGCCAGTGCTTCCCCTTTCTTCCCCTCTTCGGAGTGGAGTGTGTGGGACGGTTTGGTGTTCCGCCCTGCAGAATCTCGTCAATTCCAATAAATTTTCCCATATTCTTTATTTACTTTTATTTGTTGTCAACCATATTCAATCTGGACAGGATCTCCCGGGTAAGGGACCGGTAGTCCGCCGCTCCATTGCTGTTCCTGCTGTAAGATACGACATCCGTCTTTCTGCTCATGGACTCTGCCACCCTGATGGAACGGCTGATGACCGTGGAAAAGACCGTTTCCCCGTACTGTTTCCGCATCGCTTCCAATATCTCCGCATGCAATGTAGTCCTTCTGTCATACTGTGTCACCAGCATGCCGAGCAGGTTCAGTCCCCTGTTGATCTTCCTCTGTATTACAGCAACCGTATCCAGGATGGAAACCAGACCATATAAAGAAGCCACTTCCGGCTGCACCGGTATAATCAGATCGGTGGCGGCCACAAGCGCGTTGACCGTGATCAGTCCGACAGCCGGCGGGCAGTCAAGAAGCACAAAATCGTACCCTCCATCCGTTCTGGCAGCCAGTTCTTTAAGGAAGTTTTCCCTCCCGTATTCGTTCTGCAGAAGATACTCCGCATCCGCCATTTTCCTGCATGACGGGCACAGGGATAT
>ENA-OQKU01000058-OQKU01000058.1-human-gut-metagenome-genome-assembly--contig:-NODE-58-length-16782-cov-2.989853_pt1 | contig 16782 bp, 9 predicted proteins | sample MGYA00242807_ERZ504816 | MGnify/ENA primary metagenome ERZ504816 (study PRJEB26092, sample SAMD00036376) | human gut metagenome | host: Homo sapiens | study: EMG produced TPA metagenomics assembly of the...
ACCGCAGAGCCTGCCGCCACGGCCGCCGCCGCTGAGCCCGCTGCCACCGCTCCGGCAGACACCACACCGCACGCCGCCGAAACGACATCGAGGATTGGGACAGCACCGTGCTCTCCTCCTCGTTCACGTCCAAGGCACCGAAGAAGACGTACCTGCTGCATAACGATGTCACCGGCCAGACCATCGTGATCGATAAGAGCACGTTGCTGGGCCGCAAGCCTTCCATGGATGTGCCGCAGGGTGCCAAGGCGGTGCGTATCGTAGACCCGACCCGCACCACATCCCGCAACCATGCCGCCATCAGCATCGACACCGATGGCGCGCTGTGGATCGAGGACTACGGCTCGTTGAACGGCACCTACATCATCACCAATGGCCAAGAGACACAAGTCACCAAGGGCACACCGCTCAAGCTCAGCGCGCCTGCCACGGTGCGTATCGGAGACCAGTTCTTCACTTTCGAACAGCGCTGATTTCCTTCGCGCCGCGATACATGTTGCGTCGTCAATCCATAAATGAGGATGACGGCGCAACGAACATATTATGGTACGAAAGCTTACCAATGCAAGCGGCTTTTATTAGGCCTTGTTTGGTCGGCTTTCGTCGGGCTTTTGCCAAGTTTTACCAAGGGGTTACCGTCGCAGACGGATGGCTGCGTTGATGGCGGAATCATTGAGACTGGCAAGCCAGTTGAGCAGATCCGGGTAGATATGCGGATTGCGCGCAAGGAAGGGGTGCAGCTCCGGAGCTTTGCTTGCGATTTCAGCCATCAGCATCTGATCTTCCGTGTTCATGGCCAATTCCGCGGTGAAACCAGCATTCGACGCGACTGGCTCTTGCGGCTGAATCGGCGAAAAATCAGCCACTTCAGACAGGTCTGCGGGGTTGGTATATGGGTCGACGTATTCCGTCGAAGCATCGTTCGCCATATTCGATGCAGGTGTTGCCGCAAACGGCTCAGGCTGGCATTGCTGGGTTGCCGGCGGCTGGTGCTGCGCCTGATATTGCACTTCCGATGATTGCTGCGGCTGCTGGTATTGCGCCTGTTCGCTTGGCATCTGGTATTGCGTCTGTTCAGAAGCCGTCTCGGCCTCCTGCTGCATGATTCCGTCCTGTGGAACCGGCCACCCCATCGCGACCAGCTGCTGACGTGCGCGTTCGTCGCCGAACTGGGCGACCCAACGCTTCAGGCCTGGGTACGCACGCGGATTGGCAACCACATTCGCGCCGAATTCCGGATTTTCGTAAGCGATTTTCGCCAGAAACACGGGATCTGCGTTCGGATCCTGCACGGCCGCCACCGCGGCATCGAAATCGACCATCATGATCTCCTTATCTCGTGTTCTGTAAATATTGTATTGAATACGCTGATATAACGTGACAAATCCGATTATTGACGATTGTCATTGCGAGAACATGCGCATTATTGGACGGCACGTAACGTTTGCAATGTGCTTTCCTGTAAATCGCCGATATCCTCGTGATCGTCGATTTTGCTGACGTTCCAATCGTCGTTTGCCGAATAATCCGATGATTTGCCGCATATATCAAGCACAATCACGGTGACGTTGTCGTTGCCGCCCGCGTCGAGCGCGGACTGCACCAGCATATCCGCGGCGACTTGCGGATCGCCATATGCGGCCGCCACATCGGCGAGCAGTTCCCGATCGATCTGCGCGTGCAGGCCATCCGAGCAGATGATGAAACGTCCCGTGGAGCGCGCCGCATACCAGTCCGGCTGAATGCCGTCAGGAGCGCCGACGCATTGGGTGATGATATTGCGCGGTATGCATCGGTTCGCCTCGTCCGGTAGCTATTTCGCCGGTGTCGATGGCGTTCTGCCGTTCGGAATGGTCACGTGTGATCCGGGCCAGCGACTCCGCCATCCAATGGCCTTCCGCATCGGCGCGCATATGGTAGGTGCGTGAATCTCCGACATTGATGACGTAGCAGTACTCATCGATGGCTTGTTCATGCACGCTATCTTCAACGCGAGTCGGCAGCACCACGCCGGTGATGGTGGTTCCGGCGATGCCGCCAAGCTCCTGGCCAAGTTCGAGCACCTGTTGCTGCGATTGGCTCAACGCATGTTCGATGGACGTACGGTTGCGCGACGGCTGTTCGGCAAGCTGCGAGAAACATGCCGCCACCTGTGCGCTGGCCCGCTCGCCGCCTTTGCCGCCGCCCATGCCATCGCATACGACATATACGCCACGGCTGGCGAGAGTGTTGTCTTGGTTGTTTTTTCTTTTGCACCCGACATTGCTATTCAGGCCGGCCTCGATGCTACGGAAGATCATGAGTCCCGTCCTTTCTTACGATTGTGCTTCCGATCGCTGCCGTTGTTCCGCCCGCTGCGGTTGCTGCGGAAGTGGAAAACGTCGGCAAGCGAAAGTTTGGCACGCCATCGGCGTAACGTCGGCAATGACTTGAGCATGTACTTGCGTTCCTGCGCAATATCGCGCCAATACTGCTGCACATGCTCTTCGTTGACAAAATTACCGGAGAAGGCCGCGTAATCGGCTTGCGCGCCCAAAGCGAGCAAGGTCTCGCGGGAAATATCCATCTGATTCGCGATCGAAACCGCCTGTTCGCTGCGTGTGCCTCGAATGTCGAGTCCGCTTTGCCGTGCGAGCGCGGCGACCGATTGCCAGCCGGCTGCCACACGCTGCTGCGTGCTGCCGTGTTTTCTTGATCGTGCCAGTGCGATCGCTTTGATGGCGAGCAGGAGACCGCATATGATGAGCAGCGTCCATAGAGGGCTTCCGTAGATGGCTACTTTTCTTGCGATTCTGCCGAAATGCTGCCAGAACAGGTTGGCTGAGGTTTCGTCGGCCATGCTTCCGCCGATTGAGGACTTGCCTTTGGCCTGGGTGTCGTCGCGTAGCGGGTCGGTGAGTGGTACCGGGGGCTGGCGTACCAGGGTTTGCGGATTCGGTGGGGTGAGGTTCTGGTTTTCTCGGGGACTTTGGTTCTTTTGGCGTTGGATAGAATGCCACCCAACCGTAGCCGTCCAGTTTGATTTCCACCCATGCGGTCACGTCGTTGCCGGTGAATTTCGTGATGGTGGTTGTTCCTTGTTCTTCGGTGCGGCTTTCGCTGATTTCACCTTCGTCGTCTTTTGGCAGGAATCCGAGTACCACACGGCTGGGAAGACCTAGGCTGCGTGCCATCAATGCCATGGCGGAGGCGTATTGTTCACTGTCTCCGACCATGGCCGTTCCGGCGAGCAGTTGGTCGATGCGGTAGTTGCCGTGGCCTGCGGTTGACGGGTAGTCGCCGCTTAATCCGTGTGAGAACCAACCGGATTCTTTGAGCTTTTCGGCTAAGGCCTGGGCCGCTTCGCCGCCTTTGGATTGGCCTCCGGCGATGGCTGTGGCGAGTTTGTCTACGCAGTCGGGCACATCTTCGGCTTTTGGCTGGCTGATGGCGGCCGCGTCTGTTTTGGCGATCTGTTTGTCGGTGGGAACCGTTGGCATGATGCCGGTTTCCGTGTAGGTGAGACCTTCGGAGGTGCGTGAGGGGTAGATGGCCGACATGGTGTCGCTGTTGTAGTAGAACGAGTCGGAGTTTTCGCTGTTGTCGAATGTCACGCTGGATGCGGCTCCGGCCATGGGCAGCCAGTAGTCGCTGAGTCCTTTGTCCACGGTGAATGTGGCGGTGAATTTCTTGCCTTCGGCATTGTTGGTGATGGAGGTGCCGACACGTCGGTAATTGGAGGAGTCCGACGACATGGTGGAGTCGGACAGATTCCATACGTTGCCGTCGAAACGGTCCATGACCGCTAGTCGCACGCTTGATCCAGCGGGCAGGTTTTCGACGGTGAGGAGCACGTCGTCCTTACTGTTTGTAATGTACGAGCGCATGCCGCTTAACGGACTGGTGTAATTGTACGGGCTAAGCGGCGGATCATAATGGTCGCGCAGAATGGTGCGGTCCTGATCGACGACGAGGCATCCTCCAATCGCCAATGCGACGGAAAGCACCACGATCACGACGGAACTGAGCCAACGTCCCAATTCCAGTAATTTCCAACGTGCGCTGATCCAAATCACCAATATGAGCGCCATTATGGTGCCTACGAACATGCGGTAATAGCCGGAAGATGAGCCGAGCAGCGCGCAAATCGCAAGATTGGCGGTAACGGGAATAATGGCGATCATGGTGAATCGGCCATCTTCAGTCACTGCGAAAATGCCGGTCAGTAGCGCGAACCACAGGCAGATGGTCCATACGGCCAGCAAACAGCCATCGGCGGTACCGGTAGGAGGTTCGACCGACAGAATGAATTTGAACGATCCGAGCATGTTCATCCAGCCTTGTGTAAGCGTGCGCAAGGTCGGAACAATATGGGCGATGGTGGTGTCGTTGAGGAACAGTACAGGGCCGACAACCAGCTGGGCGACGACCATGAACAGCATCTGCCACCAGAGACGAAGTGCCGGAACCGTGCCTGCGAGCGCCACGAGAGATCCGATGATGGTGGCCGGAATGGCGGCGAGCGCCCAGGATGTGGCCGATCCGTAGACGTCGATGAGGTTGCTGGCGGCGGCGAGGGTGAGTAGGGCTGCGACGAGCAGGCTTGCGTATTGCGAGGCGCGTGTCCGGCGTAGGTAGGGGAGTGCCTGTGATTTGCCGTCTCGTGACATCCAGATGACGGAGTGTGTGGAGTCGGCCCATGAGCCGGTGCCGGTTCCGGTGAAGGTGTTGCCGAATCCGGTGGTGCGGCCGGTGTCGCCGGTGTTGGTGTTGTGGGTGGAAAGTCCTGTGGTGCTCATTCCAGTACCCCCATGATCATTGGGAGATCGTCTAGGTTTCCTACGGTCGCCAGGGTGAAATCGGCGTATCGTTTGATGGCGCGTGGCTGTCCGATGGCGGTTTGCAGTACCACGCAGGTTGCGGATCGGGGGAGTGCGAGCGCCATGTGTTTGATTTCGTCGATGTTTTTGAGCCTGCCGACGGTGATGTAGTAGAACGATGAGTCGGGGGCATGGGCGAGGGTGGTTTGCGCCAGATTCGGATTGTCGCTGATATCGGGGGAGATGGCGCTGCAGCCGTCAAGGAATTCCGTGGAGTTGCGTGGCATGATGTGTTCGGTTCCCGCGTGTGAGGTCACCGGTCGGTTTTGGAGCAGGCATTGCACGCCGATGGAGGCATGGACGGATACCGCCAGTTCGAATTCGTCGGAGCTCACATAGTCGTCGGGGTTCACGCTGATGGTCAATGCGGTGTCGGTGCGTCGGGTCGCCTCGTATTGACGGATCATCAGTGCGCCTGTTTTTGCGGAGCTGAGCCAGTGCACGTTGCGTACGTCGTCGCCTGGCTCGTATTCACGCAGTCCGTAGAAATCGAGGTCGTCGTCGACGATTTCGCCGCTTGGCTGGCCTTCGAGATCTCGCGGAATTCCGGCGTTGAGTGTGTTCAGCATAACGGTTTTCGGGTGGATGAACACGTTGATTTGGTCGACAAGTTTCTTTTCGTGTCGTACGAGTCCGAATGGGTCGCCTTTGCGTATGGACAGGGGACCGACCGGCAGTACCGCGCGGGAGACGGCGGTGAATTCCACGGTGGTTTGGCGTGATTGGCCGGCGGCGAGCATGGGGATGGCGAATCGTTCGTGGCTGTCTCCGATGGGCAGGTCGCCGCGTGCTGATGTGGTTGGCGTGCGCCCTGGATTGTCGACGCACACATCGACTTTCACCGTGTCTGACACGGTGACGCGCCTGCTGGACACGTCTATGGTGGCGGTGAACGACGTGTTGCCGAGCGACAGCATGATGGCGGCGACCATCATGCATGCGAACACGATCGCCATGGTCAGCAGTTCATGCCAGCTGAGGATTGTGAACGCTATGAGTGAGGCGATGGCGAGTCCGGTCACGGCCCATCCGAGCGGCGACACGTATGAGGTGACCAGTCGTTTGATGCGATGCTTGATGCGTCGCAAGGATCGTTGCATGGTTCTCCTGCGCTGCATGGTTTTGGATTGTCGCATGCTTGACCTTTCGGGGGTTTACGAACGTTTCGTGCGGGGTGTGCGCTTTGCGTGTGCCGTGTCGTACGCGGCTGGCTGCGCCGTGCGTTTCAGGCGGTGGCGCCCACGGTCGGTGAAGGCACTTCATTGAGGATCTGTTCGATCATCTGTTCGGGGGTGGATCCCGCGAATGTGGCCTCCGCGGTGAGCGTGATGCGGTGTGCGAGCACGGCGACGGCCAGTTGCTTCACATCGTCGGGCACCACGTATCCGCGATTGCTGGACGCGGCCCACACGCGGGCGCATCGGGTCAGTGCGAGCGCGCCTCGCATGGACGATCCGACTTGGATGCGTTCGTTGTGGCGCGTCGCTTCCACCAAGCGCACGATGTATTCGATGATCGCGTCGTCGAGACGCACGGTTTCGCTGATGGCGCGCATGCGCAGCACGTCATTGCCGGTGAGCACCGCATGTACGGTGGAGGCACGGTCGGTGACGTTGACCTGTTTGAGGATGTTCACGCTTACGTCATGGCTCGGATAGCCGATGGTTGTTTTGATGAGGAAACGGTCCATCTGCGCCTCAGGCAGTTTGTAGGTGCCGAGTTGCTCGATGGGGTTCTGGGTGGCGATGACCATGAACGGCTGCGGTACCGCATGGGTTTCGCCGTCGACGGTGACTTTCTGCTCTTCCATGACCTCGAGCAGTGCGGACTGCGTTTTTGGCGAGGCTCGGTTGATTTCGTCGGCGAGCACGATGGATGCGAAAATCGGACCTTCGCGGTATTCGAATTCGCCGTTCTTCTGGTCGTAGTAGGTTACGCCGACCACGTCGGACGGCAGCAGATCCGGAGTGAACTGGATACGTTTGAACGACATGTCGATGGAGTTGGCGAGGCCGCGGGCCAGCTGCGTTTTGCCGGTCCCCGGATTGTCTTCGAGCAGAATGTGGCCACCGACGATCATGGCGGTGGCGCATTGGCGGATCGGCTGTTCCTTGCCGACCACGACTTGTGAGACGTTGCCGACCAGTTGGGCGAACAGTTCATGGAATTCGGTGATGTCGGCCTGCGGCGCGGACATCATGGAAGAAGCCATGGCCGGCTGCGCGGGCTTGACGCTTGGTGCCGTAGTCTGCGGGAATTGGCGCGTTGCCATTACGGGAGCTGATTGCGATTGTGGTAGCGGCTGTTGTGTTGGAGCGGATTGCGTCGGTTGCGCCTGCATGGGCTGCGCCATTGGAACCGTAGGCCTCGTCGGCCTGGAAGGAGTTGCGTTATGCGTGCTGAGTACCGTGCCCTCCTCGTCGGCGTCGAACGTGTTGGCGGCGTAGTGGGTAGCGTTATGCGTGCTGAGTACCGTGCCCTCTTCGTCTCCGTCCTGTTCCTGCGGATGCGTCGGCAGGCTTGGAGCTTGGAATGCGGGGCGTGCCTGCGGATTGCCGGGCTGTTGCGGCTTGCTCATATGGCGCCCAATGGAACCCAGCTGGGTGGCGTCGTCGTTTTCGTTGCTCATAGGTACTCCTTGGTTGCTTCTATTGATCGTATTGATGATTGGTTGTGATGTTGAATTTGCTTATTTGACGGTGAATGAGATGCCTCGCGCCTGTTTTCCTGCCAACCCTGTTCGTAATGAGATGGCTGAAGCATTGGTGTCTATCGAGGATTGCGTCTCTCCATTATCAGGGGTTGGTCCCGGTTCCGGATCGGGGGTTTTCTCCTCGTATCGGACTCCGGTCACGGGATCAGAGCTTTTCTTGGTCGCATTGATTTCTGGTTCCCCGGCAGTGGTGATCACGCGAACCTCCCAATCGCATCTGGTACCGGAAGGACTGGTGATGTCGGAAACATCCAGTGTGCCGTTAGCTGGCCAATCGTAGGTATGCGAGCTTTCCCCTGCCGGAGTGATGACGATCTGGCCTTTGACACTTCGCCCGTGGGCCTCCCAACTACCGCCATTGACATGAATGATGTTGGCGTTCTGTGTATCCCACGTCAATGAGGATGGCAGTGTGATTTCCGCTGGCTTTTTGTTGCCGACGGTATTATCGGTAGCGATTGCTGGGTCGCTGAGATGTGAGGTGTCGATGAAGTACTGTTGCACGCTTACCGTATCGCAGGTGCTCCAATCACCGGAAAGCGGCCATTCGGCTCTGCTCTCATGAACATCATCATCGTAATAACCCTTGGCCTTTACAACGAAACCTGTGACGCGTCCACCTTTTCTGGACCAAGTCGCCACACATGTGTTGTTGTTGAGTTCCAGCTTCACATTGGTTGGAGGATCGACTGCTGTGAAAGTCGAAACGGACGCTTCGTTGCGCAATGAGCCACTGCGTTCCGTAACCACGGTAATCGTCGGCTTAAGTTTTCTGTAGTACCACTCGTTCTTAATGTCGAATTCGACGGAATAATCCTTGGCGCTTGTCTCCACGGATTTGTCTTCGCCCTCGATGCTTACCGTAATCGACTGGTATTTCGAGTTACGTGCGTCATTGATCCGTCCTCTCACCACGATCTTGTCGCCTGATTGATCGGCGGAAATAGTCGGATTGTCAGGCGTACCCCAAGGCGAAACGGCATTGGATGCCGTGGAGGGCTGGCTCCAGTTCACTTTGTTATGCGCCTTGACCGTGGCGGTATAGGATGCGCCGTCGGTGATCGCATTGTCGTCGAATTTGAACGTGATGCTGGTGCCAGTGACTTCCTGGGCCGGATTCGCCACATTCGGACCGCTCAACGTCACCTGATACTTGTCGACGGCGGAGAAATTACCCTCCAAAGCCTTCCATGTGACAGTGATGGTGTTCTTGCTAGCTTCGGCCTTCACATCGGTCGGCGCGTCCGGAAGCTTGTCAGGCGTGCCTTCCACGCCATTCGACTCCTTCGACCAGCCGACCTCATTCTTGGCCTGCACCTTGAACGAGTACGTCTTGCCGTTCTTCAAGCCGGTGATTTGGCAGGAGGTCACGGATCCGCACGATTTCTCGCCGGAACCGTCGCCTCCCCACGACACCTTGTATTCGCTGATCGGACTGCCGTTCGAAGAGCCGGCCGTCCAACTCAGATTCACCGCGCCATCCTGCGGGTCTCCGGCGATGGGGGAGAGCAGCGGCGCATCCGGCTTGTCCATCACCGAAACGTTGATGGTGCCCGTCACCTCACGTTCCTTCGTATTGGTGGCATCGCGCACGTTGACGATCACCTTGTTGGTGCTCGCGCCGATATCGGACGCGGCGTTGATCGACACCACACCGTTGGACGGGCAGTCCACGGTCAGCTTCGACGCGCCATCGGACGTGCATCCGGTCACGGTCAATGCGGAATCGGGGAACGGATTATACGCATCGGACAGCAGGCTCACTTCCTCACTGGATCCTGCCTTGACCTTCACGGTTTTCGCGTTGATGCGTGCCAAAGGCCTGTTGGAGGCCGTCACACGAACCGTGACGCCCGCACTCACCGTGCCCTTCGAATATTGAATCGAAATCGGCACGCTCACCGTTGTTCCCGGCGAAGCGGTCTTGTCGGCGGACACGGTCAGCTTGCCGTTCGAACTCACCTTGGCGCTCACCTGGTCGGAATCGGTGCCACCCGAATACGTGTACTGCTTCTCATCGTCATACAGGTCGGACGCCGAATGGGTCAACGCGGTCAGATCGATGGTGGTGGCGCTTTCTCCTGCGACCACGTCAATGGTGGACGAGGAGAACGTCGGCGCGGGCATGTCACGTCCGATCACGGTGATCGGCAACGTCAACACCGCCGAATTGATGATTTTCACCTTGTCGTTCTTGTCGCGTTTGCCATCCACCGCGGTGAAGGTGATGGACGCGGGACCGGAATAATCCTTTGATGCGGTGAACTTCAACGTCTGGTCGTTCACATACAGGTCTCCGTCCGCGGCCTTCGTGGCGCTCACCGAATCGGCGCCGTCCACATACGCGATCTTGCCTGCGCCCACGCGCACATAATCGGCGATATTGATGGTGATCGTCTCGCGTGCGTTCACCTTCAAAGCCGGCGCCTTCGGTCGAAGGGTCGGCGGGAACACGCCGTACGCGGGCACTTGGATGAACGCCGTGGACGTGATGTTGTATGTCGTGTTGGTCACGGTGTACGGCACGGCTCGCGCCTCATCCGTCAAGTCCACGGTAATGGTCGTGGACTTGTCTCCGCCCTTGACATGCGCATGGTCGGTAGCCGAATCATCAACGGCCACGTGCAGTTCGTCGGCGCTGCCGGAAGGGTTCGCGATCCATTGCGAAACGTCCACGTCGATGGATTTCTTATCGATCGTCGCGGAAGATGGCACACGGTAGTCGTATGCTGTCGGCGGTTCGATGGTGGCGTTGTCGTCCACGTTCACCGTCAATGTCGCGGTGTCGGACAATCCTGCCTTGTCTTTGACCGTATACGCCACGTAATAGGTGCCCGCCTGCTGAGGAGTGGTGAAGGCGAGCGCATTGTCCGCCACGGTCACATTGCTGATGTCTTGCGATTCGACGTTTTCGCTGACGGCCAGGTCGGTGTTGTCTCCGGAGATGTCGTTTTGCGCCACGGGCACGGTTGCTGCGGTGTCGGGGCGCAATGTGATTTCGTCGTCGCGCGCGTATACGCCCGAGTCGGTGCCGGATGTGAATACGCCTACGCGGATTTGCGCTTGGGATCGTTGGCCGGTCCAGTCTTCGACGGCGTATGAGAAGGTGTCCGTTCCTGTGGAGTCGGCATAGGCTTCGTATACCAGGTAGGTGGCGCCGACTTCGCTGATGCGTCCGAGTGTCGGCGCCTTGTTGCCGAGACCGAGCAGCTGCACGTCGTCGCCGTCGGCGTCGATGCCGGTCAAGGTGATCGGGATCTGGACTTTTTGGCCGGCCGCGACTTGCGCCTCGACGTCGGATGGTGTTGGCGCAGCCTTGTTGGAAGCGTCTTTTTGATGCACGTTGATGGTGATTGTGGCGGATGCCGCGTTGCCGAGATTGTCTTTGACGGTGTACGTTACGGGGAAGGATCCGGTTTGGTCGGATGCTTGGTATCGTACGGTGTTGCCTGATACGAATACGAGTCCTTTGAACGTGTTTTTGTCGTATTGCAGGTCGTTTTGCAGGCTTACCGTGGTGCCGTCGGAGTAGGTCACGTGGTCGAGCACGTCGATGGAGACGATGCCGTCGGTGCGTACCTGCGTGGTGATGTTGTCGGCTTTCGGCACGGAGTTGGAGGTGGTCAGTGCCGGTGGCTGCAGTACGATCACGCCGGTTGACGTGCCTGCCGCGTTGGCGACGCTGTATTTGATCTGCACGGGCTCGGTCGGTACCTGTCGTGCGGTGATGTAGACGCGCTTGTTGCTTACGACGCCGGTTTTGATGCCGCTCGCCGCATCGGCGGTCACGCTGGTCACGGATAGCACACCACCCATCGGGTCGACGTCGTTAGACAGTGGTTCCACGATTGCGGTGTTGTCGGCGCCGAGCAGTGCCACGTCGTTGGCTGCGATGGGCTTGGCGGAGTCTCCGGTCACCGCCTGCACTTCGATGCGGGCCAGGCCGGTCGAGGGGATGGATCCTTGTGTGATGGTGTAGGGCACGTAGTAGGTGCCGGGGTTGGATGCGCTGAAGGTGAACGACATATCGGTGGCGTTCATGGTGGTGGATGCGCCGGATGGGGTTTCCACGGCGGTCAGCTGCGCGGGTTCGGCCGAGGTGCCATGCACGTATTGTTTGAGCGCGATGGTGGTGCGGGTGTCTGGCGTGGTCTGCTTGACGGCCGGATCGATCACCGCGGCCAGCGTGTTGGCCGGTTTCACTGAGAAATACACCATGCCGGTGCCGGTCTGCTGGCCGTCGGAAACGGTCACTTCGATGCCGGCGCGTCCGGAAGACATGGATCCCGCGTTGAACACGAGCTGCCCGTCGGCGCGTGTGGAAACGGTCACCTGGTCGGTGTTTTGCGGGGTTGCGGATACGAGGGTGAGCGGGTCGCCGTCGGGATCGGAGAAGCTGCCCAGCGCGTTGGTGGTGTAGGTCGCTCCTTGTTCCACGTCGATTTCCGGTGGCGTATCGGTTTGCTGGGGCGCGTTGTCGTCCCCGCCTACCAGTGTGAGGCTTACGTTGGCGTTGGAGGTTTGCCCGCGTCCGTCGGAGATTTCATAGCTGAACGATACGGATCCTTCGGATGCCGCGGAAGCGTCGAGCTGCAGATATCGTCCGTCGTATACGGGGGAAACGCTGATGTTGGCGCCGTCGGGGGCGCTTACCGAGGTGATGCGCAGTACGGAGCAGTCGGTCTGTTCGTCGTTGCGGAGCACGTCGAGGATCTGCTGCGATCCTGTTCTCGCGCCGAACGAATCATCTTCGGCTTTGATCTGGCCGGATTGCGACGAGCAGGTCTTGCTGAAATTATGCTGGTTGTTGGCGCTGTCGTTGTTCTGTTCCTGTTGCTTCGACTGTTTGGTTTCCACCTTGTTCCATTGGATTTTGATGACTTTGGTGGATTCCTGCGGATTCCAGACGTTGCCGTTGACCACGTCGTTGAGTATGACCAGACGATGGTTGGTGCGGAATATCAGTTCCGAAGTGGCGTTGATGTTGGTCAGGGTGTCGAATGTCATGTCCGAACTGTCGACGGAGCATACTTTGGCGTAATTGTTGGCTTTCTGCGCCCATGCGGCGAATACGCATCCGCCTGTGGATACCGGCTGGGCGGGCTCGCCCTTGCCGGAATTCGTTGTTTCAGAGGTTTTCTTGGTGCTGAGGTTCACCGTTGCGAGCCCGCGTGGTGTCGCCACGGCCACCCATCCGTTCTGTTTGCCGTCCGTGGAAGGGGCCTGCAAGGTCATGCTGCCCTGCAGATTGATGGCTGCGCTTCCCTGCGGCCAATACACGGTGCCTTTTGCCGCCACGACCGGGGTTTCGCCGATGACGGTGAACGATTCGGCATGCGGTGCGCCTCCTATCGTGCCAACTTGCTCGCGCGTGTCTTGCGGCCCGTCGATGCTCAGCACCGCACCATCGGAAGCGCGGTATCCGTATACGGTTCCGTTGTGCGTCACCGCGATTTTTCCACCGGATCCCAGTTTCATGTTCGGCTTGTCGGTGGTGGGGTTGACGGATTTCACATCGGCAGCGGATCCCACCCACACATTGCCGGTTTTGACGTTGATGAACGCTGCGGTGTCGCCTCCGACAATGGTTGCGATATCCGTTTTGATGGCGGTGTTGCCGGTTTCGCTAATGGTGGAAGCCGCGATATTGCTGGCTTTGGTGCCTTCGGAAATCACGGTGCTGCCATTATGTTGGGCCACGTCGAAACGGGAAGCTGCGGATGAGACTCCAGCGTCCACATCCTTGTTTTTCGCATTGAATCGTGCGGCCTTGCGATCTTTCAACGAGGTGATCCACACGGTGCCGTCGTCAAGTTGCACATGCCGTTGCGTCACCGAACTGACGATGAACGCGCCTGCGATGATGCCCAGCAGCAGAAGCAGCATGACGATCGGCGTGATCCACCGCCTGCTTCCCGACGGCAACAGCAGTTTGCGCATCATCGATCCGAAGCGCAATTGACGTTCGTGCGATTGTGCCGGCTGATCGGCTGCGTTCTTGCGTTTGTCCATTTTCGGTTCTTCCTTGAGTGTTCCGATGGTCGTTGTGTTCGTTCCGGACATCGCCTGCGATGGAATAATGCCGTCGGCCGACCCTGTTGGGAAGTGCTGTGATGCTTATGGTTTGGCTGCGCACGCGATCGCAGGATTCTGCGACATCTGCCGGTCGGCTCGGATGAGGCTCACCTGGATGCAGGTCTGCGAGCCGTCGGCGGGTTTGATGCTGATGTGCGTGTCGGTGGTGGTGGTTCCTTGGGCGTTCGGGTCTACTCCTGCATCGCCTACCAGCGACCATGCGTACGAATCGCCGTCCTGAGGGTCGGGGTTCACCCATGTGAACTGCACGCTGCTGCCATCGGCGGAATATGAGCCGGCCAGATTCTCGACACTGGGCACGCTACTTGTGGTGATGGCCGAATCAGGCGAATCGTTGTCCTGATCGTGCGTTCCCGGAGTCTTGATCTGCACGCTGCTATTGTCGGAAGCCGAATCCATATTCGGCAAGATCACATACGCGAACACCAACGCGACGGCCGTGATCGCGGCAACCGCCGAAACGACAATCGCAAGAGGCTTGGCCCAAGTGTTGCGCTGTTTCGGAACAACCGCGGCTGCCTGGCTGCTTGCCTGGGACTGTGCATACAGATTTTGCGGGAACGGCGGTTCGCCTTCGACCGTGGTCGGCGTGGCATGGCCATACAATTCCTGCTGCGCACGCTGCATGTCACGCGCGAAATCGTATGAGGAATAATATCTGTCTTCCGGCGTTTTATTCAACGCCTTGCGTAAAATCCGCTCCACTTGCGGGGGAATATCCGGCCTATTGAGCTTAGGGAGCGGATCGGTGAGAATGATGTTTCTCAGCAGAGCACCGCGTTCTTTGCCCCTGGTCGAGCCGAGGGCCGCGGAATAGCCGTATTCATATGGCGACTGGCCCGTCAGCATGGCGAACAGCGTTGCTCCCAGCGAATAAATATCGGAGGATTCGTTGCCTCCGCCGTTCTTTGCAAGCACTTCCGGCGGAGCCCACGCGATGGTGTAGCCGATGCCGGGACGCCCGTAGATCGTTCCCGCGATGCCGAAATCGGCAAGCATGGGCATGCCATGCGTGTTGATGAGAATATTGCTGGGCTTGATGTCGCGGTGGATGATGCCTTCGCGGTGCGCTGTGGAAAGGGCGCTCGCCAGATTGATGCCGACGGTGAGCATCTGGTCTGCGTTGAGCCTGTTGGATTCCAGGAAGGTCTTGTAATTGCCTCCCGGAGCGTATTCGAACACGGTGTAGCCGTTGCCCGTGGTGGTGACGCCGCTTTCGTACACCGAAAGAATGTAGGGATGCGAGGAGATCCTGCCCATGAAGTTCGCTTCGGAACGGAACCGCGCCGCCGCGCGCGGATCGAGCGTTCCCTTGCTGACCTTGATGGCCACTTGTCGGCTGGGGGAAAGCTGCTGGTACAAATACACGTTCGCTTCGGAACCTGAACCCAACTTTTGGGCGAATGTATACCCAGGGATTTGAGGGGGAATGCCGTTCATGGCTTCCATATGCTCTCTTTCCTCGTGGTGCGTATGCTTTTCGGCCGCTCTCTCTGGATCCCATCCTAACTGAAGACCAACCCAGAAACCTATCAGCAAGGGGTCAAAATGTCCATATACAAAGACGGGCATCTGAGACATGTTGTGGCTGAATAATAGAAGTCGTAGTGATAGAAAGAACGTGCGAACCTTAAGAGACGGCCTTCGTGGCGACGATGAGGGTACATACATTCAGTTGCTGGATGACGGGCATCTGGCTCAAATGGAAATGACCATTGATGTGTTGTCGGCGTTGCTGCAGATGCCACGAAGGAGTGGTTGCACCGCAGATCGTGTTGGATAAAGGTTGGCTTCGAGACAACTTTGCAGGTTCCGGATTTGTCAGGTAAAGGAGGGCGAGACTAGTAGTGTTGGGAGGCATGATGAATTTGGAAGACCTTGACCGCGTCACGTTGGTTGCGGGCGCGCCGAGCAGTGGAAAAACCGAGTTTGCGCTGGGCATGCTGGTTGCCGCAATGAGGCGGTATGGTGACGGGAATGCCGTGATGACGGTGTCTGGCAGGCAGATCGCCGATGCGTTGGGCGATCGGGCGATCCGCGAATTGTCGGCCGTGTCGCAGGCGCGACCGGTCACTACGTTGCCTGCCGTCGCATTCCGTCTGCTGACGGCCGTGAGATCAAGTCAAGGCGAACCGTTGCCGAAACTGTTGAACGGTGCGGAACAGGATGTGATCATCCGCAAGGTACTGGCTTCGCATGTGGAGCATAGGCAACATGGCGACGATTGCGCCACCTGCGATCTGCTGCGCACCTATTTCGCGGTTTCCGAATGGTCAGGACTGGTGGCCGACGATTCCACCGACGCATTCGCCAACCAATTGCGCGACATGCTCGCACGCATGAACGAGATTGGCGCGAAACCGCAGTTCGAAGACATGCTGATCGCCCGTACGGCCAGCAGGGACGGCATGCTTGACGAACGTCGCGAACGCCTGCGCACTCAATGGCGTCTCGCCTTCGCCTTGCGTGAGGAATACAATGAGGCGATCCGTTCGTCTTATCCTGGCGAATATCGTCTCGACGCGTCGCAGCTGATGATCGACGCCACCGAAGCCGTGTCTGGCATACAGGAAGCCGATATTGCGAACATGCTGATCGTCGACGATTTTCAAGATACGACGTTGGCTGGTTTCGCACTGCTTGAAGCCCTGCATGAACGCGGGGTGCGCCTGCTGTTGGTTGGCAATCCCGACGAAGCCGTGCAGACGTTCCGAGGATCATATCCGGAATATCTGTTCAACCAGGCGCAGACGCGCATGGGAGCGAGGCTTGAACGCATCGAAGGTCTGCAAACGGCGCACGAAGGCGATACCGCGCAAACCGTGTCGAACCAGCAAGGCGTGCATGGCGACTATCGCACGCTTGTCGCGACGCGAGTGAGCCTGTCGATCGCAAGCACGGAGTCGACGGACGTGCCTCTGCCCGATCGTCCCGGCAAAATGAGCGATATGCCAGGCGCGATGCCCATCGAAACGTTGCCGGCCGACGATACGGGCGCTCGTGTCACGCCGGCCGACGGCAGTGTGGAAACGGCCTTGTACCGTTCCTCTTCCGAAGAGCTCGACGACGTGGTGTGGAAGATCAAAACTGAGCATTTGCAACGTTCCCGTGTAT
>ENA-OQKU01000060-OQKU01000060.1-human-gut-metagenome-genome-assembly--contig:-NODE-60-length-16591-cov-2.691205_pt1 | contig 16591 bp, 22 predicted proteins | sample MGYA00242807_ERZ504816 | MGnify/ENA primary metagenome ERZ504816 (study PRJEB26092, sample SAMD00036376) | human gut metagenome | host: Homo sapiens | study: EMG produced TPA metagenomics assembly of...
TACCCGCCTTTCAGAAATTCCCCATTTCTTCGCTGCTTCGGGGCAAGACATATATTCCATAACACCCAAGTCCTTTCTACAAATCATATCAGTATAATTATAGTCGGACATACGAATAATAGCAAGTGCAAACATATGAATTATTATGGCTACAAATAGGAACTGTATAGACGTATTCAGTATGAAAGAGGAACAGTAGAATGTATATGGGTGAATAAATATGGCAAAAAGACCAACAGCTAAATATGACTTTAAGGCTTTCGGACAAGCTATCAAAGTAGCGAGAACCGAACGAAAAGAGAGCCGCAAGAAAGTAAGTGATGAAATGTATATCTCACCACGTTATCTTGCTAATATTGAGAATAAAGGGCAACAGCCGAGTTTACAAATTTTTTATGAGCTTGTAACACGTTATGATATATCCGTAGACCAATTCTTTTTTCCGAATAAATCCGCGGAAAAAGATACACAACGCAGACAACTTGATACATTGCTTGATAGTATGAGTGAGAAAGGAATACGGGTAGTCACCGCCACAGCAAAAGAGATAGCCGAAGTCGAAGCAGAGGACAGGTGAATGTCCAGAACAGAATTTTAAAATGAGAAGACACATTGTAATTTTTTGAGAAATACAATGTGTCTTCTGTTTTATATAGCTTATTTCACAATCTTCCAGTTTTCCCCGTTCTTTTCCAGTACAAGGTTAAACTGTGATACCTGTGTTGTCATGGTCTGGTTATCCAGATATTTTACTGCAAGGGAAGCTGTCACCTGATTTCCGTTTCGGTTATAAACCGGATTTACCAGTTCCGAGAAAATATACTCTTTTCCCACAGTTTTCAGCACACCCTCATTTACATAATAGGTCAGTTCCTTTGCGGTTGCCGTAGGGTACAGCTTGAAAAAGGTGGTGAGAAATTCGTTGATTTCCTCTGTGGTGATGGAATCCACCGTACCGTCACTTTGTACCGCTTTGGGAGTGTAACCGGATTTTACGGGAACACTGGTAATGGTTGGATTCTGGATAATCGTCAGGTTTCCAGAGCCGTCCACATAGACTGTCACCTGATAGGCGGAACGGACGGTTTTACTGGATTCCCCCTCTGTGATACGCTGTTCCACCGTATAGGTCACTTGATAATGCTGCTCTTTTTCTTCTGTGATTTCCCATATCTGAAAATCGGTCAGGGCAGACGATACGGGGATGTCCTTTCGGACAGTATCTACATTCAGGGCTTGCAGCTCTCCGGTGAGATACCCTTTTAAAGCGTTTGTCCGGTTGTCAATGGAAGCGGCGGACTGTTCCCATGAATAGTAGACTTCTGCGAAATTCTCCACAAAATTCTCTATCTTGTGAGTGTCGAGGATTTGTTCCTCAATCACTTTCGTTTCATGGACAGTGTGAATGTCTATCGCCGTGAAATTCTTATAGACGGCAAACAGGAAGCTCATTGCCAGCAGCACCCACAGGGCAATCACGGTTTTCTTATGGGTATTGACTTTGTAGACTTTCAGTTTCTTTTCTTTCTGCTTTTTCTGGTTTTCCTCTTTTCTAATCTGAATCATATCGGTTCATCCTTTCTTATTGTTTGATTCGTCCGGCTCCAGCAAGGTGCTGTTGCCAGTAGGAGCCTGTCAGGTCTGCGTAACCAATGGGATTTCCGGCATGGTACATCCGGTTATTTCCCACATACAGTCCCACATGGGTGATGTAGGTTCCGGCGTTGTAGGTAGAGTGGAAAAAGACCAAATCCCCTGCTTTTGCTTCGGACAGGGGGATGTGCTGCGTTACATTGTACTGTTCCTGTGCTGTCCGTGGCAGGGCGATTCCTGCCTTGCCATAGCACCACTGCACCAGTCCCGAACAGTCAAAGGAAGTGGAGGGAGAATCACCCCCGTACACATACGTCCATCCCTCATACTTTAAGGCTTCCTCCATGATAGCCTGCACCGTTTCATCATCAAACTGTGCCACGGTCAGGTATTGCGATACCAAGAGGACATAGAACATATTTCCGTAGGAATACCGCCAGCCTCCGTTTTTCTCTACCGCAACAGGGTTGGTGTAGGTGACTTTCTTTCCGCCGGATTTGTCCCTTGCGAAGCTCTCTGCCAGTTCAAAAGTGTATTTTTTCCCACGCCCTGCCACATAGTCTAGGAAGCCGCCGCCGTAGTTGTAGGACTGAATCACACTGTTTAAGTCACAGCCCTTTGTTTCTGCCGCTGCGAGCAGTTCCGAGAAATATTTGCAGCCCTGTTTGATGGATTCCTCTGTACTAAGGGAGTTTGGGGGAAGCCCCAGAGATTCCGAGGACTGCATAACGTCTTCCAGTGTGCCGCCGGATTCCACCTGAATGATGGCGAGCAGCACATTTAAGTATTCCTCTATGCCATATTCCCTTGCATACTTTTCCAGCATAGGTTTATGGGCGAGGACTTCCTGTGATACGCTCACGCCCCCAAAGATAAGATTTCCGCCGCTTCCTCCGTCTTCCTCATCCGAGAAGACAATCACCACCAAAAGGAGCAGGGAGAACATCATCACGAACACGCCGGAACAGGCAAAGAAAAGGTGTCTTAATTTCATGGTTTCTCCCCTTTCTTTTGTTTGGCAGCCGCTTTTACCGTTTTTGTCCACTCCTTTCTGGCGGTGGTACGCCGGATGGTAAAGTTTGATTCTTTTACCGCAGGGGCAGCCCGTTTTCTTTCCGATATCACAGGAGCCGTATCATTCTGGACAGGTCTTGCCGGACGGGGAGTAGCCTGTGTGATAGTGGGAGCCGTCTTTTGTCTTTCATTTGGCTGGGATAGGGAAGCAGATGGGACTATCTGGCGTTCTGTCCTTACAGGTGGCGTTTGTTCATGGTGGATGGAAGCAGCTTTTACCACCGGAACCGAAGCCTGTTCTGCCACAGTTTCCCCATAAGGAACCTGTCCCCGTTCCCTGATGGATAGGGAAGCAGGCTGCATGGCTGGTTTTACTGCATGATGTCGGAAATCTTCTGGCTGCTTTGCAGTAACAGGGCGTTCATGGACAGGAGCTGCCCCTTTGGGTGCTTCGGAAGCTTTCTGTTGCGGCTGTTTTGCCTGTTCCAGTTCCGCCCTGCGCTCTGCAATGGTATGTCTGCGGCTTTCTGCCTGTGCGTTTCGCTGTTCCGCTCTGGCAGTTCGGGTCTGGGTCACGCTGGAAGTAAACTCCCGTACTCCCTCTGATACCTGTGTTTTCCCGTGGTAAGGGCGTACTTTGCATTGACGGGCAATCCTTGCCTGCTCCCGAAGCTGTCCGGCAGTATCGGCTATCTTATCTTTGGTATCTGCCGCCGCACCTACCGCAGAACCAGCCGTTTCCATACGGATCTTTTCCGGTGCTGCCTGTCCGTCTGGTCTGCTGTGGTCTGCCTGTGTGCGTTTGGAAGAGCCGAAGTGGGAAGCATTTCTATGGTCTGAGCCAGCCTGTTTTCCTGCGTGGTATGCAGCCGTTCCAGTTCCAAAAGCCGCCACAGAACGTCCTAGCTTATGCTGTAAACGGTGCATATGGGCGTGCATGAGCATACGGGGTCTTCGCATGATACGGCTCCCCATGCTTTGGGAATCCCCACTCTGTAAGGAGAACATCCCCATCAAATCTCCCAGCTTGAAATAAATTCCGGCAAAGGTCACTATCTGCAAGAACGCCGTCAGGAAGAACGGATATTCCCCAGACAGGTTGTAGAGCATGGTGGAAATACTGAACGCTACCGTGATAATCAGGGTGATTCCGGCTCTGGTAAGGATAGTGTTGAACAGTTTCGTAATGGCACGTTTGAACATCCCCTCAAAAGAGGGAACCATGCTAAGGAGGAAGCTCACAGGCAGGAACATGGCGTAGATGATAAAAAGCACCTGTGAGAAAATCATTATCCCCGTGAGCAGGAATACAAAAACGGAGATACCGATATTGAACATGAACAGGAAGAAGACGGTTCCCAAACGATTGATGGTCTTTGTGATGGTAAGGTTCGTGTTTTCCCTGTCTTCGATTTCCTCCACTACGATTTCTTCTCTGTCCTGTCCGTTGTTTTCGTCTGGACTGGTTGAAAGCAGGTTTTCCACACGGTCTGCTCCAATGCTTTCCATATCTGAATTGCCATATTGCAACAGGAGCCACGGTTGCTTGACCTGAATGGAAAACAGGCAGTCCCGTATCAAATCCACGCTGTCTTTTCCCTGACTTTCCGAGTTAGGCAGCACAATCTTTGTACCAAGGGTCAGGCTGGCATTGCTGATGTCTGCGGAAAATTCATTGATTTTCCCGATATAATCAGGAGCATAAGCGATAAAGGCAGCGGACAGCACGAACACCACCACGAAATTGACAACGGCATGGATGGCTTTTGTGGTTTCCCGTTTGATAAGCCCTGTGTAGGCAACGTAAATCCCCACCACCAGAATGAGAATCAGCAGAAACCCGATATAAAATCCCTCCGAGGACAAGCCGCCTGTGGTAACGCCTGCAAGGGTCTGCATATTTTTCCCAATGGAATCCGCCGTAGAGGAAATGAAGTCCAGCGAGTAGGCTTCCTGAATCAGATACCCCGTGGCGTTGGAAAGGTACAGGCTGATTGTCCAGATAAAATTTGTAATGGCATACAGCCCGTACATCACCTGTTTTCCGATACCGTCCAGCCAGTTCCACGGGAGCCAGTCCCATCCGCTGTCCACATAAAAATCAAGCTGGTAGTTGTCCAGAGGATATTTTGCTGTATTCGTTGGCAGCGTCCACCGTATCATCCACCAGTCCGGCAGCGTGGGCGGCTGTGCCGAAGACTGCAAGCAGCAGGAGGATGAGCAGGAGTGCCAGAAGCACCCTGCCAATCACTTTTCCTGCCGTCTTCCAAGACAAGCCCTTTTTTGTGTGATGAGGAACTGGGAATTGCGGTCGGTTGGAAGTTCTATGTATCACCATCATTCCACCTCTTTTCTTACGGGCGGTCTGGTATCAAAGGCGTGGAACAGGTCTTCAAAGATAGGATGGAACTGTATCACGCCCACACGCCCGTACAAATCACTGATAAGGCACTGTCCGTTTTCCAAGTCACGGAGCCGCTTCTGGTTGTTTTCATCTTCGGAATCCACCCCGAAAAAGGCGAGGGTCTTCTTGATTTCGTTGATGTCCGTGGAACGGAACGCAAACTTTAAGCCCAGATTATTTTTCAGCTTTTCATCCAGCAAATCGTCCGTGTTCTGTGTCACAAAGTAAACGCCTGCGTTCATGGCACGTCCGGCACGAACCAGCTTCATGGAAAGGGTCTTGCCCTGTGCCACCTGTAAGAAGCTCCATGCTTCATCCAAATCCACAATCTTAAACACGCTGCGGTCGGTGTGGATGAAGTCGAGGGCAAAGGTGCTGATTACAATGAGCATTGCCACGGAAAGCAGCTCCATTGTGGTGTATTCTTCAAACGAGGTTTCTTTATCCGGCAGCACCAAATCTGCCACCTGAATGATGTTGAGCTGCTTTTCAAAGCTGATGGACTGTGTGACATCTCCATCCGAAAAGAGCAGGTGTGCAAAGTCATAGTCCGTAAAGGATTCGATATGGTCGGCTATGCTGGTGCTGATGGTGGTTCCCTCCGCCCGAAGTTCCTCAATCACCTTGAAAAGCCCCCGTTCCTCACTGTTTGTCACCGCACGAATGGCTTTCCGAAGAACAGGGAACTTTTCCCCGTCACGGCTGGAAATGCCCGTTAAAAAAGGTCAAGATGTCGATTGCCAGTGATTCAGAATCCTTTGGGTTTTCCATAATCACATACGGGTCGAGTAAGCCCCTGTTCTGTTCTTCCGAGGTCAGGTTTACGATATTGATTTCATGGGCGATTTCCGGCAGGGTTTCTTTCCAACGTCCCCGTTCCGCTTTCGGGTCAACAATGAGTGCCTGTGCCCCAAATAATACGGAATAATAGACAATCATGTTGTTGCTGAATGATTTTCCACCGCCGAGGGAGCCGACAAAAGCGGCAGCAAGGGCGTTGGTGACGGAGCCTTTTACCCCTTGACTGGCAAGGGCAGGCTTTAAGTACACGTTTCTTCCTGTATCAAGGCTGTACCCGATATAAATGCCCTCCGGTTCCCCCAACATCTGTGTTGCCCCGAAGCCAAGACCAGCAAGGAAGTCACTGGTGACATACTGGATATAATCGTTCAGATACCGTTTGCTGGCAGGGAGAAATTCCCCATGCAGCCCCAGCATATCCCCAAAGGGGCGAACCAGTTTCACGTTCAAATCGTCATAAAAATCTTTCACCTCATTGCAGCGGCGTTTCAGTTCTTCCAAGTCGGGAGCCGTCACACGAACCACATAGGACAGCTTATACATGGATTCCTTGCTCTGGTCTAAGGTGGATTCCAGCTCATTCACGCTGTCTAAAGCGTCCACCACGTTTGTACTGGTTTCGCTGTCATTCTGCCATGCGTGGTTGTCCAAATCTTTCAGCTCTTTTTTCTTGTTCCGCACCGTGGAGAGGGCTTTCCGGTTTGTCACAATCTCCACATTCATAGAGGTATCAATGGGAAAGGTGAATTGCTGCTGCTGATAGTAAAAGATTTCCGAGGATGGGAAGTCCAGTTCCCCTACAATGCTGTTGATGGTAAAGTAGGCGGCATACACTGTCCCGTCTTCCTGTTCGATTTTCAGATACCGCTGGTTTTCCTCTATCAGACAACGGGTGGGTTTGATGAGGTCATAGTATTTCACCAGCGTTTCCTCCTGAAACCGCTTCTTCGGCAGGTAATACTCATAATCTTCGTAGGCGGTTCCGGTCTGCCCGTATAAATGTTCAATCAGATAGCCGAAATCGTCCTTATCAAGCCGCCGTACTTTGAAACGGCGTGAGATTTTATTTTCCAGTAGTTTTTCCATCTTCTGAAACCGCCAGATTTCTTCATTGCTCATGGAAACAAAATCCCCCATGAGCTTGTGGTTGACTTCATGGAGGAAGTCGGAAACAGCAGTCTTTGCTTCCCTGCCAAACTGCTTCATGGTGACTTCCTGCTCATTGACAAGCAGCTTAAAGCCGATAAAAAAGCGGTAGTCCACCTGATTTTCCCCTATCATGGAAATCAGGGCTTCGGTCTGTGCGTCAATCTTTGCACAGGCAACGTCTTTTAACTTGCCTGTCACTTCCTGTTTGGAGCGTTCCTGTGCCGCCCGTATGCTGGATTCCGTGCTGATTTGCAGGGCGTGAATCTTCCCGTCCCTGTTCTGGGCGATAAGCTGCCGGAACGAATCGTGTACCTGATACTTCTGTTCAGGGCTTAAAAAGGATAGTTGTAGGGAAGCAGCTCATAGTAAGCAAAGCACTCCCCGTCATGGTTGAACACAAGGTTATTTTCGATATACTTAATCGGATATGCCATAAATATCACTCCTTACTGCCGTGATGGGCTGTGCCGGATATTCCTTTTCCAGCTTCACGGGCTTTCCTGCATAGGTCAGTTTCGGGCGTACCAGATATGCCAGTACGGATTTCAGGAAGCCGTAAGGCTTCTTCCCGTCAAAAGTCTTCTGGCACATGAACCAAGTGAGGGCAAAGGGTATGCCGAAATATTTTAAAAATGCCCCGTCAATGAACGAAAGAGGAGGAAGGTTCCCCAAGAGTATCACTGCAAGTACCGATACCACGAACCACGCCATCTGTGTGAACGTGATGGGGAATGGCAGCTTAAAATCATTGATGGAATAGAGTACCTTTTCCACCGACCAGATACTGGTATAGCTTCGTATTTTCTTCATGTTGTCCGTCCTTTCTAAAAAATGGGGACAGCAAAAGCCGCCCCTGAATAAAAAACCCGTCTGTATTTCCTGAAAGAGATACAGACGAGTCTACCGTAAGATTTCATATACGCCGTGGTTCGTGACAATAAAGGTTCCATCCAATTCCATGTCACGCCCATAGGCTGCATAGTCGATATAGTTTTGTAAGTGTGCCGGAAGTTCGCCAAGCTGTCCGCTTTCTTCCAGATAGTAGCGAGCCACATCCGCCATATCATCACAGCCGGAATGGCAGATAATATCGTCTTCATGCTCACAGAGTTCTTCGATACTGCCAAAGTAGGATTGCAGCTCTGATAGTTCCTCCTGAATGTACTCCGGTAAGTCCTCCACCATTTCACACAGGCGGTTGACTTCCTCAATGGGGGTATATTCGTCAATCTCAAAGGGCAGCTCATAATCATGGATGGTGTATTCCTCATATTCATCATTCAAACCGATACGCTCTTTGACTTCCTCAAAGTCCACAGGCGGCGTGAACCATGCCCCCACCAGTTCGCCCTCATTGTATTTGCCTAAGTTGGCAATGTAAATCCGCATTTCTTCCAAGTTCCTCTACCTCCTTTTAGCGGTAATAAAAGATACCATTGTCTGTAAACAGGTAGTTTTCGCTGGTTTCCAGTTCCCGACCAATGGCAGCGTAGTCGATATGGTTCAACAGGTCTGGATGTACTTCTCCAAAGAGCTGTACCTCCTGCACCAGATAACGGGTGAGGGATTCCCCGTCCTGCACCGGATAGCAGCGTATCTGGTCTTTGTGGTCGATAAATTCTGTAAAGCTGGAAAACCACCGCTTTTGTATTACATCCATTTCATAATAGAGGGGCGTTCCCTGCATTTCCTGTACCATCCGGCAAAGGGCGTTGATTTCCCAGAGCCTTGTGTTGCCCTCCAATGGAAAGGGCAGCTCATAGTCTTCAATTTCGATTTCTTCCTCACTCTGAACCCCAAGACGTTCCCTGATTTCTTCAAAATCCACAGGGCAGGAAAACCATGCCCCAGGATATTCCTCAAAATCCTCATGGTAAAACCGTGTGGTGTTCAGGATGTAGATTCTCATTTCCTCAATCAGTATCACGTCCTTTCTTAGAAAAAAATGGCAACTAACTTTGTTTGTCAGTTGCCATTTTTCTAATAAAATATTCGCTTTAATTCTTCATCACTATTGATTTTTTTAATTACCCAAGGTTGTAAAAAATAATTGATTTGTGGGTCTAACATACTTACTAAATGAGTTTGTCCGGCAGGGGTTAATATTTGTAAATGTTGAAGTTCTATTACTAATCCATTGTTCATGGGTAATGGCAGGGTGTGAGTTGGTTCACGTAAAAACTCCCGAATGATTGTCATCTGTTCTGGTGTCATATTTTTCAAATATTTAATCTGAGCAGTTCCCAATCTCTTAGAAGCATACTTGTCATAAAAGAAATGAAAAATTTTAGATAGTAATAAAACGATTAGTAAAGCTGTGGAAATCACAAAAACAATGCCTATTGTAAAACCATATTTTTCTCGAAAATTTATAATATAAAACTTTTGGGCTAACTTTTGAGGCAATAATAATAATGTACCACTGGCAATAGATAAAGCTCCTAAAATGTTCGGCGGTAATTTCAAAAAATCAATAAAATCTTTCATACATTTCCTCCACTTTCAATTACTATTAAAGAAATTATACCACCATTCTTAGTTTATCTCAATTATCATACACTATCATATTACATCTTCTTTCTTTTGGGGATTACGCTCCCCAAGCCCCTAGTGGACTTCCGCCATGAAGCAATCAAGGCTTGCTCCATAACGGAAGTGTAAAATGGGTTTCCTATGCTCCGATAATCTTATTGAACAGTTCCAGTAAGATGCCTTTACACCGTCAGCATTGAAGACCAGACCGACCGCTACAAGGGACACCACCAGAAAGCCGATAAGTTTGGAAAATTCCCTCTTAAATCCGAGGTACAGTCCAATCACCACGATTGCCAGCAACACAAGGGACTGGGCGTTGGATAAAAACCAGTTGTAAAGATTCTGTCCGAAATTCATAAAAGCTCCTTTCTTTCCTGTAAGAGTTCTTAGCTTCCAAGATTGCCGCCGTTAAAGCACCACCTCCTTTGCAGCGGCGGCTTGCTGCTTCAGGATTTTTTCATGCTTCTCCGTCAGCCTTGCATGGGTGATGATGTCATGGACAATCTGGGTGTGGTTCATCTTATCCAGACGGAGAGCCAGCTTTAAGGTGGGTGCTACCTGATGGGAGAGCCAGTGCAGGGTGCGTTCAAAGGAATAGGGTTCCGGTTTGGTTGTCAGTTTCAGGCTTCCCCTGTGTTCCCCCATAAACCACGCCCATTCCTCACTGATACGCCAGTCAGAACGGGGCTTTGTATCGTCCCTGTCCACGAACCGGACATAGCGGTTGATGATTTGAAAGGCTGTCTGTTCTGGATTGTCATGTTCTAACAGGTCACGGATGGCGTAAAAGGCACGCTCATTTTTCAGCCGGATTTCAAAGCGGTTCTTTACCTCTGCGTCCGCAATGGGAATATCATGCTTCTTGTACTGCTCATAGTCCTTTTCGTAAATGCAGAAGTACACCTCACTTTGGAGGGAACCAATATACAGGGTGTTCCCCATACATTCTTTTTCCCCACGCCGTACCAGTTCGCCGCTGCGGTAGCTTTTGAAGCTGCGGAAGACCGAGATACATTCCTCATTCCGGCACTTCTCTGTCAGATGGGGAATGTTCAGGATTCCTGTTTTGTCATTGATGGCAAGGTCAAGCCGCTTCATTACGCCGTCCTCCATGAGAACATCCATAAAAAAATTCATACCAGCTCCGTTCCTGTGCCAGCAGATAGCTTTCAAACTGGCGGCAGCCACGCCCTTTCAGTTCCAGCAGCACCCCCTTTTCCAGTTCCGGCGATACTAGAACGAAAATATCCCCCAGATAGTAATGCTCCGTGTAAGAGTAAAATCCGTAGTCTTCATGGATAAAGTAGGGGAGTTTTAGCCGAAGCACGTCTTCCACGATATGCTTCACATCCGTAGTGGGGAAGCGAATCCGAACATAGTCAAAGAGCATTTCAAGGGGATTGTCTGGATTGAAGCGTTCCAGAGCTTCCGTGATGGCTTCCTGTAATGCTTCGGATGGGTGAGCCTTGCCGTTTCAATATCGCTCAGGTACGACGGGTGATTCCGGCAGCTAACGCAAGTTTCTGTTGTGAGATACCGTAAACTTCCCGTTTCTCTTTGATGTCCCGTACCCATGTTTCTTCATTCAGTGAAAATCCCTCCTGTCTAAAAAAGCGTATGTCAACTTTCAGAGCCTTGTTGACACACGCCGGATATGGGAAAATCCCTTGTGTACCGTGGGATTCTGCCCTGTTGTTTGGTTGTTGCCTGTCGATTTGTACCCCTCTGTTAGATACGAGGGGTTCATGCTGGCGTGCCTTGCGGCACACCAGCCACAGCAGGTCAGTCCGTTTCTGCGGCTTTCGCTTCGCACGCCGCCTGCACTCCCTGCCTGCTGTCTATGAGCTTTTTTATTTCTTTGAGGAAATCGTGTCCTTTTGGCACAAGGGGCGTGTAAAATTCCGAGATAACGCTGGTTCCTACATCCACATAGCCACGCCCCTTTATCTGCTTTAGGAAGAAGTCTTTTGTGGTTTCCCCAAACATCATCCCATAGCCCATTTCCGACATCCGTCCCAGAGCCACACGAAAATTGAACTGGTCACGGATTCCATCCCCCAGATACTTTGCGTCTGGACGCTGGCAGGCGAGAATCAGGAAAAAGCCAGCCTGCCGCCCAAGCATAACGATTTGTTTTAGCTTGTTAAGGACAGCGGCATTTTCCTTTGTACCGAGCATTTCCATAAATGCCACATATTCATCAAAGATAAGGAAATTTGCAGGAAGCCCCAGATAAGCGTAATTTTCCCCTGTCCGGTAATTCTCCATGAGCTTCATGTCTTCGCTGCGTTTCATCATTTCTTCATAGAAACGGTCAATACAGGCGAGCATATCTTCCTTTTTGTAGTACACATCCGGCATAACCGCCTGTAAATCCGCAAGGTCGGCGTTCTTTGGGTCTAACACGAACAGGGCGGCGTTGGTGCGGAGCAGGGCTTCAATGAGGGTCAGGATGAAATAAGTCTTTCCGCCGCCGGTTCCTCCGGCAATGAGCATATGGGGGAGCTTGTCATACTCCCACCAGACATTTTCCATGAGCCGGAGCCTGCCGTCCTTTGCCTGTACATCTTCAATGGAGATACGGTTCGCAATGGTGTCATAGAGCAGGGTGTACTTCACGTAGGAATCCTTTAATTCCTTATCCGTCAGCTCACAGTACAAGCCGCTTTCCAGCTTTTTCTCCAAGTTTAAGAGCTGTTCCTGATATTTCCCCAAGGTGATTTCCACACGGATATGGAGCAAGCCCTGTTTCATCCGGTAATAGATTTTGGGAAAGTAAGTGATGGTTTCTTTGGAACGGCTGGAAGACAAGTCTTTGAAAAAAGCGTCTTCTTTTCTCTGCTCTGATTCATACCACTTGTTTTCCAACACCATCCTTGCCAGCTTTTGGCGGTGGATGAGCTGCTTTACTCCATCCATGCGGTATCGCCAGAACAGAAGAACTGCTGTAAGGCACACCAGCCCTGCCACGCCCATACTGAATAACAGGTAAGGGAGATTTACGTCCTGTGCTATCTGGGAGAAGGACACTTCCTGCCAGTTGGTTCCGGCAATCTGCCGGATATGAAACAGCAGGACAACCAGCATGAATACAGGGGACAGAGCGGCAAGGGCAGTATGGAACACAAGGTCTTTATCCGTGGGACGGATACGTTTTCCACGGGGGAAAAGCTGCTTCATGGGAATAATCCTCCTTTCGCGTTCTTCTTATGTTCCTGTTATTTTACAGGGGGAGCGTCTTTCTTCGGCGGCTGCGGATTCATGGCAGCCCCTTTTTTCAGGACAATATCCTCCGCCTTGATGTACCAGTCCACCTCTGCCCCTTGAAAAGTAGCCGTTGCCACGGTGTCTGCCACCGGATTGATAAGTTCCACCTCTGCGTTGTAATCGAACTCCTTTAACGGCACGCTGGCAGGGATGGAAACCTGAATCATACGCCCCTGTCCTCTGGATTTTAAGTCATAGGTACGCTCCTTGATTTCTTCTGATACCGAGCCGTCTTCATTCTGGAGGTGAATCTCACGGCGGAGGGCAGAAAATTTCAATGCCCCGAAAGTTGCTTCCTTGTCAATCACGATTCCGTTTGCTAATCTCATAGTCTGATGTCCTCCTTTTCCTTACGCTTTTACCATATCGTCAGCGTGCAAAATGTAGTTGGTAAAGCCCCTTGTGCCGATTTTATAGCCCTCTGCGGTGATACGGGGATTGACGAGCTTCACACGTTCCTCAAAGTCAAAATGTTTCTCTCCGGCTTCGGCAGGGAGGATAACTACAATATCATCCGCTCTCTGTACGTCCGAATACAGATTGAAGCTGCGGGAGAATACCGTCATGCGTCCGTTGATTCTTCTCTGTTCTGTTTTGTCTTCTCCGGCGAACTCCAAGTTGCCGAATGTCTTTTCCACGTTGGGGATAACGAATTTTAATTCCATATAGATGTACCTGTCCTTTCTGAATGTTGCGTTTGATGGTTAGTTTTGGGTTCTGGTTTGAAAGTCGGAGGGGAACGCTCCGGCGGTGGTGATTTCTTCGTAGTATCACATCCTTTCTGGGGCTATTGAAGAAATTACAGGGTTGTGATATTATCTAGGTGTTAAAAATTAAATCGTCATGGTTAGGATTGTTAGCTTGTGTTTTTTCATGTAGCTCTGTCATGTACTCCCAACAACTTAAAAGTAGATTTCAGTGGAGATTTATAATATCAGGAGGTACGCTTATGACAATAATAACAACTGTAAAAAGCATTATGGTGGGCGACGGAATTTCTGGGAATTTTTGCTAAAGTGTGCAGGGGCAATGGAAAAAATTACGGCTGGCATGACATGAAGAATCCGGGAGGGTCAAATCTCCAATTCCCATCGGGGCTGTTTTCAGCCCCATTTAATTTTGAAACAAAAATAGACGCCCATTGTTGAACGTCTATTTTGGGATGATATTGAGGTTTGCTGGTCTATCTTATAAAATCTGAATGTACTTCGATTGCATTTTTATTGCATTTTTAATCTGTTTTCATATAGATTTTAGTGGTTGATAGTTCCTGAAAATGCCTTAAAATCAATGATTTTTATTTATATGGCATACTGTCTGTCTGGAGTTTGAGTAGCGGACTAAATTGCGAAAAAAGCCCATAAATAAAGGCTTTGCGGGCTGTCTGGATGTTCCAGTGGAGTGCAAATGGAGTTAAAAAATATTTTTTTCTTTGTTTTCTTTCCGGAGTTATCTGAGATTTTCGCAAAAAGTAACTATGCTCAGAAAATATAATTAGTGTGAATATGAAGAACAGTTTGTTTTGATGGAAATATTTTCCGTCAGGGCAGACTGTTTTTTTATACCCTTTTTCAATGATATAAACTCCATGATTCAGAGATAACACATATGGAAACTGTAAAATTAAAATAATTTGCTAAATTTCGGAAAATGATGTCCGATTTTGCATCTGCCAGTACAGAGTATATGAAGAGATAAATAATTCAAAACAGAGGAGGTACTGATTATGCAGAATAAATATTTTTAAAGGTCAGCCGATATATGTGAACTTCTGGAAGTAAAACAGACATCGGCTTATGAAATCATCGGAAATCTGAACAAGGAACTGGAAGAACAGGGCTACCTGACGCTTAGAGGAAAAGTTCCGACAAAGTATTTTGTGAAGCGTTTCTACGGAGTAGAAGATACTTGTGAGATTCCACAGGAAGAGGGAAAGGAATGGTTTCATGCGTAAGAGAAAAATGTATTTATCAGTGGAAGACATTGCAGAACTCTTTGGATTATCAGTTTTCGTTTGCTTACCGGGTAGTGGAAAGAATGAATGCCGATCTGGCAAGCAAGAACTATTATGTGATTCTCGGTCGGGTGGCAACCCGTTACTGTAGAGGACAAGATTTATGGTCTGGAACATGTTGAGCAATATTTGTAAGGAGGATAAAGCGATATGAGTATAGTGCAGGAAAAAATGTATATGGATGTGGATGATGTGTGTGCAATTCTTGGAGTTTCAAAGACTTATGCATATAGTCTGATGCGAGAATACAACAAAGAATTGAAGGCAAAAGGATATATTGTAGTAGCTGGAAAAATCTCTACGAAATTCCTGGCAGAAAAGATTTATGGCATGAAAGTCGAGGATTAGTAATGGGGTTTTACAAAGAAGGAAAAAACTGGAAAGTACAGGTCTATTACAAAGACTGGCAGGGAAATCAGAAAAGAAAACAGAAAAGAGGATTCAGGACCAAAGGTGAAGCTAGGGAATGGGAAAGAGATTTCCTACAACAGCAGAGCCAGGGTGTGGATATTGAATTTGGAAATTTTTTGGAGATTTATTACAAAGATATGGATGTCCGTCTCAGAGAAAACACTATGTACACGAAGCGGTATATTATTGACCTGAAAATCAAGCCTTATTTTGAAAAGAAGATTCTCAGTGAAATTACGGTGGCAGATGTCCGTGCATGGCAGAATGAGTTGCTGACGTATAAGGATAAGAATGGAAAAGGATATTCTCCTACTTATCTGAAAACAGTGAACTGCCAGCTGACTGCAATCTTCAATTATGCAATGCGGTATTATAACCTGCAGGATAATCCCTGCAGGAAGGCAGGAGCGATTGGCAAGAGTAAAGGAGAACCGAAGGACTTCTGGATGCAGGAAGAGTTCAATGCTTTTCTGGAGACAGTAAGTGATAAGCCGGAGACAAGAATGGCGTTTCTTTGTGTACTGGACCGGAATGCGTATCGGTGAATTGCTTGCCCTTACTTATAATGACATCAATCTTGAAGAGAAAACCATATCAATCAATAAATCTTATCAGAGACTGAAAGGAAAGACTTTTTCGGTTTACCAAATCGCATATGGAACATTGTATGGCTACCGGAATTGCGCGGTCTGGTGTAAAGCGGATACGACTTCATGATCTTCGCCATTCCCATGCCAGAAACAGAAGAGTTTTTCTACCGACTGGGATTAAAAGATGGACTGAATCTGAAAAATACGGTAAAATCTGTATTAGAAATGATATCATGAAATCGTTAAGGAAAGAATCGAAGGTGGTGCAAACGAAAAAGCAGTATGGAGACTTTTCATTAACTGCCCTTTCGTTTGCATCAATTTCGATTTTTTCTGGTTGAACAAAGCGCGTCAACTCTATATGGACTTTTAATTATGACACTCTATTTATAATAGGATAGCGTGTACACATAGAAACACATAGAATTTATAATTCAGTCCTGTATTATGACACCAGAAATAAGCCTCCCTAAGGAAGCTAAAAAAATATACAGTTATGATACGTTAACAGAGCATATGTGGTTTTGGTTTTATAAAATGTGGTTTTGTAGGCAGAGGAATAATCTTACCACCACAGGAAGAACACTTGCATATATCTTTATTATAAAGAAGACGGATAATGGCAGGTGCATCCATATCTTTCAGCTTGGAAATATATTTTTTGCAACCAAGGATGTTTCTGCATAGGGTAATCTTTTTCTTCTTATTTCTGGATGAAAGAGACCATAGTGCCTGATACGTACAAAACGTTTTGGAGGAACATGCAATTAAAAATCGACGGATAAATTCCTCGCCGGATATGGTGATCTCTTT
>ENA-OQKU01000063-OQKU01000063.1-human-gut-metagenome-genome-assembly--contig:-NODE-63-length-15718-cov-2.389584_pt1 | contig 15718 bp, 15 predicted proteins | sample MGYA00242807_ERZ504816 | MGnify/ENA primary metagenome ERZ504816 (study PRJEB26092, sample SAMD00036376) | human gut metagenome | host: Homo sapiens | study: EMG produced TPA metagenomics assembly of...
ATGTCCTCGTCCAGAATGCCCACGGCATCGGTGCCCAGGATCATCGGCGTCTGTTCGGCGGCGAGACCCACACCCTGTAGCGACCAGACGTCGTGATGGTTTACGGTCACCGCGCGCACCGAAACGGTCGACCAGAACGGGCGGGCCTGGGGTTCGGGCTGCTCGCCCACTGCCAACGCGGCAAGCGGATCGGCATGGTTGACGGTGGATGCGTATACGGCCTTCATTGCGCGCTCCTTGGTATACAAAAGGATTACCGCATTCATTGTCCCACATCGCGCAGCGAACGAATCACCCATTTACGGAGATGTTGGGGGCATTGCTTCGTCATGTGGACCTCGGACAATGCCGGGCGTTAGCATTCAACTTCGGAAAGACTAGCGAAGGGAGATTCGAGGGTATGCGCAGCGCGTCAGGAAACGGATTTGATTCAAGCGATTCCTTCGCCGTCTCCGGCGCTGCCGAGAGGACCGCACGCCTTCACGACATACCCCCGAGCCATTACCCCCTTCCATCGGCGACGACTCCCATCTGCTGAGCCGCATTGCCAGCCCGGCCGATGTCAAGGCCCTTGCCCCCAACGAGCTCGCCGAACTCTGCCGTGAGATTCGCACCACGCTGCTGGCATATGGCCACCAACACGGCGGTCATATCGGCTCCAATCTGGGCATGGTGGAGGCCACGGTGGCCCTGCACCGCGTATTCGATTCGCCGCGTGACCGCATCGTGTTCGATGTATCCCACCAAAGCTACGTGCATAAAATGCTCACGGGCCGCGCCGCCGCCTATCTGGACCCGGACCGTTTCAGCGAGGTGACCGGCTTCACCAATCCGGACGAAAGCAAACACGACCAGTTCGTGCTCGGTCACACCGGTACCTCGATTTCATTGGCTTGCGGTTTGGCGAAAACCCGCGATATGGAAGGCCCGAACAGCGGCATCGGCAATGTGATCGCCGTGATCGGCGATGGTTCGCTGAGTTCGGGCGTGGCGTTTGAAGGACTGAACAACGCGGCTGAGCAGGGCGGCAATCTCATCATTGTGTTCAACGACAATGAGATGTCGATTGCCGGCGATTTCGGTGGCATGTACGGTCCGCTCGCCCGCCTGCGCGCGTCCGGTGGCACCGCCCAGCCGAATCTGTTCAACGCGTTTGGCTTGGATTATCGGTATGTGGAGGCCGGCAACGATGTTTCCGCGCTGGTCGCAGCTTTCGAGGAAGTGCGCGATATCGATCATCCGGTGGTGGTCCATATTCATACGCTGAAGGGCGCAGGATATGACGGTGAGGAGACTCACGCAGATCGGCAAACCGCCTCGGCCTCACCGGTTTCGTTCGACTCCCCCACCGGCGTGCATCCCACCGATAACGTGAACCACAGCGAGCCGTGGCATTCGGATCACTGCAACCTGTCCGATCATGAACCGCATGAGGGCCAGTGCGAGGCCTCGCATTGGCAGAATCCGGATGCCGCAATCGGCAAGCCGGACGATCCGCGCAAGCATTACGGCAAAATGGCGATGGCCGCGCTCGAACCGCGTTTCGCCGCCGAGCCAGGACTCGTGGTCATCTCCCCCGCCACGCCGGGCTCGAACGGCATCACCCATGAGTTCCGAGAGCGCGCGGGCGCACATTATGTAGACACGGGCATCACCGAATCGCATGCCGTGGCGTACGCTGCCGGCATCGCACGGGCGGGTGGCACGCCGGTGGTGGCCACCACGGCGTCCTTCTTCCAGCGCGCCTACGACCAGTTCTTCCAGGAGATGAGCCTGAACCGTTCGCGAGTCACGGTACTTGATTTTCTGGGCGGCTTGTCCGGTTCGGACAATACGCATTCCGGCGCATATGACGTGACGATGTTCTCCAATATTCCAGGGGTTACGATGCTGGTGCCGACTTCGGCTCGCGACTATCTGGCTGATTTGGCATGGGCTACCGCGCCGGCCGGTTCGGCGGACGCCCCTGCTGGTCCGGCGGTGATTCGGGTGCCGGGCGAGGCGATTCTGGCGGCGGAACGGGATGCGACGCTGCTGCCGGTGACGGGTGGGCAGATTGCTGACCGCCCCCAGTCAGCTTCGCTGCCAGCCTCCGCCAGCTCCGCCAGCGGGGGCATATCTGCCGCAACAGTCCGCGGGACCGTTAGCGTAACGGCTCAGCATGCCGGTGCGCGTCACATGCTGGATTGGCGGGTCAATCAGACGGGCTCGCAAGTCGCGATCATCGGACTGGGCAATGCGTATCCGTTGGCGGAGCAGACGGCCGCCGCATTGTCTGACGATTATGGCATCACGGCAACGGTTATCGACCCGCGCCAGTGCACGTCGCTGGATTCAGACGTACTGGAGTCGTTGCGTGATGGCCACCAGCAGGTCATCACCCTTGAAGACGGGCAGCTTGAAGGCGGCTGGGGCGAGAAAGTGACCGCATACTATGCGAATCATCATGTCTCGGACGGCAGCCGTAATCCTCGTGTGCTGAACTTCGGCGCAGCCAAGGAATTTACCGACCGCGTGTCGCTGGGCGAACTGAACGAACGTTATGGACTAACGGTGGAGCAGGTGACAGAGGCGATCACTCGTTGTTTTTGATGGCGTCTAGGGCCGGGATTTTAACGGCTTTATTGGCCGGGCCGAAGCCGAATAGCAAGCCGATCAGCGTGGAAAACAGCACGGCGAACAGGAACAGCCACCACGGAATCACCGAAATGCGAGTCACATCGTCGCCGCCCATAATCGCTTTGCCGATATTCTCAATGCTGAATCCACCCAAAGACGCCATATTGATGCCTATCGAACCAATCGCGGAAATCAAGCAAGCGATCACACCGCCGACAAGGCCGATCGCACCAGCCTCGCACAGGAACATCATGCGAATATCGCGCACATAGCAGCCAAGAGCCTTCATAATGCCGATTTCGCGCGTACGTTCCGACACCGACATAATCATGGTGTTGGCAATACCAATCGCGGCAACGAAGAACGACACCGCGCCGATGCCGCCCAAAGCCAACTGGATGCCCCGCGACTGCTTTTCGATCTCCTTACGCGTTTGTTCAAAGGAGGAAGTCTGATAACCGGCGCCTTTGATTTGCGCTTCAACGTCGGCAACGTCTTTGATGTCTTGGGTGTGCACCAGTACCTGATCATAAACGACCTTGCTCGACGTGTTGGCCTTGGTGTCCCCCGATATTTTGGCGTTCAACGTTTTCATATCGTCGATGCTCATCACAATGCCGGAAGTGAACGCATCATAGTTGTTGGCGGAGGAATCAATGACACCCACCACCGTGTATGGCATGGTAATGGTGGGACTCTCACCACTGCCGGAATCGGATGACGCCACGGATCCGCCGCCCACCTTGCGGTAGTCGTCGGGACTTTGATAGTTGGCTCCGGTAATCAGTGTGATTTTGGAGTTCAGCATATCGAAGAACGGGTCTTCGCCTTCGGATTGGACGCAACCGTGCTCATCACAGTAATAATCGCCCGCTTCTATACGATGATTGCTTGAATCTGACGCATACTTGTCGTAGAACGAATACACGAAGGATTTGCCCGCCAACACTTCGCCGGCACGCATCGGAAGACGTCCGCTGGCCAATTTATAGCCGGATTCTTCCAATTGCGTGGCGTCGACTCCCACCACGTTGACATATTGCGACACGTACCGGGAGCCAGCTCCTTGCGTGGCATCCACACTGTATGACATCGTTTTCTGAGGAAGCACTCCGGCCACACCGGCAATGCTGCGGAAATTCTGCACGGCGTCATCGTCGAGTTTCGCCTGTTCGCCGTCGGCACCGCTCACGCTGGATGACGTTGCCGTGGAATGTGAACCTCCGCCGTCCGCATATACGGTGATGTCGTTCAGGTTGCCCATGTTTTTGAGCATCTGCTCGTTCTGTTCGTTGATGCCTTGGCCAATGGAAATCATGAGCACGATCGAACAGCAGCCGACGATCACGCCAAGTACCGTAAGAATCGTACGCGATTTGCGACGCAGCAGATTCTGCGTGCATGAACGTGCAATATCCGAAAATCGCATGCTCACTCCTTGTCGGAGGGCACGGAATCAATCACCTGGGTCGGCGCGTCAATGGCACCAGCCGTATTAGCCGCACCATCATCAGCACCTGCATGCGAATCGGAGGGATCCCAATCCCAATCGTCATCCTCGGCAGCCTTCTTCGCCTTCTTGCGGCGACGCACAACCACCACAACCACAATGGCGATCACGGCAACGACAGCCACGGCAACGACAATCCACACCCAAGTCGGAATGCCTTGATTTTCCTGCGGGTCAACATCCATACCGGGATCGGCGGGAGCCGGAGCCTCAGACACCGTAATCTTCACCGGCGATTCCTTGGTCTGCTGCTGGCCGTCGGCATCCTCGTACGTCACCTTCAGTTTGGCATCATATTCGCCGGCCGCATCCGCAGTGAAAGCGAATCCGATGGAACCAGAAGCGCCGGACGCCACATTGCCGATATACTGCGTGGCTTGCGTGGCGGTGATGCCGTCACCCTCGATGGACGCTTCGACATTGGATACATCCCCCTTGCCCTTGTTCACGTATTCCATGGAAATGGTGGATTCCTCGCCCGCATTGATGGCGTCTGGAAGCACGGGATCGCCCAGTTCGAAACGGTCGGGCTGCGAAACAGGTACGGAAATCTTGATATCCGAAGTGTTGGAATTGCGGGTGCCGCCATCGACATACTCGTATTTGAAGTTGATATCGATGCCCTGCGCGCCGTTCTTCGCACTCGACAGCACCTGCATGGGCACGGTCTGGGTCAGGGAATAGCCCGCCCACAGCGAATCGTAATAGAACGTGTTCGTACCGCCGGAAATGGCGAAATTCTCGCCGCCGTCAACGGTCACGACCATATTGCTGACCGCGACCTTGCCCATATTCTGGAAGGTGAAGCCAAGATCGAAATTCGTGCCGACCGCCACGGAACCGTCGCCATAGGTGAAGTTGGTGATGATGATGTTCGGCACCGGACCGGCCGGCTGCACGGTGGAGCCGCCGTTGTTGTCGTCAGTGCCATCACCGTCTTCGGCGAGCGCCGTCGGCACAATGCAGGTCAGCGCGATGGCGATGGACGCCATCAATGCGATGAGCATGTTGATGAATTTTGCGGAATGGTTGCTGTTACTCATGGAATTTCCTTCTCTTCTCTGCCGTCACGCGTTGTTCATCAGACGGTCATCGATGATGCGTCCGTCAAGTAGCGTTACGATACGGTCGGCATATTGCGCCATATTGTCATCGTGGGTGACGAGCACGATGGTTTGGTCGAGGTCGCGAGCGAACGCGCAGATCATGTTCATCACGTCGGTTTTGGTTTTGGAGTCGAGGTTGCCGGTCGGTTCGTCGGCGAATACGACTTGCGGTCTGGCTGCGAACGCTCGCGCGATGCCGACACGCTGTTGCTGTCCGCCCGACATTTGCGTCGGGTAGTGGTTCATGCGTTTGCCGAGCCCTACTCGTTTCAGCATTTTCTTGGCGATTGCCTCACGCTGTTTTTCGGCATGCCTTGGAACATCAGCGGCATTGCCACGTTTTCCACGGCAGTCAGATTGGGAAGCAGGTTGTATGACTGGAATACGAAACCAAGATGTTTTTGCCGAAATTCCGCCAATTGCCGTTCATTCAACCGAGAAATGGGCACTCCCCCGACGCGCACGCCGCCTTTGGTCGGTTTTTCCATACCTGCTAGCTGGTTCAGCAGAGTGGATTTGCCAGAACCGGATTCGCCGTAGATACAGCAGATCTGCCCTTGCGGAATGGTGAGATTGATGCGTTCCAGCGCCACGACGGTTTCGTCGAGCACCGGATATTCCTTACGCAGATTCTTGACTTCGATGATGGGCCTGCGCGTCCCCGCCATCGACTCTTGCCCTTCATGATCTGTCATAGTCTTCGTTGTCCTCCCCCACACGGCGTCAATACGTCTGTCCCACAACCGAGTTTATACCGTTTTCCAGTTCCCTGCATCCCTTAGGGGAACACCCCGAGAAGCACAGACCCCCGTCTCATATCCTCCTAAAACAACCCTAACTAGGGTGGTTTTCTCGTTTCGTGCCAAAAACACTTCGTTTCGTGCCAGACGGCAAAATCCCCGAATCTCGCAAAAATAGAATGAAAACAACGAGGCAGACATTCGGATGACGTTGTCGGAAGCGTCATCCGCATATCACACAAGGGGAACCATCATGCGTCGTCGTTTTACTCAAACCGAGGTGTATTACCTGAACACCCTGCCCGCGGTGGAGCGAGCTTCCATGGACCGCATCACGTACTCGAAGGAATTTCAGGTGCGTTGCATGGCGCAATATCTGCGCGGCAACGGTCCTACCAGTATTTTCGCCAGCGCAGGTCTTGATCCGAAAATCATGGGAGGCAAGCGCATCGAACGCGCGATCGCCCGTTGGAAAGCCGATCCGAAAATCATGCTTGAAGCACAGACGTTGGCAAACAAATCCGATTCCGGGCAGCGCGATCTGCTGGTGATCACCCAAGCCATGACCATCAAATGGCTGGAAAAGAAAGTCATGGACCTGCAGAAACAGCTTCACCTGCTTGAATCACATGCGATGAACTGCTCACTGCCGAATTCAAACTCCAGGGAAGGTCTTGTCAGCATGGCGTGACATACGCCGAAACGTATGACATGCGTGCGCAAAACACGGTCATTGCCCACAGGCCAATCACATAGACGTGCGTTGCGGTACGGCAACGCGCCAAACAATAATCCCTCCTTTCACCGCCGCGCTCTCCGTCACATATAAGCGGCCGTCTCGAAAGGAGGGATTCTTCATGCCTCTGGAACGTCAGCGAAACATCCTCGCCCCGTATCGACACTCTGCATTTCGTGTATAAAACGCGCTGTCCTTACTCTGCATTTCGTGTAAATGCCTTAATTTTCAAGGAGTACACCATGCTCTTCAGGCGCAAGGCATATCAAACACTCATGGCTTGGAAAAGCCCGTCGAATGGCAAGCGCGCCATGCTTATTGAGGGAGCACGACGTGTTGGAAAAAGCACTTTGGCGCAAGAATTCGCACAACACGAATACGAAGGTCATCTTGTCATCGATGCAGAGCATCGGCACGGCTATTCTGCGACTATTTCGCAGCTTCGTCCGCGGACATCATGGCCTGGGTGATCTGGTCGCGCATCTCGTTGAAACCGCCAGGCGTCGAAGCCGGCAACACCACCGTCTTCGCATTCTGCGACGAGGCGAGATTACGCATGGTGTCGAGATACTGGTTGAACAACACCACATTGTTCACGTCGTTCACGTTCATGCCGACTGCCTGCAGACTCTTGATCTGGTCGACGATACCATTGGCGATCTCACGACGATAGTTGGCCTGGCCTTCACCCTGAAGACGGGTCTTCTCAGCCTCGGCTGCCGCCTGGGTCTCGATCTGAATACGCTGGGCTTCGGCGCGCTGACGGGTGGCCTCCTTCTCGCGCTGGGCAGCGTTGATGGAATCCATGGCGTTCTTGACCTGCGGACTCGGATCGATGGCAGTGATCAGCGTCTTGACCACAGTGAAACCGAAGCGGGACATTTCGTTGCCGACGGTCTTCTGTACGTCAAAGGCCACATCGTCCTTACGGGAGAAGGCATCGTCCAAAGACAATGCAGGAATGGCGGAACGCAGTGCATCCTCCATGTAGGAACGCAGCTGACCAGCCGGATCACGCAGCTCATAGTATGCGGTGGCCACATTGCTCGGGTCAACACGGAACTGAGTGGACGCCACCACCGTGACGAACACATTGTCAAGCGTCTTGGTCTCCAACTGCACATTAAGCTGATTGACGCGCATGTTGGTTTTCATGGCGATACGGTCCACGAACGGGATTCGAATATGAATGCCGGCGAACTGCACCTTGTTGAATTTGCCGAAACGCTCAATAATATAGGCCTGCTGCTGCGGCACGATAAACAACGTGGACAGGAACAGGAACGCGACGATAAGTGCAATGACAAGGAGCGTAATAAGGAACGGCATGACATTACTCCCTTCTTTGGTTTTCTCTCGAAAGCCTGTTGATTGACGGCTTTCCGTAGGTTCTGCAACCATTGCCGAACCCAAGCAAAAACTTACCAAAGAATGCAATCACGTGCAGACAATGTCCGCGAGTTGGGCAAAGTCCATTCGGAAGCCGGACATCGACCGTCCGGAAGCCGACCCACATACGTCTACGAGCCGAACAGGAGACAATTCTCCTTGTCCGACTCGTGAGATGGCATACGCAATGTTGAATCAGATCAGGCCGAGTTCCTTGCATTTGGCTTGCAACTGCGTGGCCGAAGGCTCCACCAGCCATGAGCCATCGGCGAACCGAATCACGGGAATGTGCTGTTGTCCGCTGATCGCAATGGCCTTCTCTGCAGCACCATCCTCATGCTCGATATCATGAAGGCTGTAGGCGACCCCGAAACGGTCTAATGCTGCCTTGGCTCGATGGCAGTCGCCGCACCAGTCGGCTCCATAGAAATCAATTGCCGCATTGTCAATCATAAAATCACTCCTTACGAGGCATTAATCTCATCAAATTTAGGCGATGCCTCAAGCAACATCTTCGTATACGCATCTTTAGGGTGTCGTAACACGGAACCGACAGCTCCATATTCGACAAGATGGCCGTCTTTCATTACCGTCACCTCATCCGCAACTTCCTGAACAATGTCCAAATCTCATACTCATGCCCCGACAATCCCGGATAATGCACGGATTTTACCAGCGGATGCAGCAACAGATAGCTGGAGATCGCACGCGCGTTCTCCTGCTGGCGGTCCATGCGCAGGGCGAGCGTCTGAATACCACGACGCACCGAATCGCATTCGTTCGGCGCAAGCACGCCACCCAAACGATTCTGCGCGAAGTAGACACGTTTGCCCAACCCGTCGTCCTTGACCACCACAAGACCGGCGTTGACTTCGGAATGGCCGGCCAGATACTTGGTGGCGGAATGGATGACGATGTCGGCGCCTTGGTCGAGCGGCTGCTGCAGATACGGGGTAACAATGTGTTGTCGACAATGGAAATCGCACCATAGCGATGAGCGATTTCAGCAATCTTCGTCACATTGTTGACCTGCAGCAACGGATTGGTAAGAACTTCGAAATACACGGCCTTCGCCGGACAACCATGCGCGGGTCCCTTGGCGGAGTGCCCGGAAACAGCGGCATCAAGCGCTTCGTAGTCGGCGGGTTCACGGCTCCGGTGTTGTTATCGTTGACCGGCAGTCCGTGGACAAACTGAGTGTTGAATCTGGTCATGATGTGCACCCCCTTGGGTTGTGGTTCATTGCCGCGTGCCATTCACGCGGTCGCTGGTACCCACTAAACCGCATCCTGCATTTCAACGCGCGCCGCACCTTATCAACGTTGGCTATAGAACGCGCGAATCGCCATAACATTTTCCTGTAAGCAGCTATCAAACGGCGGAGATGCAAGACACCGCACCGCAATCGCAAAAACGTCGCCTGCATAAGGAGCGTGTGTCGGTTTCCTAAGGGAAAGACGTTTCGATGGCAATTGGAGGATGGGACGTCCACAACCGATCGAAAGACGATCGCAAACAATCGGAGGAAAATAGAAAAAGCGATTGTGCAAGCACACAATCGCTCATCCATGCAAAAAGGCTACGTAGGAAAAATTACGCTAGCACAGCAGCCACCCGGCGCACAGCCTCACGCAACTGGTCCTCGGATTTAAGCAGGCTGAATCGTACGTAATCCTTGCCCACTTTGCCAAAACACATGCCCGGCAGCGCGGCGACGGCCGCACGTTCCAACAGCATGTCGGCAAACTGTTCACCCGTCTGATCTTCAGGAGCATGCACCCAAGCGTAGATGCCACCGTCTGAATCGAAAACATCAAGTCCGACTTCACGCAATCCACCTGCCACGATTTCGCGACGAGACGCATACCGTTCCGCAAGTTCGGCCACACAGCTCTGATCCGACAGCAGTGCCACAGTGCCCGCGTCTTGAATGCTGGACGTAACCATGGAACCCATTTGATAGTGGTACTGCTTCACATGAGACACAATGTCGTCGTTGCCCGCGATGAAACCGGCACGCCAGCCGGCCATCGCATACATTTTCGACAGCGAGCATACTTCCACCGCAACATCGAAGGCACCCGGCAGCGACAGTATGCTGATTTGCTGCGCATCGACTCCCAATCCCGCATAAGCGAAATCCTGCACGATCGCGAAATGATATTCATGAGCCAAATCGATGGCACGTTGCAGAAACCCACGCGGAGCCTGCGCACCCGTCGGATTGTTCGGATAGTTGAGCACCAGCACTTTCACACGATTCCACACTTGCGCAGGCACCGCATCCAAATCAGGCAGGAAGCCACGTTCCGGCAGCGACGGCAGCAGAACCTCCTCGGCACGGCTCATCACCGTCATGCAATGATACGAGGGGTAATACGGATCCGCATATGCCACAGCATCGCCCGGCGAAACAAGCACGGCGAACAGCGCCGCGAGACCATCAACCGCGCCCTCCACGGCAAAAAGCTGGGTTTTCCAATCAACCTCAACACCATACGTGTTGCGATACCACTGTTCGGCAGCCTGCAGAAAACTCGGTTTGCCGTCAAACGGCGAATACCGGGCATTGGCCGGATCGTCAACCGCCTTTTTGGCCACTTCTCGAATGAAGTCAGCGGGGAACGCATCCGGATTGCCTTTGGCCAAATCGATCACATCGGCCCCGTCCGCAACCGCGGCAGCCACTTTGCGATCCATATCGGCGAACACATTCGGCGGAATCGACTGCGCCACCGTAGTGAACGCAACAGGAGAAACATACGAAGTCATTCATCAACCCTCCCTATCATCGTGCGACTGTATATGCGCACATTCACGCATATACGCAACCATCAGTGCGTCACCTTGCGTGCGAACCAATCGCCGATCCATTGAATGATCTGCACAATGACGATCAGAATAATAACAATCACGACGAGCACGCCGGTTTCGTAACGGTTATAGCCGTATTGAATGGCCATATCGCCGATGCCGCCAGCGCCGATCGTTCCGACCATTGCGGAATAGCCAATCAGTGAAATAATGGTGAGCACCACACCACGAATGAACGACGGCAAGGCCTGAGGGAATACCGCATCCACAATGATTTGGCGTGTGGTGGCACCAGTGGAGATGGCAGCTTCAAGCAAGCCCGGATCAACTTCGGAAAACGCGCTTTCCGCGATTCGCGCAAAGAACGGCACCGCGGCGATCGACAGGGAAATTGCGCCACCTGTCGGCGTGTAAGGATCACCCAGAATCAATTGCGCAACCGGAATAAGCACCACCATGAGAATCAGGAACGGCAGCGAACGAATCGCGTTGACGATGAAACCGACAATAACGTTCAACGCATGATTCGGCGTGAACAAACGATTTTCGGTCAAATACAGCAGCAACGCCACCAACGTGCCCAACACCACGCCGATAATCGCCGACACCACAACCATGTATGCCGTGTCGATCAACGCCTGACCGAGATTGTCTTGTAAGGAGTTTCCTAGAGTTTCTTTCCTATTGTTCTCACGCCTCCTGATTATCCGCAGCTTCGGCGGCCACAACCAGCTGCCCACGATCAAGTTCCCGATAGCTGAACACATGCGTTCTCAACGTATTCAACGCCTGCACCAGCGGCTCCCCCGCGCCAGAAACGAGCACAATCAGAATGCCGATGGCCTGCGAACCGAAATATTCCACATTCGCATGCAGCACGTCGATGCTCACGCCGTAATCCTGCGCGACCCGGCTGATGAGCGGTTCGAGTGCCGCATCCCCCTTGTATCGCAGTTCCACGATGGTGCCGGCCGGCAGCGACGGCACCAGCTGCGGCGGCACCGCAATGCCCAGATAGCGTTCCACCAACGCTTTGGTGGTCGGATGCTTCGGCGTGCTGAACACGTCGAAGGTGTTGCCTTGCTCCACTACCACACCGTTTTCCATAACGGCCACTCGGTCGAAAATCTGCTTTGCCACGTCAAGCTGATGCGTGATGAACACGATGGTAATGCCCAGTTCGCGGTTGATGCGTTGCAGAAGCGCCAGAATGCCTTCCGTGGTTTCCAGGTCAAGTGCGCTGGTAGCTTCATCGCACAGCAGGATTTCCGGCTTGTTGGCGAGCGCACGTGCGATGGATACACGCTGTTTTTGCCCGCCCGACAGGCTTGACGGGTAGCTGTCGATTTTGTTTTCCAAACCGACCAGTGCCAGCAGTTCGCGGATGCGTGCCGACCATTGCGCTTTCGGATATCCGCCGGCTTTCAGCGCGAATTCGATGTTCTTGCCGACCGTGACATTGGTGATCAGGTTGAATCCTTGGAAAATAAAGCCGATTTTCTTGCGCAGGTCGCGCAGCTGACCGCCTTTGAGTGCGGTGATGTCGCTGCCGCCGATCACCACATGACCGCCCGTCGGTCGTTCCAGCAGGTTGATGGTGCGCACCAACGTGGATTTGCCTGCTCCGGAGAAGCCCACGATGCCGAAGATTTCGCCTTTTTCCACGCTGATGTTCACATGTTTGACCGCTTCGACGGTTCGTCCGCCTTCATGAAAGGTCACGGACACGTCGTTGAGTTCAATAACGCTCATGGTTCGTTCCTCATTCCGTTCAAGTACGTGTTTACGTTCGTTCGATACGTTTCGTTTGATACGTTTCGTTTGATGAATCTCGTTTGCATAAAGCCCGTATGAGTTTCCCAATTCATACAGGCCTTTGCATATTACCTATCGCCGCGCTGCAGCGGTCACCAAGTGGTCGGCTTGCCGAAATCCTTGAACTCGCTCTTGGCGATGGCGTCCTTGAATTTCTGACTGACGAGCAGTTTCTTGACGGCCTTGCCGAAGTCGGAATCGACGTCCTGGGTACGGACCACGAACACTTCGATCACGCCATCATCCTGCTTTTCCATGGCGAGCGCATCGGCAGGCTTCAGATCAGCAGCCCAAGAGTAGTTGCCCGGCACCAGAGCCACATCAACGGTGTCCAAGGAACGGGCCAGCTGTGCAGCATCGATCGTTTTGATTTTGAGGTTCTTCGGATTGGATGCGATATCGTTGACCGTGGCCTTGGTGGCATCGACTTCGCCCTTGAGCGTCACCAGACCCTGCTGCTGGAGCACGCCGAGAGAACGTGCCAGGTTAGAGCCATCGTTCGCGATTGCGACCGTAGCTCCGTCTTCGATGTCATCGATGGACTTGTACTTGTTGGAATAGATGCCCAAGCCAAGGGTTGGGGTCTGTCCAAGGGAGGTCAGGTCGAGATTGTTGTCGGCGGTGAACTTCTTCAGATAATTGCCATGCTGGAAAAGATTCGCCTGAATGGAACCAGATGCAAGTGCCTGATTGGGCTGCACATAATCGTTGAACAGCTTGGTTTTCAGCTTGAAACCGTCATCTTTCAGCAGTGGCGCGATAACCTTGTCGACCATGTCTCCGTATGGTCCTGCGCACACGCCGACGGTGATTGTGGTGGTTTTGCCCTTCGTGGTGTTCAGGCTTTCCTTGGATGCGGATGCGCTGTTGCCGGAACCGCATGCCGCAACGGAAATAAGTGTTGCAGCGGCAAGTACTGCTGCGGCGATTCGTTTGATGCCGTCCGGCCTCTTGAAAATAGCGATGGTCATGGTTGTTTCCCTCTCTTACTTGTTTTGAAAAAATACGATTATTCCGTTACCGGCTTACTGGCTTCGACGTCGGCTTTGGCCTGTGCGACGATGTCTGGATTGTGGATGGCGAAGGCTTGTTCGGCGAGATGCACTTCGCGGGTTAGGAATTCGTGCAGCTTGCATTCGTAGCCATGCTCGCGTCCGACTTTGGCGATATAGCCGTTGATGTAGTCGACTTCCGTTGGACGTCCCTTGGTCAGGTCTTGATACATGGACGGATAGTGCAGCGGATGTGCCACGCCCGCGGTGTGCAGAATGGTTTCGACTTCCGTTTCGCGCGTGCCCAACAGTTGGTATCCGGCTGCTTCGGCCGCGCTGTAGGCTTCGTCGACCAGCTGTTCGGTGAGCCAGCGTGCGTCGGATGCGCATGGAATTCGACCGAAACGAATCTGGTACATGGTACACAGCGTGTTCAGTACCGAGTTGAATACGATTTTCGTCCATGCACATGCCGATGAAGTTGTCCACGATGGTCGGGTTGAGCGTGGCCGTTGCGAAATCCTCGTACAGCGCCTGCTCGTGTTTGCTCACCTCGTCAGTCACATCATCCGCGTAGGCACACAGGTTCATGGCCTTGGCATGTACTCCGCCGGTGAAGTTGAAATCGCCGGGGCCGTACACGTAGGCACCGATCAGTGCGGTACCGCCGTAAATGCGGTCTGTGGAGAAGTATTCGTTGAGCTTTTCGAAGTGTCCATAGCCGTTCATGGCGGAGAACACGATCTGCTTCTCATTGAACAGATGGGCGCAGCGCTTGAGCACGCCGTCAAGCTGCATCTGCTTGAGGAACACGATCCACACGTCCGGCTGGCCGGCGTATTCCTCCGGATAGTACACGTTGATCGGCACGAGATGGCGGTCTTCACCGTCTTGCGACACGTAGGCACCGCCCTGCTCGCGGATCTTTTCAACGTTCGGCTTCCATGTATCGACGAAGTCGACGTCTTTGTGCGCGAATTCCTGCAGCAGAACACCATACTGGATGCCCATTCCGCCGGCACCGATCACTGCGTACTTCATGTTCCGCGCTCCTCTCTCGTAAAACATCTCGCTTGTTTTTCAAGCCGACAATCACAAGATATCGGAAAAACAACATGGCAACATCGGCGTGGCTATATACGCTTTTTATGGAAGGCGCGAATCGTAATAATTGTTTTTTATATAGCGTTATCAGCAATCATATATTTGTATGTAAATATGATTATGTGAATATAGAAAAACCTTCCGCCTGAAGCGACGGAAGGTTCAAAATATTTAGTTTGATTAACTAGTTATCAGTCGACCACACCTTTTTCGACCACGATTTCATCAGGATCGACTTCGTTGCCATACACCGGCTTCAGTGTCTCCTCATAATCCTTGTGGAAGAAGTTTTCATCGCCAAGCTTGTCGATTTCGTCGTTGATCCAGTCAAGCAATTCCTTATTGCCCTTCTGCACTGCGGCAGCGATGGTGTCCTTATCGCCCAGTTCGGTGATACCGACCTTGAAGCCCTTGTTGGACTTGGCCCAGGCGAGCACCTCGGTGTTGTCGGTGGAGAAGGCGTCGCCACGGCCGTCGAGCAGCGCGTTGTAGGCATCGGCGTACTGGTCGTACTTCTGCAGCTTGATGTCGGGGTAGTTTTTCTCGAAGAAGGTTTCGGCGGTGGTGCCCTTGGTCACGATCAGGGTCTTGCCCTTGAGCTGGTCAACGTCGGTGATTTCGGCGTTTTCCGGGGAAACGACGCCCAACGCCACCTTCATGTACGGCTTGGCGAAGTCGACCTTCTCCTTGCGCTCGTCGGTGACGGTGAAGTTGGCCAGCGTGATGTCGACCTTGTTGGAGGTGAGCACGTCGACTCGGGCGGCGGCGTCAACGGAGGTGTATTCAACGTCTACGCCAAGATCCTTGCCCAAGCGCTCGGCGAAGTAGACGTCGTAGCCGGCATAGTTGCCGTCCTTGTCGACGTAGCCGAACGGAGCCTTGTCGGAGAACAC
>ENA-OQKU01000066-OQKU01000066.1-human-gut-metagenome-genome-assembly--contig:-NODE-66-length-15166-cov-5.142629_pt1 | contig 15166 bp, 12 predicted proteins | sample MGYA00242807_ERZ504816 | MGnify/ENA primary metagenome ERZ504816 (study PRJEB26092, sample SAMD00036376) | human gut metagenome | host: Homo sapiens | study: EMG produced TPA metagenomics assembly of...
AGACGCTTGCGCTCGTTTTCCTCGGCATCAGAAAGGCGCGTGTAAATCGGCAGGACGCGAGCCGGATCGCCGTCACCCGCAGCGTGCGCGAGCAGCAAGCCCTCGCCCGAAGGCCACCACAGGTCGCGCTCCACGCAGCGGGCGGTCTCGTCCTCACCCAGCAGCTTGCCATAGCGCACGAGACCGTCACCGGTCAGCTGAACCTGGTCCCAGTCCGCTGCTTGGCGCCACTCATCGAGCGCCACGGCGGCCTTGACCACGTGTTCGCGCTCAAATTGACGCTCGGGACCCTCATCGACCAGCATATACAGCGCCGGATATACCTCACCGCGCATAGCATCGGCCAAGATACCAAGCTTGCCGCGCACGCCAGCCTTCCACGCCGTCCAAGCGCAAGCGTCGAGCGTCGACACGCCCAGCAGCGGAACATTGGCACCGCGCGCGAGACCCTTGGCAGTGGAGATGCCGATGCGCACACCCGTAAACGACCCCGGGCCGCGGCCGACCACGTAGTAACCAACATCGCTGCGATCCAGACCGGCTTGAGCCAGCACGCCATCAACGGTATTCACGAGCTCAACGTTGGCGTGACGGCGACACATGTGGTCGCCACTCACGAGCTTCGTCTCGCCCGTCTGCCCATCAATCCAGCTTGCCGCGCAGGCAAGCATGTCGGTCGAAGTATCGAGCGCCACCACCAGCGCGTTGTCGTTATGCAAGCTCATCTTGTACAGCCTTATCAATCAAATGGGAAAGCTCCATTGCGCGGTCACCGTGCGCCTCGAGCGTTATCGTTCGCACATCGCTGTCGCCCTCATCACGCTTGAGCGTCACCGAAAGATACTCATCCGTCAGCTCGTCTTGGAATTGTTCGCCCCATTCCAGCAGGCAAGCACCCTCATAGCCCAGCACATCGAAAATGCCCGTATCCTCGAGCTCGTAGGCATGCTCCAGGCGGTATAGATCAAAGTGAAACAGCGGAATACGGCCTTGATCGTGAACGGCCATGAGCGCAAACGTAGGGCTCGTAACCATATGCCCATCGCCCAGCCCGCGCGAGACGCCCTTGGTAAAGTGAGTTTTGCCCACTCCCAGGCCACCGGTCAGGATGAGCACATCGCCGTCCTCAAGGCACGGTGCAATTAGCTCGCCAAAGTACTCCGTATCGGCAGCGCAAGTCGTTTTGTAAGTACCTACCCCCAGGCGCTCCAGGGACATATACGCTCCTTATTATTCCGAGGCGGTCTCCGGCGCGGGGTGCCGCTCCAGATAGTCGCCCAGCATCTTAAAGTCTTCCTCCAGCAACTCCTGCCACGCCGGATTGCGCAGCGCCGCCGCAGGATGAAACGTCGGCATCACCACAAAGTGGCCCATCTGATGGAACCTGCCGCGCAGCTTGGTAATGCCGATCTCGGTCTTGAGCACAAAGTGCGTTGCGGGGTTACCGAGCGTCACGATGATATCGGGCCAGATGCTTCGAATCTGCTCGCGCAAAAACGGTGAGCAAGCCAGCACTTCCTCGGGACGCGGATTGCGGTTTCCCGGCGGGCGACACTTAAGCACGTTGGCGATATAGACGTCCTCGCGCTTAAGACCTGCCAGGGACAAAATGCCGTTGAGGTCTTCACCCGCCGCCCCCACAAAGGGTTCGCCCTGCAAATCCTCGTTGCGACCCGGTGCTTCACCAATAAACATGACGCGAGCGTGGGGGTTTCCCACGCCAAACACGATGCTATGGCGCGACTGATAGAGCTGGCAGAGATGGCAGTCGCCTAAAACAGCCTCAATCTCCTCGAGTGCGACCTCACGTGGCACCTGATGGGTATGGCCGGGGATGTGCATGACGCCCATAGCGGCTCCTACACGTAGACCTTGTCGAGACGCATGCCAAAGCCGCAGGCGACCTCGTAGTTAATCGTTCCGCGCAGTCGGGCCATCTCGTCCATAGTGATCTCGGCATCGCCATCGCGGCCGACAATAATCATCTCGTCACCATACTCGGCCTCGGGAATCTCATGTGCCGGGTTGGACTGAATGGCGACCATAACCTGATCCATGCAGATATTGCCAACCTGACGCACGCGCTCGCCGCGATACAGCACATCCATACGATTGGAAAGCGTACGCGATAGGCCGTCGGCATAACCGATCGGCAGCGTGCAGATCTGAACGCGCGTACGCGGTACGCGGTAGGTAAAGCCGTAGCCCACGCCCTCACCCATCGCAGGATGTGCCACGCGCGTCACGCGCGCATGGACACTCATGACGGGATCAAGCTGCATCACGCGGCCACTCAGCTCGCACGGCTGCATGCCATACAAGCCAACGCCGGCGCGAATCATATCAAAATGCATCGAGGGGTCGAGCATCGAGGACGGCGTGTTGGCGCAGTGCACGATACCGCACTCAAAACCCGCATCCTTAATGGCCTGAACGGCCTCGGTAAAGCGCTGGCACTGCAGCTTGTAATCCCAGCCCGAAGGTTCATCGGCCGTGGCGAAGTGCGTAAATACGCCGTCGCACTGAATACCGCGATGAAAATTTATACCGCGGACAAAGTCGACAACCTGCGTGTAGTGAACGCCGATACGATTCATGCCCGTCTCGATGGCGAGATGATACTTGCCCACTTTGCCCGCTGCGACGGCACATTCGCCATACGCAAGAGCAAAGTCAGACGTATAGACCGAGGGCATGATATCGAACTCGAGCAACGTCGGAATAGCCTCGATAGGCGGCTCGCTTAGGATGAGGATGGGTTTCGTAATCCCGCCCTGTCGGAGCTCAACACCCTCGTTAACCGTCGCCACGGCAAACATGTCGGCACCGGCCGAATACATAATCTTGGCGCACTCAACAGCTCCATGACCATAAGCGTCGGCTTTAACCACGCAGCACAGGCGCTGACGCGGATTCAGCAAATTCTTATAGGCCCTCGTGTTGCGGCGAAGCGCCCCGCGGTCGATCTCGACCCAGGACCAACGCGTCAAATCGGCTTTATTCATAATTAGTCATCCGACCCTTCGTCCGTGATTCCCAGATCATCGAGCGCATCCTTTGCCGCCAACTCCATGGCGGGACCGATCAAGTCGATAAGATCGGTCGCGATAACGCTCTTCTCGCCAAACTCCGTCGCCGCGGCAAAACCGGCATAGCTATGAAGCGCGACGGCATACGAGTACAGCAGCTCCCAGCGGTCCATCTCATCGCGCATGGTGGCTAGCGTGCCGGCCAGAATACCCGCAAGGACGTCACCCGAGCCAGCGGTCGCCAACGACGCCGGGCCAGAGAGCGGCAGCAGCACGCGCTCAACACCGCAAATGGCCGTCGTCGGGCCCTTAGCGATAACAACGAGGTTATCGGAACCGGCGGCCCAGACAACCTTTTGCGCGGCGGCAATCGCGGTTCCAAGGTCATTGACCTCATCACCGGCGACGAGACGCGAAAGCTCACGATAATGCGGCGTCATAACGAGCGGCTGCTCACGACGATACATCTCGGGATTACTGTCGATGCCATCGATTGCAATCTTGGCAAGGCAGTTGAGAGCATCGGCATCCAAGATAAGCGGTACGTCGAGCTCAAGCAGACCCGAAACACCTGCATGGCACCGGCAGATGTCGTCATGCCGGGACCACACAGCACGCAGCTATATTTCTTGGCAATCTCACATACCGTCATGCGCGCAGCGGCACCAAAAGAACCGCGGGAATCAGATGGAATAGCAAAGACCGGAATCGAGGGGAGCGCCATGCGGATAAGGTTGGCACACGCATCCGGCGTCGCGACCGCCACATAGCCGGCACCTGCGCGGGCGGCGGACTTAGCAGCCATAATGGCGGCACCAGGATACTGCGCCGATCCGGCAACAATGAGCACCGAGCCGCGCGAGTACTTATCGATATTCGTGGGCAGCGGAGCAAAGTAGTCCACAAGGTCGCCGGGTTCCACGATCTCGGCAGCATGGTCGACATCGTCAATGACCTCATCAAGGCGGTCGTACAAACCACCGCAGACCAGATCGCCTGCATATTCGGGACCGTCAGCGCTGTATAGGCCAATCTTAGGAGCAATCATCGTCACCGTACGCTCGGCACGAATGCAGTCATCATCAACCACACCCGTCTCGGCATTCAGACCCGAGGGAACATCGATGGAGACAACGCAATCGGCATTTTCATTGACCGTGGGGATCCAGATTGAAAACGGCGCACGAAGATCACCGTGAAAACCAGTACCAAAAATGGCATCGACTACAACATCAGCCTTATCGATCAGCACCTCCAACTCATCACGAGAGGGGCCGACACACACGTGCACGTCGCGACCAGCAGTGCGGCGGGCAACATGACGAGCGAGAGCGGCAGGGATCTCATCCGGCTCAACCGGAGATACGATATCAACATCAACGCCCTTATGCGTCAGAATGTCAGCGGCAACCCAGCCGTCTCCGCCATTGTTGCCAAAACCGACCAATACAAGAACGCGATCGGGGTTGAGCTTTAAAATCTCGTTGGCAGCAAATTCGCCCGCCAACTCCATGAGTTCGGCCTTCGAGGTGCCCTCACGCTCGATAATATCTTCGATGCGAACGACTTCCTCGGTACTCAAAACCGGTTTCATCTATGCTCCTAGCGCATCTTGCGGATCATCATCCAGATGTTCCGACAAAGCAGATTGTTGCAGCTGTTCGAGCTCGTCTAAGACAGAACGAGCCTCTTTAAATGTCTGAGCAACGCGCTCCTTCGTGCTCACCTTTTCTTCCTTGGGTTTAGGTCGAGCATCCTCGGTGATCGCAATGGCATTAGCAACAGCCAAGTCACCCGTCAGAGTAATAGAAAGAGCGACCTCGACAACGCCCAATTCCTGGGCGATTTCGAGAGCACGGCCCGAAAGCAGCGCTTTTGGCTTGCCGAGCTTATCGCGCGTTACGGAAACGTCTTTACGGCCAACGCCCTGGCTAAAACCCGTACCAAGCGCCTTAAGTACCGCCTCGCGAGAAGCAAAACGGCTGGCATAATGCGCGGCAGGACGAGACGAGGCATCGCAATACGCGCGCTCTTCATCGGTAAACACGCGCCGGGCAAACGCGGGTGTCTTCTCAAGGATTGATTTCATTCGGGAAATCTCGACGATATCAACGCCGATACCAGCTTCAGCCATGTTCACCTCCATATCGCACAGACTAAGTTATTGTAGCCCGTTCACAGAAGATGCGACAAACGAGGGTTATAAAACACAGCTACTATGTGAGACAAAAGCCCGTAAACGCAAAAAGGGGGAGGCCGCGAGGCCTCCCCCTTCTCAGTTCAAGCGTACGGCTCGGTGCCGTCCACCGGTCAGCGGCGCCCTGGCCTCCCACGGGCTGACCCCGCAGTACTCTCGGCGCGATGGGGCTTAGCTTCCGGGTTCGGAACGGGACCGGGCGTGCCCCCCATGCTCTGGCCGCTGACCGGTGGGCGGCGCCCACCGTTACGGTGTCCGGTGTCCACTCACGTGCCCTGGGGGCCGCATGGCGTATAGGAAAGGTCTGACTCGGGGGCATCCTCGTGCCCGGACCGCGCTTTCGAGCGCATGTCCCGCGGGCCGCGAGGTGCGGTTCCGGAAGAGCTCGGGCGATTAGTGCGGCTCGGCTGAGGACGTCGCCGTCCTTGCACCTGCCGTCTATCGACCAGGTAGTCTACCTGGGCCCTTACCGGAAGGAGAACTAATCCCTGGAACGGCTTCCCGCTTAGATGCCTTCAGCGGTTATCCGCGCCGCACGCGGCTACCCGGCCGTGCCGTTGGTCGACAACCGGTTCACCGGAGGTGCGTCCACCCCGGTCCTCTCGTACTGGGGGCAGCCTCCATCGATTCTCCTGCGCCCACGGAGGATAGGGACCGAACTGTCTCACGACGTTCTGAACCCAGCTCGCGTACCGCTTTAAACGGCGAACAGCCGTACCCTTGGGACCTGCTCCAGCCCCAGGATGCGATGAGCCGACATCGAGGTGCCAAACCTTGCCGTCGATGTGGACTCTTGGGCAAGATCAGCCTGTTATCCCCGGAGTACCTTTTATCCGTTGAGCGACGGCCCACCCACTCGGGGCCGCCGGATCACTAGAGCCTGCTTTCGCACCTGCTCGGCTTGTGGGCCTCGCAGTCAAGCCCGCTTGTACTCTTGCATTCAAAAGGACGGTTGCCGACCGTCCCGAGCGGACCTTCGCGCGCCTCCGTTACCCTTTAGGAGGCGACCGCCCCAGTCAAACTGCCCGCCTGGCACGGTCCCCGAGCCGGTTGACGGCCTCGGGTTAGGACGCCGGTCGCGCGAGGGCAGTATTCCAAGGGCGGCTCCCCGGGGGCTGGCGCCTCCGGATCGATGCCTCCTGCCTATCCTCTACACGCGGGACCAGCGGCCAATGCCAAGCTGCAGTGAAGGTTCACGGGGTCTTTCCGTCCTTCCGCGGGTAAGTCGCATCTTCACGACCAGTGCAATTTCACCGGGTCCATGGTCGAGACAGCGCCCAAGTCGTTGCGCCTTTCGTGCAGGTCGGAACTTACCCGACAAGGAATTTCGCTACCTTAGGACCGTTATAGTTACGGCCGCCGTTTACCGGGGCTTGGCTTCGGGGCCTCGCCTTAACGGCTAACCCCTCCGCGTGACCTTCCGGCACCGGGCAGGCGTCAGACCCTATACGTCGCCTTGCGGCTTCTGCAGAGTCCTGTGTTTTTGGTAAACAGTCGCTTGGGCCTCTCCACTGCGGCCCGCCTCCGCTCCCGGAGCAAGTCCGTTCACGTACGCGCGGGCACCCCTTCTCCCGAAGTTACGGGGCCATTGTGCCGAGTTCCTTGACCATGGTTGACCCGATCGCCTCGGTATGTTCTACCCACCCACCTGTGTCGGTTTGCGGTACGGGCGCGCACGCGCCTGCCTAGGGGTTTTTCTAGGGACCTCGGGCTCACTCGCTTCGCTTAAGTGCTTCGTCCGGAGCCTCGCCCTTCTGCGGACCGGATTTCCCTGGTCCGCGGGCCGCGCTCCATCACGGGGACGTCCAGAACCCCGCCGAGCCACCCCCATCCGTCGCCCCGTCGGTCGTAGCGCCGCGTGCGCGGTGCAGGAATGTCTGCCTGCTGCGCGTCGGCTACGCCTACCGGCCTCGCCTTAGCCCCCGACTGACCCTGGGAGGATTAGCCTTGCCCAGGAAACCTCGGGTTCACGGCGGACGAGTTACTCTCTCGTCTCTCGCTACTCATGCCAGCATTCTCACTCCCATGCGCTCCACCGCCGGTCGCCCTCCGGCTTCTCCGCCCATGGGAAGCTCCCCTACCGATTCTAATGAATTAAAATCCCGCCGCTTCGGTGTCCAGCTTAGCCCCGTGTATTGTCGGCGCATGTCCACTCGACCAGTGAGCTGTTACGCACTCTTTGAATGCATGGCTGCTTCTAAGCCAACATCCTGGTTGTCTGGGCGGACGCACATCCTTTGCCACTCGGCTGGAACTTGGGGACCTTAGCGGGCGGTCCGGGCTGTTTCCCTCTCGAGCACACAGCTTAGCCCACATGCTCTGACTGCCGCGCTCTGGGCCGCCGGCATTCGGAGTTCGGTTGGATTCGGTAGGCGGCGAAGCCCCCTCGTCCATCCGGTGCTCTACCTCCGGCGGTGAACGCGCGACGCTAGCCCTAAAGCTATTTCGGGGAGAACGAGATATCTCCGGGTTTGATTGGCCTTTCACCCCTATCCGCAGGTCATCGCCGCCGTTTTCAACCGACGTGCGTTCGGCCCTCCACGGGGTCTTACCCCCGCTTCAGCCTGCCCACGGATAGCTCACCCGGCTTCGCGTCCGCGGCGCGGGACTCAAGTCGCCCTGTTAAGGCTCGCTTTCGCTCCGGCTCCCTTTCGGTTAACCTCGCCCCGCGCCAGCGACTCGCTGGCTCATTCTACAAAAGGCACGCCGTCACAACGTAAAGTTGCTCCGACTGCTCGTGGGCGCACGGTTTCAGGTACTGTTTCACTCCCCTCCCGGGGTGCTTTTCACCTTTCCCTCACGGTACTGGTGCGCTATCGGTCACAGGGTAGTACTCAGGCTTGGATGGTGGTCCACCCAGGTTCGGACCGGGTTTCACGTGCCCGGCCCTACTCAGGGACCGCGTCGCGCCGTCCGGTCTGGGTTCGCGTACGGGGCTGTCACCCGCTGCGGCCGGCCCTCCCATGCCGTTCCGCTCCCCAGCCGGACCTGCGCCCGGGGGCGGCAGCCCCCGGATGCGCGGCCCTGCAACCCCGTCGGCGGAACCCCTGCCGGGTATGCCCGCTCGACGGTTTGGCCATCGGTCCCCTTTCGCTCGCCGCTACTCGGGGAGTCTCGAGATTGATTTCCTCTCCTCCGGGTACTTAGATGTTTCAGTTCCCCGGGTCGTCCTCCCCGCCCCTATGTGTTCGGGGCGGGGATATCCACACTGCTGTGGATGGGTTCGCCCATTCGGAGACCCCCGGGTCGAAGGATGTGTGCTCCTCGCCGGGGATTATCGCAGCTTGCCGCGTCCTTCATCGGCTCCCTGTGCCAAGGCATCCGCCGTGCGCCCGTGGTATCTTGCGGGACCGCATCGGGCCCGCGGGATATCCACGTGTCGCTAAATTAAATTAATCGATATCATGAATAGCGCTCGTATGTCGCAATTCGGGTATCTCATACCGCGGCACAGTGTCCTCACTGTGCTCGCGATCAGATGCTCCTCACTCATTATTAAGTGAATTCTTCTTGTTTGGATCGGATGAATGATTGCTATCATTCTTACGTTTTAATCGCAGAAAAGAATCGAGTCTGGAAGAGAAACTCTTCCATCTCTCTCCTATCGCTATGCGGCTCTCAAGGTACGCGGGTGCGACCCCGGGGACCGGGTGCTGCGGGGACGTACCGGGAAGACATCTGCCGGACGGGCTCCTGCCCTCTATTCGAGTTAAGTTGATCTCTCTGGAAGATTTATCTCCCTAGAAAGGAGGTGATCCAGCCGCACCTTCCGGTACGGCTACCTTGTTACGACTTCACCCCCCTCACCCTCCACACCTTCGGCGCCTCCCCCCTTGACGGTTGGGCCGGCGACTTCGGGTGCAGATGACTCGGGTGGTGTGACGGGCGGTGTGTACAAGGCCCGGGAACGCATTCACCGCGGCATGCTGATCCGCGATTACTAGCAACTCCGACTTCATGGGGGCGGGTTGCAGCCCCCAATCCGAACTGGGGCCGGCTTTCCGGGATCCGCTCCCCCTCGCGGGGTGGCATCCCTCTGTACCGGCCATTGTAGCACGTGTGCAGCCCAGGGCATAAGGGGCATGATGACTTGACGTCGTCCCCGCCCTCCTCCGCCTTGACGGCGGCGGTCCCGCGTGGGTTCCCGGCATCACCCGATGGCAACACGCGGCGGGGGTTGCGCTCGTTGCGGGACTTAACCCAACATCTCACGACACGAGCTGACGACAGCCATGCACCACCTGTATGGGCTCCTCTCGGCCACGGGGTCTCCCCCGCTTCACCCATATGTCAAGCCCTGGTAAGGTTCTTCGCGTTGCTTCGAATTAAGCCACATGCTCCGCTGCTTGTGCGGGCCCCCGTCAATTCCTTTGAGTTTTAGCCTTGCGGCCGTACTCCCCAGGCGGGACGCTTAATGCGTTGGCTGCGGCACGGGGGGATCGTCCCCCCACACCTAGCGTCCATCGTTTACGGCTGGGACTACCAGGGTATCTAATCCTGTTCGCTCCCCCAGCTTTCGCGCCTCAGCGTCGGTCTCGGCCCAGAGGGCCGCCTTCGCCACCGGTGTTCCACCCGATATCTGCGCATTCCACCGCTACACCGGGTGTTCCACCCTCCCCTACCGGACCCAAGCCGCGGAGGTTCCGGGGGCTTCGGGGGGTTGAGCCCCCCGCTTCGACCCCCGGCCTGCCGGGCCGCCTACGCGCGCTTTACGCCCAATGAATCCGGATAACGCTCGCCCCCTACGTATTACCGCGGCTGCTGGCACGTAGTTAGCCGGGGCTTCTTCTGCAGGTACAGTCTTGACTCTTCCCTGCTGAAAGCGGTTTACGACCCGAAGGCCTCCGTCCCGCACGCGGCGTCGCTGCGTCAGGGTTCCCCCCATTGCGCAAGATTCCCCACTGCTGCCTCCCGTAGGAGTCTGGGCCGTGTCTCAGTCCCAATCTGGCCGGTCGGTCTCTCAACCCGGCTACCCGTTGTCGGCACGGTGGGCCGTCACCCCGCCGTCTACCTGATGGGCCGCGGAGCCATCCCCTCCCGTCGGGGCTTTAGCCGGGGTGCCATGCGGCACCCCGGGGTATCCGGTATTACCCGTCCTTTCGGGCGGCTATCCCGGGGGAGGGGGCAGGTTCTCCACGTGTTACTCAGCCGTTCGCCACTCGCTTCCCTCCGGAGAGGGGTGCCGTTCGACTTGCATGTGTTAGGCGCGCCGCCAGCGTTCATCCTGAGCCAGGATCGAACTCTCCGTCCAAAATGTATGGGCTTCGAGCCCGTCCGGTCCTCTCAGTTCATCGCTGATCGGTTCCGTTCGATTCATATGGTTCTATTAGATAGGAAAAGGAATTTCTCGGGGCCGCCTCTCGGCGGCCTTGCGAAAAACAAATCCAAGTTAGACCATTTCAAATGGTTCGATGTCTGCCCGGATGCGACACTCGATGTGTCCATCCTCGCAGTATCCGGTTCTCAAGGTGCACGCTTAGCGGCTGATCCGGTCCGACCGGGCCGCGCGGCAAGGAGATATATTGCCAGACCGGAGGGGCGCCGTGGGCGGGAATCTGGGCGTACACATTTCCTACACATCTTGTGATCCGACTAACGTTTGCCAGCCGTTAACTACCGCTCGCCGAGCATCTCTTTATATAAGGCAGTCTCATGGTTAAAGCGGATACGTCCCCCTAGCTAAAGCACAGCCAGCATCGAGCAACTCATCACGTTCTTCCACCGAGAACCCCTCGGCGTAGACGCGCACCACTGGTTCGGTCCCGCTAGGACGGACCAGCAGCCACGTGTCATCCTCGAATGACAGACGCAAGCCGTCCATATGACTAACGTTTTGCGGCACCTTGCCACAAATCGACTTGGGGTTTACGCCCGGCAGCAGGGTTCGTAACGTTTCGGCATCTTCGGCCTCAAGGCGCAAATCGCGTCGACCGTAACTCGTCTTACCAAAACTGTCCTCGAGTTGGTCGACCAGAACGCCCAAAGGCGCGTCCGTCTTTGCCATAAGCTCACACAGAATCAGACAGGCGAGGATTCCATCGCGCTCGGGCATATGCGCGGCGATGCCGATACCACCGGCTTCTTCGCCGCCTATGAGGACGCCGCCCTTCTTCATCTCGGCGGCTATATATTTAAAACCGACGGGCTTGATGACCACGCGGCAACCGAGCGCCTCGGCAATGCGACGCACAAGCGTGGAGCATGAAAGGTTGACGACGACGCGTCCCTTTAGATTGCGATACTGGACCAAATCGCCCAAAACGAGCGCCATGATCTGATGTGGATGTATATATCTGCCGCGCTCATCAACCGCGCCGATACGATCGGCGTCGCCATCAGTCACCAGACCGGCGCACGCCCCGTCTTCGACAACTGCGCGCTCACAAGCATCCACCCACGGCTCGACCGGGTCGGGGCAGATATCTCCCCTATCGGTCGTCTCGTCGGCGTGAATCTCATGGACTTCGACGCCAAGCTCTCGAAGCAAGTCGGCAAGATATCCCTGCGCAGCTCCGCCCATGGGGTCAACCACCACACGCATATGCGCGGCGCGAATGGCATCCGCGTCGACAAACGATGCCACCGCTCGCATATAGTCGGGAATGATATCTGCCGTGCGGTATTGCCCCTCCAAGCCCCAGCGGCTCGGCGGCCATCGTCTCCTCGAGCTCTTCGATGACATCCTGGTTGGCCGTCGAGCCATCACCCATCCGCAGCTTGAGGCATAGATAGCCCTGCGGATGATGTGAGCCCGTCACCATAAGCGCGCCGCATGCCTCGCCGTCATACGCAGCCGCCCACGTAAGAGCGGGAGTCGGCACCGGTCGAGACACGAGCACGGCATCGAGCCCGTGGGCGGCAATCACGCCCGCCGCGAGCTCGGCGAACTCGCGCGCTTGCGGCCGAGTATCAAATCCTACATATACCGTTTTGCCGGGATTCGTCTTTTGCCATAGCCTGCCGATAGCATCAGTGACACGAGCGATGTTGTTGATAGTAAAGTCTCCGTCGACGCGAGCTCGCCAACCGTCAGTTCCAAAGTGAATTATCGCGCACACGCGCAGACACCTCGCAGTGTTTGGATCATGGTACGCATGAGGTATACCCGCAACGGGCATCCGGCAAGCCGCCGGCACGCTCGTTCACCGTTTAGGCAAAAGCGTCGAGGTGCGCACCGCCAACAAAAAACCGCCCCAGCGGGGGCGTGATTCGATACTCCCATTTTCGGGTTCTATATATTGAGCGCATCTGCCATAGCGGCTGTCGTAACCGCCGTGGTTCCGCAGCAGCTGCCTACCATTGCGGCGCCCGCCCGCTTCCACTCGACGCATGCGCGAGCGAAGGCTTCGGGGTCCTCATGCCACACGGGACCATCCTGTGTCTGAACCGGATTTCCCGCGTTGGGACGCACCGTGACGGGAGTAGTCGCCGATGCAACCATCCTGGGCACCGCCGCGTTCGCGGCCGCAAGCGAACAGCAATTAACACCAACCGAGTTTGCGCCGTGTTTTTCGGCGTACAAAACGGCTGCCTCGATGTTGAGGCCATCGCCCAACAGGTCGCCTTTATCGTCAACGACAAAACTCACCAGGACAGGCATACCGCCGGCGGCATCTCGGGCGCCGGCAAGCATGGGCTGCAAATTACGGATAGACGTCACCGTCTCGATCAGCAGACCGTCAACACCAGCATTGAGCAAGGCGTGCGCTTGTTCGCGCGCAATGCCTCGGATTTCACGATACTCGGCAGAGTCCTCGGCAAACCACTCAATACAAATCGGGCCCATCGAGCCCAGCAGCAGCTGTGGGTGCGCCTGGCGAGCATCGTCGACGGCCCCGCGATTGACCTCCGCCACGGACGGCGCAATCTGGTCGTGCTTGAGGGCATAGCTTGATGCCTGAAAGGTGTTGGTAATGAGCACCTGCGCACCGGCGGCGACATACAAGCGATGGATACGAGAAACGGTCTGCGGCTCTGCCAGATTCCAAAACGCCGGTGGAATGTCTGCGGCGTCGTACTCACTCAACAGAACACTGCCCATGGGGCCCTGCGCCAACAAGGTCTCGCTCGACAAGCGGCGCGTAAGTTCCTCGGCACCAAAGCGGTTGTAATAACTCGTATCCATATATATCCCGCTATTCCTCGACGCTGATTCCCTGCTTTTCGAGATAGGCGAGCCAGCGGTTCATCGTGTCCTCGGATAGAGCATGCTCCATCATGCAGGCCTCGGAATCGGCTCGCTCAAATTCGACACCGAGCTCCTGAACCAAAAACGTGCGGATGAGGCGATGACGGTACCAGATAGCCGTGCCAACCTCGCGGCCGCGATCGGTCAGGATTACCTTGCCATAGTGCGATTGCTCGACAAGCTCGGATGCCTTGAGCGCCGAAACCGCTTTATTGACCGATGCCTTGGAGACGCCAAGGCGCTGCGCGATGTCGACCGATCGCACGCCGTTGGTTTCCCCCTCTTCGCTTTCAATGCGAACCATGCACTCCAAGTAGTCTTCGTTCGCCACCGTCAGATGTAGTTCGCGCGAGCTATTTGTCGTATCCATGATCTTCCGTCCCTTCTGCATTCAATGGCTGATTCTACCCCATCCAAGCGTCGCGGTATGCCGTGGCATACCGTGCTAGAGTTCTTGTTGCACACGACGACCAAGATTGGAGCGGTCTTTATGGAAAACACCACCACGAACCCCGACGTCCTCGAGCGTTTTTTGCGCTATGTCCAGATCAACACGCAGTCCGAGGATGCCAACTGCGACCAGGTGCCGTCGAGCACCGTACAGTTTGACCTTGCCAACGTGCTTGCCGAAGAACTGCGCGAGCTGGGTACAACCGATGCCCATGTAACCGAAAACGCCTATGTCTGCGCGCACATTCCCGCTAGCGCCGGCTCCGAGAATAAGCCCGCCCTGGGCCTGATCGCGCACCTCGATACCACCGAGGTCGCGCCGGGCGCCGGCGTAGCGCCGCACATCGTGCACTACGAGGGCGGCGATCTGGTTTGCGGCATCGTCGACGGCAAGCCCGTGTCCATGAGCACCGCCAAAACTTCCTGCCCTCAACAACCTGGTGGGTGAGGACCTTGTCTGCACCGACGGAACCACGCTGCTGGGCGCCGACGACAAGGCGGGTGTCGCCGAAATCATGGCGCTTGTCGCACGCATCGCGCAGGATCCCTCCCTGCCCCATCCCGCGCTCGGCATTTGCTTCTGCCCGGACGAGGAAATCGGTCACGGTGCCGAGCTGTTGGATATCGAGGCCTTCGGCTGCAAGTACGCTTACACGGTCGACGGCGGTCCGGTTGGCGAGCTTGAGTGGGAGTGCTTCAACGCCGCCGAGGCAACCGTTCGCTTTGAGGGCCAGTCCATTCACCCCGGCGACGCCAAGGGGCGCATGGTCAACGCGGGCAACCTGTTCTGCGACTTCAACGCCCTGCTCCCCTACGAGCAGCGCCCGGAATACACCGAGGGCTACGAGGGCTTCTATCACCTTGAGGGCGTCTCGGCAACGGTCGACCATGCCACGGCGCGCTATATCGTCCGTGATCACGATGCCGCCAAGTTCCAGCAGAAACTCGAGCTGATGAATGCCGCCGCCGCACTGCTCAACCAGCGACTGGGCGAGGAGCGCGTAACGGTCGAGATTAAGCAGCAGTATCGAAATATGGCCGAGATCGTTCGTGACTATCCCGAGCTTATTGATGTTGCCAAGGAAGCCTACCTTGCCTGCGGCGTTGAGCCCCAAGTACTGCCGATTCGCGGCGGCACCGACGGCGCACAGCTGTCGTTCCGCGGCCTGCCCTGCCCCAACCTTTCCACCGGCGGCTATTGCTATCACGGCGTCAACGAATTCCGTCCCGGTCAGTTCGCTCGTCAAGATGACCGACGTGCTCCAGGAGCTCGTCGCCCGTTTCGCATACGCCTGGCTGCAT
>ENA-OQKU01000068-OQKU01000068.1-human-gut-metagenome-genome-assembly--contig:-NODE-68-length-15056-cov-2.138991_pt1 | contig 15056 bp, 10 predicted proteins | sample MGYA00242807_ERZ504816 | MGnify/ENA primary metagenome ERZ504816 (study PRJEB26092, sample SAMD00036376) | human gut metagenome | host: Homo sapiens | study: EMG produced TPA metagenomics assembly of...
CACTGCGACAATTGCCAGCAGAGCAAGAAGAATGGTGAACGATGAAGGCATACCGCGCTTTTTCTTAGCGGTCTCAGTCATAGTTCTCATCCCCCCTTCATAAATCATTTACTGATCTCGCCCGAAGCGGCTCTTCCGTGCCGTGCCTGCCGCTCGATCGAGATTTTTTACCAGATAAAGCCGCTCGGGGTGTTCAACAATACACCCCGAGCGAGATGCTAGATGCACTTACTTGAGCGTGGCGTACATGACGGCCTTGATGGTGTGCATCCGGTTCTCGGCCTCGTCGAAGACCTTGGAAGCGGGGCTCTCGAAGACCTCGTCGGTGACCTCCTGCTCGGTGATGCCGAACTGCTCGCACTTCTCGGCGCCAATCGTGGTGTTGGTGTCGTGGAAGCTGGGCAGGCAGTGCAGGAAGATGGCACCCGGGTTGGCCATAGCCATGACCTCGGAGGTGACACGATACGGGGTGAGCTGAGCGATGCGCTCGGCCCAGACCTCGTCAGGCTCGCCCATGGAGACCCACACGTCGGTGTAGATAACGTCGGCACCGGTGACGCCGTCCTTGACGTCGGTGGTCAGCTTGATGGTGCAGCCGTTGGCCTCGGCGATGGGCTTGCAGGCCTCGATGACGTCGTCAGCGGGCATGCACTCCTCGGGGCCGCAGGCCACGAAGTTCATGCCAAGCTTGGAGCAGACAACCATGAGGGAGCGAGCAACGTTGTTCTTGCAGTCGCCCATGAAGACGAGGGTCTTGCCCTTGATGTCGTAGTTGAAGTTCTCCTGGACGGTCAGGATGTCGGCGAGCATCTGGGTGGGATGCCACTCAGTGGTCAGGCCGTTCCACACGGGCACGCCGGACTTAGCAGCGAGCTCCTCGACATCGTCCTGGGCAAAGCCACGGAACTCGATGCCGTCATACATGCGGCCGAGAACGCGGGCGGTGTCCTCGATGGACTCCTTCTTGCCCATCTGCGACGAACCCGGATCGAGGTAGGTGACACCCATGCCCAGATCCATGCCGCCGACCTCGAAGGCGCAGCGGGTACGAGTGGAGGTCTTCTGGAAGAGCAGAACGATGTTCTTGCCCTCGAGATAGCGGTGCGGAACGCCAGCGCGCTTCATGTCCTTGAAGTTCTTGGAGAGCTTGAGCAGGTACTCGATCTCCTCGGTGGTGAGGTCGAGGAGCTTGAGGAAGCTACGGCCGGAGAGGTTAACACCCATGGTTCGTTTCCTTTCGAAGAAATGAATTACGTAAGTAATTAGTGTTGCCCGTTTGACGGGCGAAACCGGTGCGGTTGTAGGGGGACCGCACCGGAAACGGAAAGACTTAGAGGTCCTCGCGCCAGAAGGGCATGCTCATGCAGCGCGGGCCGCCGCGGCCGCGGGAGAGCTCGGCGGAGGGCACGACGAGAAGGTCCAGGCCCTCCTTGTACAGCACGTCATTGGTGACGGTGTTGCGGGCGTAGACGCAGATCTTGCCGGGCTCGACGCACAGGGTGTTGGAGCCGTCGTTCCACTGCTCGCGGGAGGCCGCGATCGGGTCGCCGCCGCCGCAGGGGATCAGCTTGACCTGGTCGACGCCGGTGGCGTCCTCCAGGACGTGCTCGAGGGTGTCCTCGATCAGGCGGATGTTCACGTCGCCCGGGTTCTTGCCGGCGGTCAGCTCGTAGACGCGCAGGGTGCCCATGATGGCGGGGTGGATCGTGAACTTATCGACGTCGATCTGGGTGAAGACCGTGTCGAGGTGCATGAAGGCGCGCGAGACCGGGATGTCGAAGGCAAGGATGCGCTCGACCTTGGAGTCGGAGTTCCAGAAGATGTTCTGGGCCATGATGTCGATAGCGGCGGCCTGGGTGCGCTGGGAGATGCCGACGGCGAGGGTCTTCTCGTTGATGTTCAGCACGTCGCCGCCCTCGGTGTGGAACTGGCAGTCGCGGCGGAAGTACAGGGAGACGTCCTTGTAGTCGGGGTGGTACTTGAAGATGTACTTGCCGTACAGGGTCTCGCGGTTGCGGGTGACGGAGTACATGCGGTTGAGGTTGACGCCCTCGCCGACGACCGCGAACGGGTCGCGGGTGAAGTAGAGGTTGGGCATCGGGTCGATGATCAGGTCGGACTCGGACTCGGAGTTGACCAGGGAGTCGAGGGTCGTGGACGCCGTGAGGGGCATGTCGATCTCGGCCTTGGTCATGCCGGCCATGGTCTTCTTGACGAACTCGAGGTTGTCCTCGATGGAGTCCAGCTTCTCGCGGACGATCTGCGGCATGTGCTGGCCGCGGATGCCGGCCTCGGCGATGTACTGGTCGGTGAACTCGGCGCGGGCGCCGGGGACCTGGTCGAACACCTCGGCGACGAGGTTCTCGAGGTAGAGCACCTCGACGCCCTGGTCCCTCAGGATCTGGGCGAAGGTGTCGTGCTCCTGCTGTGCGACCTCCAGGAACGGGACGTCGTCGAACAGGAGTCGCTCGAGCTCGTCGGGCGGCAGGTTGAGGAGCTCGTCGCCGGGACGGTGCAGGCAGACCTTCCTGAGCTTGCCGATCTCGGAAGGCACGTGCAGACCTTTCGTCATGGCCTCCTACCTTTCTTTCGGGCCTTACTGGCCGAATGTATCAGCGCCCCTCCATATGGGACGCTGCTTGCTGACAGCTCTAGTTATATCCAAATTCCACCCGCAATTCCACCTCGCCCCGAACGGTCAACAAAGTGCGATGAACGGTATATCGCATGTGATTCCCCATGATGTACTTCGGCGTTCTAAAGTAACTTTTCTAAGGTAAACGCTCTTTTTTCTTAAAAACCATTTGCGATTGCGTCTCTAAACTTTTGATTCAGAATTGCATAGCTAAATCGGTTTTATGTATATAAATGATGTTTGTTTACGTTTCCGCCTGCATTCAATGATATTCAGCTATCCATCATTCTTATTCACACTTACGTACCAGTTGAGTGAGGATATAGACCGCTTGCAGACGAGCAGGGCGTCAGTCCTATGACTCGTCAGCGTAAGAAGTAGGTAAAGATACCGTTCACGCGATACGTCCGTGCCAGCGGTCGACTAAATTGAGACAATAGTGAATTAGAGTTAGGCTACCGTCCCCTGCGGGGACTGAACGGACAGATGCATATGCCGAGCAAAATCGAAAAGAAACAAAAGGCCGCTAAGCTGCGCAAGCCGCCGCGCGACTTCTCGTACACGCAAAACCGAGAGCTTAGCTGGCTGCGCTTTGACAACCGCGTGCTTGACGAAGCCTTCGACGAGACCGTTCCGCTGTTCGAGCGTCTAAAGTTCGTGTCGATTTTCGAGTCTAACCTCGACGAGTTTCTCATGGTGCGTGTGGGCGGCCTGTCCGATCTTGCAGAGCTCAAAAAACAGCCTGTCGACAACAAGAGCAATATGACCGCCTCCGAACAGGTCGATGCTGTCATGGCAGAGCTGCCCGGGCTCCTTACCCGTTGGGAGTCCATCTTTAAGAGCATCGAGGACAAGCTCGACGCTCTGGGCGTTCACCGCGCCCGCATCGATTCGCTTACGCCCGAGGAGCGCACCTTCGTAACCCGCTACTTCCAAGCCTACGTGTCGCCGGTCATCTCGCCGTTGGTCATTGACCCGCGCCATCCCTTCCCCAACCTGCGCAACGGCGCACTCTATCTGGCTTGTGGCCTGGACGGCGTCACCGACGAGGAGAGCCTGCTGGGCCTTATCGAGATTCCCGCCTCGATGAACCGCGTGGTCGAGATTCCCTCGCCCACCGGCACCTACTCCTACATCTTGCTCGAGGACGTCATTCTCGCCTGCCTGGACAGCTGCTTTGGCTCCTATAAGCCGCTGGATCGTGCGCTGATCCGCGTCACCCGCAACGCCGACATCGATCCGGACGGCGAGGGCGTCGAAGAGGAAGAGGACTACCGCCAGCACATGAAGCGCATCCTCAAGAAGCGCCTGCGCCTGCAGCCGGTAGTGCTCGCCGTCTCGGGGTCGCTCGAGAAGGCGACGCTCAAGACTATCCGCAAGGCGCTCGAGCTCTCGCGTCGCTCGGTCTTTACCTGCGATATCCCGCTCGACCTGGGCTACGTCTTTGGCATTGAGGGTAAGATTCCCGAGCACCTGCGCAATGAGCTCCTCTTTACGCCGTTTAAGCCGCAGCCCAATCCCACCATCGATATGGCCCGCTCCATCCGCGAGCAGGTGCTGCAGCACGACAAGCTGCTCTTTTACCCTTACGAGACAATGAACCCGTTCTTGGACCTGGTGCACGAAGCAGCCTATGACCCCGAGTGTATCTCGCTGCGCATCACGCTCTACCGTGTGGCAAAGCAGAGCCGTCTGTGCGAGTCGCTCATCGATGCTGCCGAAAACGGCAAAGAGGTCACGGTGCTCATGGAGCTTCGTGCCCGCTTTGACGAGCAAAACAACATCGAATGGGCCGAGCGCCTGGAAGAGGCCGGCTGCACCGTTATCTACGGCTCCGAGGGCTTTAAGTGCCACTCAAAGATCTGCCAGCTCACCTATCGCGAGGGCATGGCGCTTACCCGCCTGACGCTTTTGGGTACCGGCAACTTTAACGAGAAGACGGCCAAGCTCTACAGCGACTTTATGCTCATGACCGCGCATCCCGGCATCGGCGAGGACGCCAACCTGTTCTTCCGCAACCTGTCGCTGGGCAACCTGCGCGGCGACTACCGCTTCCTGGGCGTGGCGCCCGTGGGCCTCAAGCCGCTCATCATGCGCGGCCTGGATCGCGAGATCCAGCGCGCCCTTGCCGGCGAGCCCGCCCGCGTGTTCTTTAAGCTCAACTCGCTTACCGACCGCGAGGTCATCGACAAGATTGCCGAGGCATCGTGTGCCGGCGTGCGCGTGGACATGATCATTCGCGGCATCTCGTGCCTCAAGCCCGGTGTTCCGGGCAAGACCGAGAACGTGCACGTGCGATCCATCGTCGGACGTTTTTTGGAGCATGCGCGCGTCTATGCCTTTGGCGTGGACTCGGACATGATCTACCTGAGCTCGGCAGACATGATGACGCGCAACACCGAGCACCGCGTGGAGATCGCCTTCCCCGTGCTCGACCCCACCTGCCGCGCCCTGGTGCACGAGTACATGGGCATGCAGCTGCGCGACAACGTGAAGGCACGCAGCCTGACGAGTGACGGCACCTGGGTTCCGGTGGAGCGCAAAGAGGACGAGAAACCCTTCAACTCGCAGGAAGCTCTGCTGGAGCGCGCGTATCGCAACGCCGAGGCCGCCGCGCAGCAGCGCGCACAGGAGAAGGAACGTGTGGCCGAAAAAGTTATCCAGGACGAGATTGAACATGGGGCGGCTGCCAAACCGGAAGCGGTTGCCGCTCTCCCGGTGAATGAGCCCGAGGCTGCCGCAGAGCCCGCCGTGGAGAAAGCGCCCGAGGCCGCTACTGCGACTCCGGAGCCCGCCGCCGAGGCAAAGCCCGCCCCTGCTCCTGAGCCGCAGCCGGCCACACCCAAGGTCCAAGAGGTCCAGGCGACCGTCATTGAGCCCAAGCCTGCACCTGCACCTCAGCCCGAGCCGCAGGTCACCAAGCCCGCACCCGAGACGAGCGCCCGTCGCGATAAGCCCGCTGGCAAGACCAAGGCCATCGAGCGCCATCGCCCCGGTCGCGTGCGCATGGGCCTGGGCCTGATCGGCCTGGGTCTTAAGACGCTCATTACCGGCAAGACGAAATAGTCGTTTGTAGAAGCGCCCCGCATTTGAGGAAAGCTCGGATGCGGGGCGCTTTTCCCTGCTACCATGGTGCGAATAACAACGCGAATGACAGGCAGGAATATGAAGCTCACTATAGAATCGATGACCTACGGCGCCGACGGGCTGGCGCACGCCGACAACGGCAAGGCCGTCTTTGTGCAGGGCGCCGTGGCAGGCGACACCGTCGAGGCCGAGGTCGTACAGGACGGCAAGTCGTTCATGCGTGCCCGCACCACCGAGATTCTGGAGCCAAGCCCCGATCGCATTCAGCCTCCCTGCCCCTTCGTGGGCATCTGCGGCGGCTGCTCGTGGGGCAATCTCTCACGCACGGCACAGCTCGCCGCCAAGGAGCAAAACCTGCGCTCCACGCTCGAGCGCATCGGCAAGTTCGCTCCTGAGCAGGTCGATGAGTTGGTACAGCCCATCTGCCACACCAAGGACGACTGGGGCTACCGCAATAAAATCGAGCTCGAACCGACCGTCGTCAACGGTCGCGTGCGTCTTGGCATGCACGGTGTCGACCCCAGCAAAATCGTGACCGTCGATACGTGCCCGCTGTTCGATAAGCGCTTCCCGAAGGCGCTCAAATCGGTCGTCGGCGCACTCAACTATCTAAGCGGCAGCCATGACTTGGGGCTCGAACGCGTGGGCATTCGCGCATCGCGCCGCACCAAGGCACTCGAGGTCGCACTCTGGACGCCCACAGGCTCTTTTCCGCGCTCGCAGGTCTCCCGCGTGCTGGCGGACGCCGCTCATCCCACGAGCATCGTGCGCGTGATGAGCAAGGGCGAAAAGAAGGCCCGTCGTGTCTCCAAGGTCGAAATGCTCGCCGGAGAGGGCTCATGGACCGAGAATATCGCCGAGGGTCAGATGCGCTTGTCTGCCCCGTCTTTTTTCCAGGTCAACACCAAGGGTGCCGAGATTTTGATCGATCTTGTCATGGAAGCGCTCGACCCGCAGGAAGACGAGCTTGCCGTGGACCTGTACTGCGGTGCCGGCACCTTTACCCTGCCGCTCGCCCGCCGCTGCGACTTTGTCGCCGCCGTCGAGGCCTACGGCCCCGCCGTGCGCGACCTGCGCCGTAACCTGGAGATCAACAAGCTCGATAACGTCGACGTCATTGGCGGAGACGCGGTGCGCGAGTTCCCCGACCAGGATGCCGACGTCTTGGTGGTCGACCCGCCGCGTGCAGGCCTCGCCCCCGAGGCGATCGACCTTATCGCCAGCACGAGTGCTCGCGATGTCGCCTACGTGAGCTGCGACCCGGCCACCCTGGCGCGCGATCTCAAACGCTTTGTCGAAGAAGGCACCTTCTTCCCCGTAAAGATCACGCCAGTCGACCTGTTCCCACAAACCTTCCACTGCGAGACCGTCGTCCACCTTAGGCGCAACTAGACTGTTTGCCCAAGGCCACGCCCGATGATTTTTCTGGGACGGGGATTAAATAATCAATTTGTACCAAATGATTATTTAATCCCCGTCCCTTTTTAAACATTGGGAAATCGAGCGTGGCAAGCGCATGTCTTCGGGGTATAAGACGCCTAATTGTATGCCGCCTTACGAAAGGAACTCTCATGCCCAGCGTTGCCGTTCTCGCCGCCGATGGCTTTGAAACGATTGAATGCCTGACCATGGTCGACGTCATGCGTCGCGGCGGCGTGCGCGCCACGCTCGTCTCGATCATGCCCACGCGCGAGGTCGTGAGCTCGCTGCAGATTCCCGTAACCTGTGATGCGCTCTTTGACGAAATCAACTTTGACGAGTACGACTGCGTCGTGCTGCCCGGCGGCCTGCCCGGTGCCACCAACCTGCGCGCCGACCAGCGCGTCTGCGACGTAGTCTGCGATTTCGCCGCGACCAAGCACGTTGCCGCCATCTGCGCCGCCCCGTTTATCCTGGGCGAGCTTGGTCTACTCGAGGGACGCCGCGCCACGTGCTTCCCCGGCTTTGAGAAGAGCTTCCCCGAGGGCACCTATACCGGCGAGAAGGTCACGCAAGACGGCAATATCATCACCGCTAGCGGCATGGCACCAGTCCACTCCCTTTGCCTTGGAGCTGCTGCGCACGCTCGCCGGCGAAAAGGCCGTCGAGAAGGTCGCCGAGGGCATCCAACTATGATTTTGGCTTCGCAATCGCCGCGCCGCATAGAGCTGATGCGCGAGGCGGGCTATAACATTCGCGTAATTCCCGCAGACATCGATGAAACGCCTTTTGATGGCGAAGCTCCGCTTACGCTCGTCGAGCGCTTGGCGCGTGCCAAAGCTGCTGCCGTCGCGGCCGAGCATGCCGAGCCCAACGAACTGACCGTCGCGGCCGATACCATCGTCACCTTCGATGGCATGATTTTGGGTAAGCCGGCAAACGAGGACGAGGCGCGCACCATGCTCCGCGAGCTTTCGGGCCGCACGCACCAGGTGGCGACCGGCGTCTGCATCGTTAAAGCCGGCGACGCTACAGCTCCGCATGCCGCCGAGAGCCTGTCGTTTGTCGATGTGACCGACGTGACGTTCTATGAGCTTACCGAGGAGCAGATCAAGCGCTATGTTGCCTCCGGCGAACCCATGGACAAGGCCGGAGCCTACGGCATCCAGGGCACAGGCGGCCGCATGCTCGTGCACGACATTTCGGGTGACTTCTACAACGTGGTGGGCTTGCCCATCGCCCGCGTCGCACGCGCGATTCAAAAACTCTCGTAATTGCATCTGGCGCTGGGTATCCCCCAGCGCCTACAATTTTGCCGTACCGTACGGATCCCGACCGGGCATAAGGCCCGGCGGAAAACCGATAGGAGATAATATGGACACACTGCTCGAAGCCATCGATGTTTGCAACGTCGATGGCTTTTGCTTTGGCAACTATACGGACGAGGAGGCTGGCACCGGCTGCACCGTAATCGTGGCGCCCGAGGGTGCCACCGGTGGCGTTGACGTACGCGGTGGCGCTCCCGCTTCGCGCGAGACCGACCTGCTGCGCCCCGAAAACACCGTCGATAAGGTCCACGCCGTCTGCCTTTCGGGTGGATCGGCCTTTGGCCTCGAGGCTGCAAGCGGCGTCGCTCGCGAGCTTGAGAGCCGCGGCATCGGCCTTCCCGTCGGCCCCACGCAGGTGCCTATCGTGTGCTCCAGCTGTATCTTCGACCTCGCCTTTGGCGATCCCACCGTGCGCCCCGACATAGAGGCCGGCATCGCCGCCGTGCATGAGGCACTCGACAACACCCCCACCACGCTCGAGCAGGGCAATGTAGGTGCCGGCACGGGTGCCACCGTCGGAAAGCTCATGGGGCCCGCCACCTGCATGAAGGCCGGTCTCGGAGCTGCCGCCGTGGCGCTCGGCCCCGTCAAGGTGGGCGCCGTGGTCTCGGTCAACGCCTGCGGCAACGTCGTCGACCCCTTCACCGGCGAGTGGGTCGCCGGCATGCGCGCCGCAGCCGATAGCGACCAGATCGTCGACATGGAGCTCGCCGCCTTTGCCGCCGCCGGCTCTATGCAGATGCCGCTCGACCGCACCAACACCACCATCAGCTGTATCGTCACCAACGTGGAGCTCACCAAGGCCCAGGCCACCAAGGTCCTCCCAGATGGCAGCAGACGCCTACGCGCACGCCATCCGCCCCACACACACCACCAACGACGGCGACACCATCTACACCCTCGCCAGCGGCAAACTGGGAGCCCAGGCAAGCGCCGCCGTTCCCAGACCTGCTGGGCATGCTCGCCGTAAGGGCCCTACAGACCGCCATCGTAAACGGAGCCAAAAGCGCCAAAACCTCCCACGGCATCCCCGGCGCCGCGAAGTAATCTCACTCGACCGTCGGTCGGAGGCGGGCGGGCATTACGTTTGCTGCTCTACAGTCCTATGCAAGACGAAGGCCACATTAAGTGGCCTTCTTTGCATGCGGAACTCGCGACAAACGTAATGCCCGCCCGCCTCCGACCGACTACCAACTTAATTCTTTTCAGCCCAGGCCCCTGTGTACCGCGCGTCGAAGATCTTCAAATTCAAATTGTCTGACAATCGATTCTTATAGCAGAGGCCCCTTGGCCTTTAGTTTGATACAAGTTCCGCACGAGCCGGAAAGCACTTAATGTGCTTTCCGTGCGAGCAGGACTGTTCGCAGTAGCAAACTAAAGGCCAAGGGGCCCAGTCAACCCATCAGCAGCGATTACTCAGCAGCTAGTTGAATTTGAAGATCTTTGAGGCAAGACGGTATAGGCCGAGTGTGGTTTTGTCACCAGCCCGACCGCGCAGGTTGGTGAAGAAGCCGACCACACCGTAGCGTGCACGACGATACATACGCTCGTCATAGGCCTTTAAATCACTCCACAACGTCTTCAGGCGCTCGTCGGCACAATCCTCGTCGGAAAGCTTAGTGAGCACCGAGCAGATTGCCATCATCATGGTGAAATAGCCCATCATGTACGAGCGCAGACGCGACGACTCGACATCGCTGTACAGGTGGAACGACTCCATCATGATGCGCGTCACGCGAAACTGTTGGTCCAGACGCTTGACCATCGTGGCCTCGTTGACGCTTTGGCCCTCACGGCCGATAAAGTAGCGGTAGAGGTCGATGTCGGCGTAGTACATGGTCTTGCAGCGCGGTAGCGGCACGTAGGCGTAGATGTTGTCTACATAGAACGTGTGCGGCGGCATAGGCAGATTGGACGCGCGCAGCACATCCGTGCGATAGCACAGGCTGTGCATGAGCAGATTCTGGTCCAGACGGAAATGACCAATCTGGTCCCAGGTAAAGATCTTTTTCCGCGGCAGGGCAAACTTGTAGCCAATAGCGGTGTGCGTACCCTCGTAAACCTTCTCGTACACATAGTTCGAGATAAAGAGGTCGACGCGCTGGTCGCGCTCCTCAAAACCGCGAAGGATCGAAAGCATGGTCGACAGGGCTGCGCCATCGAGCCAGTCGTCCGAGTCGACAACTTTGTAGTAGGTGCCCTGTGCCTCGCGCAAGCCCGAAAGGACGGCAATGCCGTGGCCGCCGTTCTCCTGATGCACCGCGCGGATGATTCCGGGGTAACGCGTCTCCCACTCATCGGCCTTGGCCGCCGTCTCGTCCTTGGAACCGTCATCGACGATGATGATCTCGATATCGGTGGCGTAATTGCTCCCCTCCAGAATGGAGGTGATGCAATGGTCCATGTCCTTGGCGGCGTTATACGAGGGAATACCGAATGATATGACTTTATGCATGGCAGGCGATAATCTCATCCGAAAGATCGAGGGCGGAGTTGGTCACGGCATCCATATCGTAGTAACGATACTCGGCCAGGCGACCCACCGGGTGGAAGTTCGTCAGGTTCTGAACGCGCTCAAGATAGCACTCATAGAGCTCACGGTTCTCGGGCTCCAGAATGGCGTAGTACGGCGTCTCGCCCGAGCCGGGCGTATAGGCCTTGGAGTACTCCTTCATGATGGTGGTCTTGCCGGGCAGGACCTGACCGGTCATGTTCTTGAACTCGGTGATACGCGTGTAATCCTCGCTCGTGGTGTAGTTGACGGTGCCCACGGGCTGGAACTGGTCCATATCGAGCGTCTCGAACTTCATGTCGAGCGTACGGTACGGCAGAGCGCCCAAGTCGAGGTTGAACAGCTCGTCGAGCGGACCGGTGTAGACGATCTCGCCGCCATAGACCTTGCCGTCGATCTTGACGGTGGTCTCGTCGATCTCGAAGAGATCGCGAGCATCCACGTCACAGAACACGTCAATCAGATCGTGGTCGAGCATATGCTCGAACAGCGCGGTGTAGCCGTCCTGCGGCATACCCTGGAAGGGGGCCTGCGGGAAGTAGCGATCATCGTCGCCCACAAAGACGGGAACGCGGCCGGTGATCGAGGGATCGATTTGATCAGGCGTCTGGCCCCACTGCTTCATGGTGTAGTGACAAAAAGCGTTCTCGTAGACGTAGTCGGCGACCTCAGCCAAGTCGGGGTCGTTCTTCTTGCGCAGCTCCATAATGGGTACCTTGACGTCCTTGCCAAAGGTCTCCACGAGCTTCTGATACAGCTCCTCGCCACGCTCGTCACCAAAGGCGAGCTTAAGGCTCGCGTGGTTAAAGGGCACGGGCATGAGGGTGCCGTTGATGTTGGCGAGCACCTTGTGCTGGTAGTCCGTCCACTTGGTAAAGCGCGACAGGAAGTTGTGCACGCGCTCGTTAAAGGTGTGGTAGATGTGCGGACCGTACTCGTGGACCAGGATTCCCGCCTCGTCAGTGCAGTCGAAGGCATTACCCGCAATGTGGCTACGGCGCTCCAAAACGGCAACACGATAGCCGATAGTTTCGGCAAGACGGCGGGCGCAAACGGCACCGGCATAACCGGCGCCGACAACGATCATGTCGTACGCACCGGCATTAAAGCCTTCAGGCAGGCCTGAGGTAATCTGCATCGATACTCCTTGTCAAAAGCTACACGCTTTTTAACTGGGCTTTTTCTCGAACATACGTCGAGACATATTTATCAGAGCGATTATAGCGCTAATGCGTCCTATAATGAGCTTGCCACACAAGGAAAGCTCAAGCACCGCGGCGTACATTATTGAAAGGTAAACCCGCTAGCAGCGGGTTTATTCGTGTACAGCCGGGCGCCTGGAGCTTAGCGAAACGCTTGTAAGGAGTAACATGAGCGATTTCCTAAACCGTATGAAGTCTGCCGCCAAGGCCGACCTTAAGACCATCGTCCTGCCCGAGGGCGAGGACCCGCGCACCATCGTCGCCGCCACCAAGATCATCGAGGAGGGCCTGGCAAAGATCGTCATCCTGGGCAACCCCGACGAGATCGACGTTCCCGGCGCTACCGTCATCGACCCGCGTAATGCCGAGAAGCACGAGGAGTACGCGCAGAAGTTTGCCGAGCTCCGCGCCAAGAAGGGCGTCACCATCGAGCAGGCTCGCGCCCAGGTAATGGACGCTACCTACTTTGGCACCATGATGGTCAAGATGGGCGATGCCGACGGCCTGGTCTCCGGCGCCTGCCACTCCACCGCCGACACCTTGCGCCCCGCGCTGCAGATCCTCAAGACCGCCCCGGGTACCAAGCTGGTCTCGGCCTTCTTCGTGATGTGCACCGACACCCCGCAGTTCGGCACCGACGGCACGCTGATCTTCGCCGACTGCGGCCTCAACATCAACCCGTCCTCCGACGAGCTCTCCGAGATCGCCATCGCCTCCGCTCACTCTTGGTCCACCTTCATGGGCAACGTTGAGCCGCACGTGGCCATGCTCTCCTACTCCACTATGGGCTCCGCCGGCGGCGAGGTCGCCAAGAAGGTCCAGGAGGCCGTGAAGTTCTGCAAGGAGAAGGCTCCCGAGCTCGCCATCGACGGCGACCTGCAGCTCGATGCCGCTATCGTCCCCACCGTCGCCCAGCTCAAGGCTCCCGGCTCCTCCGTCGCCGGCAAGGCCAACGTGCTCGTGTTCCCCGACCTCGAGGCCGGCAACATCGGCTACAAGCTGGTCCAGCGCTTCGCCGGCGCCGACGCTTACGGCCCCATCCTGCAGGGCATCGCCAAGCCGGTCAACGACCTTTCGCGCGGCTGCTCTGCCGACGACATCGTGGGTGTCGTAGCCATCACCGCCGTCCAGGCTCAGATGGCTGAGTAGCGGACGTACTCGCCCGAAGGCCGCACAGGTTAACCCCTGAAAACGTCCTCGACCAATGAAACGCCCCCGTTCTGCTCCTTCGGAGCTACGAACGGGGGCGTTTCTGGTCTGCGGAATGTTTTCAGGGGTTAACCTGTGCGGCCTTCTACTATCACGTGGCATTCAGGGAATCTGGGGGTGGACGGCGGCTTGGCTACGAGCTGGGTACTGAAAAATCTGAACGGATGGGTGTCGTTGCTGAAAGTGCAGGCGTTGCCGGCGATGATCACTTTGGAACTGGAATTTCCGTATGCCAGCAAAAAGGCTCCCGAGCTGTTGCTCAGGAGGCCTTTCGTTTACATGCAAACGGGTGCGTTAGTTGTTCTTGGTCAGGCGTTCGACGTCGTGGGCGATCATGTATTCCTCGTCGGTGGGGATGACCATGACCGTGACGGCGGAACCGGCGGCACTGATGACCTGCGGGCCGTTGCCCACGGCCTCACGGTTCTTGTTATTGTCGATGCGCACGCCCAGCCACTCAAAGCAGTCGCAGAAGGCCTTGCGGATCGACCAGTCGTTCTCGCCGATGCCGGCGGTAAAGGTAATGGTATCGACGCCCGCCATAGAAGCGATCATGGAGCCGGCCTGCTGCATGGCCTTATAGGCAAACATATCGAAAGCGAGCAGGCAGCGCTCATCACCCTCGGAAGCGCGCGTGCGGATGTCGCGGGCGTCGTTGGAGATGCCCGAGATGGCGAGCAGACCAGACTGCTTGTTCATCATGTCGTCGACTTCCTGGTAGCTGTAACCGCCCTCGCGCTGGAGGTAGCACACGGTGGCCGGGTCAATGGAGCCACAACGGGTGCCCATCATCAGGCCGTCGAGCGGCGTGAGGCCCATCGTGGTATCGCGGCACACACCGTCCTCGATGGCGGCAAGCGAAGCACCGTTGCCCAGATGGCACGAAAGCAGACGGTGGCAACACGAGCCCAGGATTTCCTTGGCCATCATCCACTCGTAGCGGTGGCTCGTACCGTGGGCGCCGTACTTGCGCACGTGGTACTTGTCGCACACGTCCTTGGGCAGGGCGTAGGTGTAGGCGACCTCGGGCATGGTCATGTGGAACGAGGTGTCGAAGACGGCGACGTTGGGCAGCTCCGGATACTTCTCACGACAATACTCAATCGCCGCGGCCTCGCCGTAGTTGTGCAGAGGAGCCAAGGGGGCTACCTCGAGAATCTTGGCCATGACCTCGTCGTCGACAACTGCGGAATCATCGAAGTGCCAGCCGCCCTGAACGATACGATGTCCAATGCCATCAATCGTAAAGTCGGTCTTCTCGAGCTCCTCGAGCACGCGAGCGATAGCAGAGCGATGATCGGGGAAGGGAACCTCCTCGGTCTGCTTGGTGCCACCGTTCTCGGAGTGACCAAAGACGCCCATCTCCGATCCGATACGCTCGCAGTTGCCCTTGGCGAAAACCTCGCGGGTATCGGTATCCAAAAGCTGATATTTAAGGCTCGAGCTGCCGGCGTTGACAACAAGTACGTTCATGAGACTCCTTCGTGATTACAGTACGGTCGGCAAACCTATAAGGCGGCCGTACCTTTAATAAGAAGTTATCAGAATTCAATAAATATCTATTAAGCTCTTCGCCCAAAGAGCATAAAAGGGGGCTGAACGGCACAAGGCCATCCAGTCCCCTCCCTTGCATCAATTACTTACCGCTAACGATGCGCTCGACG
>ENA-OQKU01000070-OQKU01000070.1-human-gut-metagenome-genome-assembly--contig:-NODE-70-length-14701-cov-6.481680_pt1 | contig 14701 bp, 10 predicted proteins | sample MGYA00242807_ERZ504816 | MGnify/ENA primary metagenome ERZ504816 (study PRJEB26092, sample SAMD00036376) | human gut metagenome | host: Homo sapiens | study: EMG produced TPA metagenomics assembly of...
TGTCGATGCCGACGTGCACCAGCACTTCGATGCCGTCGTCGGTCTTCAGGCCGAAGGCGTGACCGGTCTCGGCCACGGTCTGCAGCACGCCGGAGACCGGCGCGACCACGGTGGAATCAGTGGGCTGGATGCCCACACCCTCGCCGAGCGCGCGGGAGGCGAACACCGGGTCGCCGGCGTCGTCGAGCGACACGACATGGCCTGCGACGGGGGCGCCGACCGTGGTGGTGCGAACGGCGGTGGCAGTGGCGGTCGCGGTGGCGGTCGCCACTGGTGCAGCGTCCGCCGGCACCGCCTCGACGGCGGTCCCGTCAGACTCGCTGGCGGCGTTCATCTCGGCCTTCTGCTCGGGAGTACGGTAATCGAGCATGATGATCAGCACCATCGAGACGATGAACGACACGGCGATGGAGACGGCGTACACCCACATCTGGCTGAACACCGGGATGGTGAGCAGGGAGGTGAACGCGAACGCGTTGGTGGTCACGCCGCGCACCGATTCGCCGGCTGCAGTGACGGACGGGAACAGCCAGCCGAGCACCGCGATGACGACGCCACCGGCGAAGCAGCCGACCAGCATGCGCTTGTAGATCAGCTTGTAGCGCAGGTGGATGCCGTACAGGCTCGGCTCGGACACGCCACCGAGCAGGCCGGCGGCGAGGGCGCCGAGCGAGGTCTGACGCATGTCCTTGTTCTTGTCGCGGATGGAGATGAACAGCACGCCGGCGGTCGCGCCGAAGCAGGCGAAGTTCCACACGCCCATCGGGCCCTGGATGAAGTCGTAGCCAAGGGACTGGATGTTCATCAGCATCAGGGCGTTGAGCGGCCAGTGCAGGCCGAGCGGCACGAGGAACGGGTAGAGCATCGGGATCAGGATCGCGAAGATGAACGGGGCGTGGCCGTTGAGCCAGGCCAAGCCGACGCCGAGCCAGTTGCCGGCGAGGATGCCGAGCGGGCCGATGAGGAAGGCGGTGAGGGCGCCGACGATGATCATCGAGAAGAACGGCACGAACACGATCTGCACGCTGTCAGGGATAATCTTCTTGAGCCCGTGGTAGACGAGGGCGAGCACGGCGGCCATGAGCAGCGGCACGAACACGTTGCCGCTGTAGTCGTTGAGCAGCATCGGAATGCCAAACACCTTGGTCGAGCAGGAGGTGGTGCCCAGCGTGGCGCTCTTGACGCAGGTGGTCACGCCCTTCCACTTTTCGGAGTCCATCAGGTCGGCGAACTGCGGGGTCATCAGAGCGGCCATGATGGAGCCACCGAGCCACGGGTCGACCTTGAGCTTCTTCGAGGCGTTGTAGGCAATCATGATCGGCAGGAAGTAGAACACGCCCTTCCAGATGGCCTTGATGAACACCCAGCCGGCGGAGGCCTCGTCATTCGGAATGACGTTCAGTGAGATGAGCAGGTTGACCAGGGCGATGATGATGGAGGCGCCGAGCAGCACGCCCAGGATCGGGCGGAAGGAGTCGGCGAGATACTCGAAGAAGGAGTCCAGCCATGCCACCTTGCCGCGTGCCTTGGAACGGGCCTCGGCCTTGACGTCGGCGTTGCTCTTCTGGCCTTCGCCGGATGCGGAGGCGGCACCGGCGTTCGCCATTTCGGGCAGATGCATGATGTTTTCGTATACGGTGGCCACGCCGCCGCCGATGACGACCTGGAAACGGTCACCGCTTTGCGGGACCGCGCCAAGCACGCCCTTCATATGTTCGAGGGCGTTCTGGTCCACCTTGGACGCGTCCGCCAGCTCGAAGCGCAGTCGGGTGGCGCAATGCGTCAGACTGCGAACGTTTTCAGGTCCGCCGATCGCAGTGATGATCTGCGATGCGAGAGAGTCAGCCATCCTGATTCCTTTCTATTTCCTTCCGATGGGATTCGATGACGCAGCGCGGCTTTTTTGCAACAAAAAAGACCCGGAACATGGCAAACCAATGCCACATTCCAGGTCTTGCGTCTAAAAATGTTGACTTGCAACCCTGCATGAGTCGAATTCGTTAGAAACAATACACTATCGGCGTGCGATGCGCAAATCGTCGGGCATCGGGACACTGAAACCCCAATTCCATACTGGAGACACGCCGAGACGTCAAAAAGAAAACGTATTCATCGCACATTGTGGGATGGCTTTCCGCGTTCCGCGCAAACTCGTGGCACAATGAAGGTATGGTTGCAAAAAATGCGGGAATGCCCGCCACCCCAGCAGATCTGATCAATGTCGACGAGGTCATTGGAAAGTACTATGACGTCGTCCCCGACCCGAACGTTCCGGAGCAGCGCGTCTCCTTCGGCACTTCCGGACACCGTGGTTCGTCCCTGAAGACCTCATTCAACGAGGCCCACATCGTGGCCATCACGCAGGCCATCGCCGAATACCGCAAGAAGGCCGGCGTCACCGGCCCGCTGTACATCGGCCGCGACACCCACGCCCTGTCCGAGCCGGCTTGGAAGACCGCCATCGAAGTGCTCGTCGCCAACGGCGTGACCGTGCGCATCGACTCCCGTGACGACTTCACCCCGACCCCGGTCGTGTCCCAGGCCATCCTGACCCACAACCGCGCCGCCGACGGCACCCAGCGTTTCACCGGCGAAGGCCTGGCCGACGGCATCGTCGTGACCCCGTCCCACAACCCGCCGACCGATGGCGGCTTCAAGTACGATCCGGTCACCGGCGGCCCGGCTCCGGCCGACGTCACCAACGCCATCGCCGACCGCGCCAACGAGCTGCTCGGCGATTTCAGGAACGTCAAGCGCGTGCCGTTCGAGCAGGCCGTCAAGTCCGATCTGGTTGAGCGTTTCGACTTCCGTGAGCACTATGTGGCCGATCTGGAGAACGTCATCGACTTCGACGTGATCCGCTCCTCCGGCGTACGCCTGGGCATCGACCCGCTCGGCGGCGCTTCGGTCAACTACTGGCCGCTCATGAACGAGAAGTACAACCTGACCATCGACGTGGTGCGTCCGCAGGTCGACCCGACCTGGAGCTTCATGACCATCGACCATGATGGCAAGATCCGCATGGATCCGAGCTCCCCGTACGCGATGAAGGGTCTGGTCGATTCCCTCAACAACGGCGCTTGGGACAAGTACGATCTGGTCGGCGGCACCGATCCGGATGCCGACCGCCATGGCATCGTCTGCCCGAACTGGGGCGTCATGAACCCGAACCACTACATCGCAGTGTGCGTGGAATACCTGTTCGGCGGCAACCGTCCGGATTGGCCGGAGAACGCCGGCATCGGCAAGACCCTCGTGTCTTCCTCCCTGATCGACCGCGTGGCCGCCTCCATCAACGCCAAGCTCGTCGAGGTTCCGGTCGGCTTCAAGTGGTTCGTGGACCCGCTGTTCAAGGGCGAGGTCGCGTTCGGCGGCGAGGAAAGCTCCGGCATGTCCTTCCTGCGTAAGGACGGCCGCGTGTGGACCACCGACAAGGACGGCCTGATTCCGGACCTGCTGGCCGCTGAGATCACCGCGAAGACCGGCAAGAACCCGGCCCAGCTGCACCAGGAGCAGGTGGAGCGTTTCGGCGAAAGCTGGTACAAGCGCGTCGACACCCCGACCACCCTCGAGCAGAAGCAGAAGTTCGCCAAGCTCACCGGCGACGACGTCGAGGCCACCCAGCTGGCCGGCGAGGACATCACCGCCAAGCTCACCGAGGCTCCGGGCAACCACGCCAAGATCGGCGGTCTGAAGGTCACCACCAAGGACAACTGGTTCGCCGCCCGTCCGTCCGGCACCGAGAACATCTACAAGGTGTACGCCGAGAGCTTCGAATCCCCTGAGGCTCTGGACAAGGTGCTCGCCGAGGCCACCGAGGTCGTGGACAAGGCTCTGGCCGAGTGATACGGCGTTCCGCCAAGTAATCAAGGCGTAGCGCGAAAAGACCCGTTCCGTATGGAGCGGGTCTTTTTCGTTGTCGATATCCGCCGTATGGCACGAAACGTGCTTTTCTGGCATGAAACGCAAGCTCCGCGGCACCCCGTATTTCCCTCTCCCGGTACGCTTGGAAGCAGAGCCGGAACGTCATCCGCGCAATCACGGCACAGCAAGGAGGGAACGTGCGCATCGCCATCGTCGAGGATCACCCTGCCGAACGCGAACTGATCGCCACCATGTGCGCGGAATACTTCAACGGCCGGAACGTCGGCGCAACCGCCGGCAGGAATGCCATGCAAACGGTCTGTGACGTTTTCCCCGACGCGAAATCGTTCATCGAAAGCTGGAAGAACAGCCGTTACGACCTGCTGCTGCTCGACTGTTATCTCAGCGACGAGAATCTGCCGCATGCCACCACCGGATTGGACATAGCGCGGCTGCTGCGCAATCAGAACGACGACTGCGCGATCGTCTTCATCACGTCCAGCACCGATTTCGCGGTGCTCGGCTACGAGGTGCAGGCGAGCGGTTATCTGCTCAAGCCCGTCAATCGCAAAACCTTCGAAGCCACCATGGAACGCGTCGAGGAGCAGCTGAAGGCAAAACCGCCGGTCACCCATCTGGCAAAGGCGCAGTCGCCCGGCACGGTGGATTCCAGCTGGCATGTGGCGTTCGGCAATCCGGCCGTGACCATGGACCGGCGGCTCATCGCATACGCCCTGTCCAACGCGCACTACGTGGAATTCACGTTCGCGGACGGCACCCAGACCAAAATCCGCACCAATTTCTCCGATGTGGACCAACGGCTCACCGTGTTCGACAACTTCTACCGCACCGCGCGAGGCGTGCTCGTCAACTTCGACTACGTGTCCGGCATCACCAACGCGCAGTTCGTCATGAAAGGCGGCAAACGCATTCCCATCACGAAAACGGCGGTGACCACCACCTGCCGTGCATACGCGGAATACACGTTCACCCGCATGCGTACGGAGGACTGACATGTTCGCACCACTCGGCGAAATCATCCGGAACGGCATCGCCCAAACCACCCCGTCAGGTCTGTTCTTCGCCATCGGAGAGCAGCTCAACGCGTTGTCCGGCCTGGCATTGTGCCTCATCATGGCATGGAGTCACATGGACAATCCACGCCGTAACGGCACACTGTTCATGTCCATCGGACTGGTCTGGTTCCTGCTATGCGGCGTGCTGTGCGGCACTCTGGGCATCCCATCACTGTGGACGGTCATTCCGACCGCGCCGCTTGTGCTGCTGGTCCTGCGATGGCTGACCGAACTGCCATGGCGGCAACTGTTGCTGATTGTGGCCACGGCTTCCTACATGGTGGCGATCGTCTACTATCTGTCGCTCGTCATCGATGTGGCCGTTCTTGGCGCGGATTCAACCAATCTCCGCGTCGGCTGGCCGGGACTGGTCAATCTGCTGCTGCTTGACGTCGTCGCACTGGTCTCGCTTTGGCATCCGCTGCATGATTCGATTCCAGCCACATTCGATTCCCCATCCATCAGCAAAGGCTTCTGGCAGCTTATCTGGCTGTTTCCGTTCGTTTCGTCCGCGATTGTGGTGTGGTGCATGCCGGCGGACAATTCCACGCTGCTGGACTCGCATATGCTGGAAATCGCGTTCACCGTGGCGGTGGTCTATTCCTGTTTCATGGTGTTGGCGTATTTCCTCATCTGGTACATGATTCAGCAGTCGGACCGTCTGCTCGCGGCCCGCAGGCGACAGCATTATGAGGCTTTGCAGACGTTGCAGCTGCAACACATGAACGAGCGAATCCGTGAGGCGCGTCAGATCAAGCACAACGTGCGTCACCACATCCACTCACTGCAGGCGTTGGCCGCGGCTGAAGACATGGATGGCATCCGCTCATATCTGGATGAGATGTCCAAACACCGGCTGCTGCAAACGGCACCAATGCAGTATTGCGAGCATGCGTCGCTGAACGCGGTGCTTGTCTACTATTGCGATTGGGTCCGGCATTTGGGTGCGGATGTGGACGTCAAAGCGGCGGTGCCGCAATACATCAATATCAACAACGCGGAATTATGCTCCATGGTCGGCAATCTGCTGGAGAACGCCACGGAGGCCATCACCCAGCAAACGCAGGGCGAGAGGCGGCTCAAAGTGCGCATCCGGTATCGTTCCGGCCCTCCGGCGGCCCTGTTCATCACGGTGGACAACACGTACGGCGAAGCCGATACCAGCATCGAACAGATCGACGGCGATCTCGTCTCGACCAAACATGGTGGCACGGGGCTGGGCACCGCCACCGTACGAGAGACGGCCGAACGGCACCATGGCACGGCCTCCTTCGAGCACAGCGACGGCATGTTCCACGCCTCCGTCATGCTGTGTCTCGGCGACTAATCGCATATGCCGTTGCCATGCGGTATGACGGGCAAGCGGCGAGTCGCGCGGCTTTCGTAGGGTAGAAGCATGACGATTACGGTTTCAACAGACGGTTCCGCGCTTGGCAATCCGAATGGTCCGATGGGTTGGGCCTGGGCCGACCACGAGCCCGCGGCAGGCGGCAAGCCGGGGCACGAGCATGCCGGCGATTGCGATGCCGGCGGCGCGACGAACGGCACCAACCAGATCGGCGAATTATGCGCCGTGCTGGAGGCGTTGCGAGCGCATCCCGGTTCCGAAGACCTGGTGATCGAGACCGACTCGCAGTATGCGATCAACTGCTCCACCAAGTGGGTGCAGGGTTGGAAGCGCAACGGCTGGAAGAATTCGCAGAAGAAACCGGTGAAGAACGCCGATTTGATCCGCGCCATCGACAATGAGATCGCGCATAGGGCGGGGTCGGTGCGATTCGTGTGGGTCAAGGGTCATGCCGGCAACGCGGGCAACGAGAAAGTGGACGAGCTGGCACGCACGTATGCGGGCGATTGCCGTTCGCATGTGCGCGAAGGCTATCTGCCGTTGGAAGGATGGCAGTCGCTACTGGCTTCCGAGTATTCGCGTGGCACCGATGTTCCCGAGGATGCGAGGATGCTGATGGATGGTGCGATCAGCGCCGCCGAATACCACATGGGACGCGGACAAGGCGATTCCGCCACGACCGGCACCGGCGATTCCGGTGCCGATACCGCCAATTCCAGCAACAGCACGAAGCCGCGTTCGATCGCCAGCATGCTGGCGGAGCCGGAAGGCGTTTCCCACGACCTTGCGGATTTCGGACAGACAACCGATGACGACGCAGATGATGCGGTGGAAACGACCGTGCTCGAGACCGAACCGGCGGAAACCACCACAATGCTTGAGACCGAAGCGACGAAAGTCATACCCGAATCCAGCTTCCCGGACGCGGGCGGTCCAGCCGAACCGGACGAATCCGGAGAAACAGACGAATCCGGGAAAACGGACGAATCCGGTGAACCGCATCAATCCTATGCGCAGATGCTGGTCAAACCCGACTATTTTCCCCGTGAAGGCGACGAGAACGACAAGCCGGTGACGGGCAACGCGGACGGCACGGACACGGACAGCACGGCCGTACCGCAGAATGCGAACGAATCGCACAGCGAATCGCAAGACGACGAAGAATCGGCACCGGAACAGGCAGCTTCATCGCAATCGCAGGATCTGCCGAAACTGCCGCATCGTCCAAGCCCATCGGGCCTGTCGGTGTCGGGTACGGTGCGGTTCACTCCCCCACCGGAATCCAGCCCGACCTTCGACGGCAATCCACGTCTCATCCGTGGGTATATCGCCGTGGAAGGCTATGTGATGGGTGACGGCACGCTGGTATTGGACGAGGCGCCGTTCGCGGTCAAACATAGCTGAGCGAGACATGTGGGGAGCCGCTTTACGCAAGCCGCTCCCCACATGTCATTTCATGCGCGGCTTTTTTGCACGCCACCTCACGCAGGACCGTGAAACATTCCGTGAAAACTTTTCCGCAGTCCAAAACAGACACCTGCTCCCGCAACCGACCATTCGCGCCTTGAAAATCAACGCATCCGATAGTATGGAGACGGTCTTAACCCCATATCGAAGGAGGATCATGGACAAGGCACAGCAGGACGCGCTGAAGAAGGCGGCCGGCATCGAGGCTGCAAAACTGATTCAGAACGGCATGATCGCAGGTCTGGGCACCGGCTCGACCGTGCGTTTCCTGGTCGACGAGCTCGGTCGTCGCGTCAAGGAGGAAGGCCTCGAGTTCACGGGCGTCACCACCTCCCGCCGCACCCAGGAGCAGGCCGAAGGCTACGGCATCAAGATCGTCAACATCGATGACGTCGACCATATCGACGTGACCATCGACGGCGCCGACGAGGTGGACAAGAACTTCAACGGCATCAAGGGCGGCGGTGCGGCTCTCCTGTGGGAGAAGATCGTGGCCACCAACTCCAACAAGATCGTGTGGATCGTGGACGAGTCCAAGGTCGTGGACACCATCGGCAAGTTCCCGCTGCCGGTCGAGGTGATTCCGTTCGGCGCAGGCCAGGTCGTCAAGAAGTTTGAGGCCAAGGGCTACAAGCCGGTGCTGCGTCTCGACGCGAACGGCGAGCCGGTGCGCACCGATGAGAACAACTATGTGGTGGATCTGCACCTCGAGCGCATCGACCACCCGCAGGAACTCGCGCAGGACCTCATCACCACGGTCGGCGTGGTCGAGCACGGCCTGTTCCTGAACATGGTGGACCAGGTCATCGTCGGCGATCCGAACGGCCCGCGCGTGATGGACAACCCCAACAAGTGAGATCTTGACAGGCAGGCGTGTCGGCTGGTGTGGAATATACCGGCCGACACCGCCGCGCAGATAGCAAAAATCCCGCGACTCCGAAAGGAATCGCGGGATTTTGTTTGAGCGGACGCTTCACACGCGCCTGAAGACTACTTGCGCTGGTGGCGAGTCTTACGAAGCAGTTTACGATGCTTCTTCTTGCTCATGCGCTTGCGGCGCTTCTTGATGACCGAGCCCATCTCAGCCTCCGTTCCTTAAACTCAAAGGGTAAAAGTTTGCAACTTGCCCAATACTACACTGCTTCGGGGACGAATACGCGCGCAGGCATTCATATGGTGGAAAATCACGTTTCGTTTTCCGCGTGATATTCCATCAGCCGGCCGCGATTCGCCATCGAGACGATTCCGTCGACGTTACAGGGGGAACTGCTGGTAGAAACGCTGGATGTCGTTCTTCGCGCCGGTGGCATAGAAAACCACCGTATCGTTGCGCCACACGGCAACGGCCTTGGTATCGTCGTCCGGATCGGCTTTGGCGCTGTAGGCGCCGGTCGTCTTGCCGGAGACCTTCACGTTGCCGCTTCCCAGCTCCTTGCCGGTCATGGCTTCAGCCAGCGTGTCGTACTGGGATTTCGCCTTGTCGCCGTCGTTCCACTGGCCCACTTCCAGCGTGACGTCCTGTCCTTTCTTGCCGGTGGAATACGTCAACGCGTATTCCTCGACGGGAGAGGTGCTGGACCACGTCGTGCTGGCGTCAGCCTTGGTACGCGCGTAATTCAATACGGAATCCGGCATGGCCTTGAGCAGCTCGCTGGCCCCGTCGGGCAATGCCACGGCATCGATCGACGGTTTGGTGGGCTCCGTCTTGTCGCCGTCCGTACCGTTCGAAGTGGAAGCCTGCTGGCTCGTCTGACCGGCCTGTCCGGCCTGTCCGTTCTTGTTCAAGGCCCAACCAGGCCACACAAATGCGGAAATCAGAGCAAGCACAACCACAAGCGCGGCTGCTACGACGGCGGCAATCAATTTGCCATGCGAAGAGGAATTCTGCGTATCAGACATGCTTGTCATTCTTTCACAGCCATAAGACGCGCAACCATCCCCTCAAAGTCATGGAATCCAGTTCCCGAAACGGTTTTCAGCGCAATGTCTGTGCAACGAGTACGCCACCCGCGAACGTCTTGTCCCAAAACCTCCGTATTGTCGGCGATATGGCAAAGACGTCCTCGCAATTCCTCTGTTCCGAATGCGGCTGGAGCGGCCCGAAGTGGCTCGGCCGCTGCCCCGAATGCGGTCAATGGGGCACCATTGAGGAATTCCATGAAGCCCGTCCCGCGGCAGGCTCGCGTACCGCGGCTCCGGGACGGACCTCGCGCACGCAATCGCATCCGGTCGCATCGTCCGCGGCGAGGCCGATCACCGACATAGGCACGGAGAACATCTCCAGAATCGCCACAGGATTTTCGGAATTCGACCGCGTGCTCGGCGGTGGCATCGTGCCGGGATCGGTCACGCTGATCGCAGGAGAGCCGGGCATCGGCAAATCGACATTGCTGCTGGAAACCGCCGGCAATGTGGCGAGGCTGACGGCGTTCGCCACCGAGCGCAATACCGTACTGTATATTTCCGGCGAGGAATCGCAGGCGCAGGTCCGCATGCGCGCGTCGCGCATCGGCGCCATGGAGCCGAATCTACTACTCGCCTCCACCACGGATCTGTCCACGGTGTTGGGGCTTATCGAACAGTTCAAGCCGGCGTTGGCCATCGTCGATTCGGTGCAGACCATCGTCTCGCAGGACGTCGATGGCATCTCCGGCGGATCCACGCAGGTGCGCGAAGTGGCGAGCGCGCTGATTGACACCGCCAAAACCCTTGATATTCCAGTGCTTTTGGTGGGTCATGTCACCAAGGATGGTTCGATCGCAGGTCCGCGTACGTTGGAGCATCTGGTGGATGTGGTCTGTCAGTTCGAAGGCGATGCCGAAACCGCGTTGCGTATGCTGCGTGCAGTGAAGAACCGTTTCGGACCGACCGATGAGGTCGGCTGTTTCGATATGAGCGGCGAGGGCATTGAGGAGGTGACCGATCCGTCCGGCCTGTTCCTATCAACCGGCAATGGTTCTGCGGCGACGCAGGTGGATGGCACGTGCGTGACGTTCACGTTGGATGGGCATCGCAGTCTGCCGATTGAAGTGCAGGCGCTGGTCACCAGGTCGGTGCTGCCGACGCCACGTCGCGCGGCGAACGGTGTGGACTCCAACCGTATCGCCATGCTGGTGGCGGTGTTATATCGTCACGGTGGCATCAATCTGCTGGCCAACGACCTGTACATTTCCACAATCGCCGGCGGTCAGGCGCGTGAGCCGGGTTGCGATCTGGCGATTGTGGCCGCGTTGGCGAGCGCTGCGAAATCGAAACCGATTCCCCGCACGACGTGCGCGATCGGCGAGATTTCGTTGACCGGACAGGTGCGTCCGGTGCCGAGACTGGAATATCGGCTTCGTGAGGCGGCGCGTCTTGGTTTCACCACCGCCGTTGTGCCGACGCTGCGCAAGAACGTCGCCGTGCCGGGAATGGGCGTGGTGCAGGCGGATACGTTGCAGGACGCGTTGGCCGCGATTCTGCGATAGGTCGCCGATGCCCAAACGGCATCGCCATCCGCATTTTGCAACCCGGGAAAGCCCGTTTGGGTAACAAAACACAGATGGCGTCAATGATTCGCGTCAATCGAACCAATCAAATCAATCGAACCGATCCGTCTCAAGCGGTGAGGCGCTTCGTCTCCTCGACGTTGCGTTTCAGCTCGACCACCAGATCGTCGGCCGAATCGAATTTGATCTGCGGGCGCAGGAATCCAGCGAATTCCACGCGCGCCTGATGGCCGTACAGGTCCAACCAGTCATCGGTGATGGCGTAGGCTTCCACCACGCGTTCGGCGTCACCGTCCTCGTTGAACGTCGGCTTGGTGCCGATGGAGATGGCCGCCGGCCAGCGGTGTGGCGACTGCATGGCCACGCGCGCGTTGACGGACGAAGCGTCATACCGCTGCGATACGCCGTCGGCCGGCTTCTCCCCGGCTTCTTCGCCACCGTCGACGGACTTCTCCCCCAAATCGACCAGCCAGCCGGCGTACACGCCGTCCACCGGCAGGTATCCGGCGACGTTCTCGCTCAGATTGGCGGTCGGGAATCCGATGGTGCGGCCGCGTTCCTCGCCATGCACCACGGTGCCTTCCACGGCATGCGCGTGGCCGAGTATCGCGTCTGCGTCCTTGATACGGCCTTGGCTCAGCAGATAGCGCACATTGGTGGAGCTCCACGTGCGCACCTCCTTGGCCTGATGCTTCTTGCTCCATGCGCGTCGTTCGGCCTTGGAAGCCCCCTCCAGAGGGTCGGAAGGCTCGCCGGGTTCGGACGGCATCACCGGCTTCGCATTGACCGGCACTCGGGTCAGCCCCGGACCGAAATCGTCCACGACCTCCAGCTGGAACACGCCGGTGGCGAGCGCCAGATTCTCAATGGCCTTCACGTTTCCGGCGCGGTTCGCGCCCATGGCGGCGTCGGAGCCGAGCACCAGCGTGCGCATGCCGAGTTTGCCGACCATCTGGCCAAGGAAGAAGCGGTATGATTTCGCGGCGAATGCCATGGTGTAGCGCACGATGAGCGTGTAGTCCACGCCGATGGCGTCGATGGCGCGCAGCCGTTCGTCCACACTGGTCAGCGCCTGCGTGTCAGGCGTGCCTGCGGGCGGTTCCTGACCGTCATGTTTGGCGGCGTAAGCGTGCACCAGCGCGGGACGCGGGTCGAACAGCACCACCACGGAGAACGCCTGCTCCTGTTCGGCGAGTTCGGCCACACGGCGGATGACCGCCTGATGTCCCTGATGCATGCCGTCGAATGAGCCGATGGTCACCACGGACTTCTTGTCGTTGCTCAGGGTCGGCCAATCCACCATGCCGCTGGCATCGGGGGTAAGCGTGATCGTCTTCATGTGTCCTTCTTTGCGTATTGTCCGTGTGTTTGTCGTGTTCGTATTGCGTGCAGGCCGGTCTTGATTGTTTCAGTTGAAGACCGCGACCGGCTTGGTCTCGCCACGTTTGGCGCGTTCCACGATCGCCACCAGATCGTTGGTTTCGGGAACGTACGCGGCCATGGTCGTATGGATGTCGTGGGCGATTCTACGGCCGAACCGCAGGTCCGTCGCCTCCTGTTCGGTGACGGGAAGCATGTCCATGGAAGCGGCCGCGCTGGCGACCAGGTCGAGTGCGTGGTCAACGGCATGCTCGGCATCGTCAAGCACCGCACGGTTGCGTGTCACTTCGATGCCTTCGCGGTTGGTGAAGGTTTTGGCTTCCGTATGGGCGGTCATGACGTTTGGCATGTTCACCGAGAAACGCCCGACGCGGATGCGGCGCAGCATGGTCAGATGGCCGCCGAGGCCGAGTTCGGCGCCCAGATCGCGGCCGAGTGCGCGGATGTAGGTGCCGGCCGAGCAGGTCACGGTCACGTCGAGTTCCATGACTGGCTGCATGTTCGGTTCGTTTTGCCCGTCGGTTTCGGCATGCCAGGATTCCTCCGGGGCGATTTCGATGGCATCGGCAAGCGGTGATCCCGCGCATGTGGTCGAAGCATAGCCGTATCGCACTGCCGAAACGCTGAATTCCGAGATGGTCACCGGACGGGCCTTGAGGTCCACATCCTTGCCTTCTCGGGCCAGATCATAGGCGCGCTGGCCGTTGATTTTGATGGCTGAATAGGAGTTCGGCACCTGCTCGATGCGCCCGGTGAAATGATGAGCGATGGCGTCTTCAACGGTCTGTCGTGAGGGGAATTCGGCGATAGTTCCCTCCCCCGGCAGCAGTTCGCCGTCGGCGTCGTCCGTGGTGGTGCGCTGGCCGAGTCTGATGGTGGCCAGGTAGGTTTTGTCGTGGTCGACGATGTAGTTGAGCAGACGTGTGGCGTTGCCGAAGCCGACCACCAGCACGCCGGTGGCCATCGGGTCGAGCGTGCCGGCATGGCCGACGCGTTTCATGTGCAGGGCGCCACGCACCGCCGCGACCACATCGTGGCTGGTGACGCCCTGCGGCTTGTCGATGACCAGCAGACCGGAGTTGTCAGGCTTCGTCGTCATCGTCCCAATCCTCGACCTCGACATCGTCATCATCGTCGAAGTCGTCATCATCGGGCTCGTCGTGCTTGTACGGATCGGCGTCGCCGGCGTATTGCGCGTTGGCGCGGGACTTGGCGAGTTCTTCGTCGCGCTTGTGTGCGAGCGCGAGGATGTCCTCGATCTCATGGGCCTCGCCCGGCACTTCGTCGAAGATGAATTCCAGTTGCGGGGTGAGTCGCAGTCCGGCCTTGGTGCCTACCAGGGAACGCAGGCGTCCTTTGGCCTGGTTCAGGGCCTGCTGCGCGCGGCGGCGTTCGCCCTGCTCGTGTCCTTCGTGGCCGAGCTGGGTCCAGTAGACTTTCGCGATCTGCAGATCGTTGGTGACGCGCACTTCGGTGATGGTCACGTTGGCCAGTCGCTTGTCGTGCAGCTGCGCCTCCATGGACGATGCGATCACACGCTGAATCAACGCCGCGATGCGCGCGGCGCGGGGATTGGTTCCTGCCATTGCTGTCCTTTTGGTGAAAAGTTCTTGTTGTATCACGGAACGCCCGCAGTCGTGAACCGGCTGTGGGCGTTCCTTACCTGGTTATCGATGCGAAGCTCGAAGCACTCGGCTACTTACGCTCGATTTCCTGCATTTCGAAGGTCTCGATGATATCGCCGATCTCGATGTCGTTGAAGGTGCCGAGGTTGATACCAGCCTCGTAGCCTTCCTTGACGGAGGTGACGTCGTCCTTGAAACGACGCAGCGAGGAGATCTCGAGGTCGTTGACGGTGGCGATGCCGTTGCGCAGGATACGGCACTTCGTACCACGCTTGACCTCGCCGTCCTGAACCATGACGCCGGCGATGTTGCCGAACTTGGAGGAGCGGAAGATCTCGCGGATCTCGGAGTGGGAGGTGACGACCTCTTCGTATTCCGGCTTGAGCATGCCCTTGAGGGATGCTTCGATGTCCTCGATGGCCTTGTAGATGATCGAGTAGTACTTGATCTCCA
>ENA-OQKU01000072-OQKU01000072.1-human-gut-metagenome-genome-assembly--contig:-NODE-72-length-14559-cov-7.167752_pt1 | contig 14559 bp, 7 predicted proteins | sample MGYA00242807_ERZ504816 | MGnify/ENA primary metagenome ERZ504816 (study PRJEB26092, sample SAMD00036376) | human gut metagenome | host: Homo sapiens | study: EMG produced TPA metagenomics assembly of the...
TATTCCGGCTGCATCACCGCCGGCAGCGCCACCGCAGGTTTGCTGTCCGCGCCGCTTGCGCAGATGTGGGGCGGTTGGCGTGCGTCACTCGCCTTCTGGAGTGTGCTCCGCTGGTTGTCGCCGCGCTGTGGGCGTTGCGTATCCTGCACAATCGCAAAGTCGTTATCGCTTCCGCCGGCGGCACCATCGAAACCAGCGATACTGGCGATATCGATGATATTGGCGATCGCAGCACGACGGCCAACGCACAAAACCCGCATTCTGCACAGCGACCGGCATGTTCCACGCAATCGTCGCATGGCGTGTTCGCCCGCGTGCTGCGCCGTCCGATGACGTGGTACGTGACGGCCTTCATGGGACTGCAATCGTCCGCCTTCTACACCATGTCCAACTGGATGCCGTCCATCTCGGCGTCCATCGGCTACGACGCCTCCACCGCCGGCGTGCATCTGTTCATCTTCCAAGGCATCGGCATTTTCTCCGGCCTGCTCATTCCGAAACTCATGAACGTGCGCGGCAACCAGGTCTGCGCGGCGCTTACCGCAAGCGCCCCCATGTTCATCGCCGGCCTCGGCATGCTGCTGCTGCCGCATCTCATGCCGGTATGGGCGTTCGTCGGCGGCTGCGCGCAAGGCGCGTCCCTGGTGGTGGCGCTCGCATTGATCGCGTTGCGCGGCCGTGACAGCGCCGAAACCGTGGTGCTGTCGGGCGTCGCGCAGTCGTTCGGCTATCTGATCGCGTCGCTCGGTCCGCTTATGTTCGGCGTGCTGGTCCAGGCCACTGGCGGCCACCATGTGCCGCTGATGGTGTTCACGTTCGTCGCTTTCCTGCAGTGCGTCGTCGCGGTCATCGTCGGCAGGCCTTCCAAAATGTGACTTTTCGCGTCTCATGAAATCGAAAGCGTCCGCAGAGGGAAGTACCGTTAGCCGTATGACAAGCCCTAAGACTGACGGTACTATGCATCTGCTCGATCCTGCTCCCTTCGGACGTATCCTTCCGGCCATGGTCACCCCCATGAAGGCCGACGGAGCCGTAGATTTCGAAGCCGCGCAACAGCTGGCGAGGCAGCTCGTGGCGGATGGTGCCGACGGTCTTGTGGTCAACGGCACCACCGGCGAATCTCCGACCACCCACATGGAGGAGAAGGTCGAGCTGGTTCAGGCCGTCAAGGAAGTCGTGGACGTGCCGGTCATTTCCGGCGCCGGTTCCAACGACACCGCGCACACCGTGCGCATGGTGGAGCAGACCCAGGAGGCGGGCGCCGACGCGGTGCTCGTGGTCGCCCCGTATTACTCCCGTCCGTCGCAGGAAGGCGTGTTCCGCCACTACAAGGCGGTCAACGATTCCGCGGACAAGCCGATCATCATCTACGATGTGCCGGGCCGTACCGGACTGCACATCCAGCTGGAGACCTACCGCCGTCTGGCCGAGCTCGACCACGTCAAGGCCGTCAAGGACGCCACCGGAGACATCGCCGGCGCGGTACGCAAGCGTATGGAAACCGGCCTGACCTGGTATTCGGGCGATGACGGCCTGTTCCTGCCGTTCCTGTCCGTCGGCGCCGTCGGCATCATCTCTGTGATCGCGCACGCGGCCGCCGGTCCGATGCGTGACCTCGCCAACGCGTTCGATCGTGGCGATATCCACGAAGCGCAGCGCATCTCCGTGCAGCTGGCGCCGCTCGTCGAAGCGATGAACGGCAATGGCTTCCAGGCCGTGATGGCCAAAGCCTCGCTGAAGGTGCGTGGAATCCTCGACTCCACCGAAATGCGCCTGCCGAACGTCGGTCCGGGCGAAGCGGAACTCGTGCGCGCGGAAAAGGGCATGCGCGCCGCGGGACTGCTGTGAACCGAATCGCATGATGCGACTGGCCTGTCGCGCATGAACGCCGGCAGGCACCCAAATTCCTCGTTTCCGCATAGGCGGAGACAATTAGTAATAGAAATCCAACTAGGAAATGGCTACAGAAGAAACCACAAAGACAACAACACACAAGCGCGGCAGCAAGGCTGCCAAGCGCACTGAAACCGCAGTCAAGGCATCCAAGACCACCAAGGCCGCGAAGTCCGAGAAGACCGCCATCAAGAAGGCCAAGTCCTCCACCCGCGGCCGCGGTGGCTCGTCGCGCAACGGCGGCTCCCGTGGCTCCCGCGGCAACGGCTCGAACCGTCGCCCGTCACATTCCGCTCCGCAATCCACCGCGCCCCAGCAGGACGAGGTGCTGATCGCCCCGCCGAAGTACCGCAAGGGCTCCATGCGTATCGTGCCGCTCGGCGGTCTGGGCGAGATCGGCCGCAACATGAACGTGGTCGAATACAACGGACATATCCTGCTCATCGACTGCGGCGTGCTCTTCCCGGAAGAGGAACAGCCGGGCGTGGACCTCATCCTGCCTGACTTCCACTACATCAAGGACCGTCTCGACAAGGTCGAGGCGCTCGTGCTCACCCACGGCCACGAAGACCACATCGGTGGCGTGCCGTACCTGCTCAAGCTCCGCCCGGACATTCCGCTGATCGGTTCCAAGCTCACCCTCGCCTTCGTTGAGGCCAAGTGCAAGGAACACCGCATCAACCCGACGCTCGTCGAGGTCAAGGGACGCGACAAGCTCAAGGTCGGCCCGTTCAACCTGGAATTCGTGAACGTCACGCACTCCATTCCGGACGCGCTCGCCGTGTTCGTGCAGACCCCCGCCGGCTCGCTCATCGACACCGGCGACATCAAGCTCGACCAGCTGCCGCTCGACCACCGCATCACCGATCTGGTGGAATTCGGCAAGCTCGGCGAAAAGGGCGTGGACCTCCTGATGATGGACTCCACCAACGCCGAGGTCCCGGGCTTCGTCAAGCCGGAGACCTCCATCGGTCCGGCGCTCGACCAGGCGTTCGCACAGGCCACGCGCAAGATCATCGTGGCCAGCTTCTCCAGCCACGTGCACCGCGTGCAGCAGGTCGTCGACGCGGCCCACAAGTACGGCCGCAAGGTCGTGTTCGTCGGACGTTCCATGGTCCGCAACATGTCCATCGCCGCCGATCTGGGCTACCTGCGTCTGCCCGAGGACACTGTCATCGACCTGAAGCAGGCCCATGACGTGCAGGACGACAAGCTCGTCTACATGTGCACCGGCTCCCAGGGCGAGCCGATGGCCGCGCTCGGCCGCATCGCCGACGGCAACCACCGCGACATCACCATCAACGAGTTCGACACGGTGATTCTCGCCAGCTCCCTGATCCCAGGTAACGAGCATGGCGTCTACAAGGTCATCAACAAGCTCGTGCAGCTCGGAGCCCGCGTGGTCAACCGAGACAACGCCGCCGTGCACGTCTCCGGCCACTGCAACGAAGGCGAGCTGCTGTACATGTACAACATCGTCAAGCCGAAGTGCGCCATGCCTATCCACGGCGAAAACCGCCACTTGGTGGCCAACGGCATGATCGCCGTCAAGACCGGCGTCGATCCGCAGAACGTCGTGCTGGCCGAAGACGGCGACGTCGTCGACCTGTACCACGGCCAGGCCGCGGTCGTCGGCTCCGTGCCGTGCGGCTACGTCTACGTCGATGGCGATTCCGTCGGCGAACTGACCGACGAAGAACTCGAGAAGCGCCGCATCCTCGGCACCGAAGGCTTCGTGTCCAGCTTCGTGGTCGTCGACACCGAAACCGCGGATGTCATCACCGGCCCGAAGATCTACCTCAACGCGGTCGCGGAAGACGAAAGCGAGTTCGACAAGGTCCGTCACCAGATCGTCGAGCAGCTGCAGGACGCGATGATGCAGGGCACGCGCGACACCTACAAGCTGCAGCAGATCATGCGACGCACGCTCGGCGGCTGGGTGGCACGACAGCTGCACCGCAAGCCGATGATCGTCCCCGTCGTCGCCGACATCGCGCAGGACGTGGACGACGCGATGGGACTGAACGCCGCGAAATAAGCCGTAAATTTACCATAAATTGAATCAAGGCGACGTGATCGGCACAACTGATCGCGCCGCCTTCTGTTACCAGAAAGAAGGAGTGACATGCCAGGAGCAAACCTCACCCGAATCGAAGCGGAAGAACGCAAAAGCATCATCGCCGCGCCAATCCATTACACGGTCAAGCTTGACCTGACCCGCGGAGCCAAGGATTTCGGCTCCGAAACCACCATCACCTTCGACGCGAAGCCGGGGGAGTCAAGCTTCCTTGACCTCATCGCCAACGAAGTCAGCGAAATCACCCTCAACGGCGAAACCCTCGACCCGGCTGAAGCGTACGTCGACAGCCGCATCGAACTGAAGAACCTCAAGGAGCACAACGAGGTCACCGTCAAGGCGATGTGCCAGTACTCCAACACCGGCGAAGGCCTGCACCGCAGCGTCGACCCGTCCGACGGCAACGTCTACCTGTACACCCAGTTCGAGGTGCCGGACGCCCGTCGCGTCTACGCCGTGTTCGACCAGCCCGATCTGAAGGCCGTGTTCGACTTCTCCGTGCTCGCCGCCAAATCCTGGATCGTCACGTCCAACATGCCCACCTCCTCCGTGACCGACAACGAAACCGTCACCGAGGAAGGCACGCTCGGCGATCACGCCGCCGAAACCACCAAGCTGTGGGTGTTCGAGCTGACCCCGACCATGAGCTCCTACCTCACCGCCATCTGCGCCGGACCGTACGCCGAATGGCACACCGAATACGCCAATGAGGACGGCCGCACCGTGCCGATGGCCATGTACTGCCGCCAGGCGCTCGCCAAGGCCTTCAGCAAGGACGTCGACTACCTGTTCGACATCACCAAGAAAGGCTTCGCCTTCTACGCCAAGACCTGGGGCGTGCCGTACCCGTACGCCAAGTTCGACCAGATCTACGTGCCGGAATACAACGCCGGCGCCATGGAGAACATCGGCATGGTCACCATCCGCGACCAGTACGTGTTCGAATCCAAGGTCACCGACGCCTATGCGGAACGCCGTGTGGTCACCGTGCTGCACGAGCTCGCCCACATGTGGTTCGGCGACTACGTGACCATGAAGTGGTGGAACGACCTGTGGCTCAACGAATCCTTCGCCGAGTTCACGTCCACCCTCGCCACCGCCGAAGCCACCGAATGGAAGGACGCCTGGGCAACCTTCAGCTCCGGCGAAAAGAGCTGGGCGCTGCGTCAGGACCAGCTGAGCACCACCCACCCGATCGTCGCCCCGATCAACGACCTCAACGACACCTACGTCAACTTCGACGGCATCACCTACGCCAAGGGCGCCTCCGTGCTGAAGCAGCTCGTGTACTACGTGGGCCGTGAGAAGTTCTTCAAGGGCATCAACAACTACCTCAACAAGCACGCCTACTCCAACGCCACCCTCGCCGACCTGCTCGCCGAACTGGAACTCACTTCCGGCCGCGACCTGAAGGCGTGGAGCGCCCAGTGGCTTGAGGAATCCGGCATCAACACCATCGCCACCGAAGTCGAAGAGAACGAGGACGGCACCATCAAGCGTCTCGCCCTGCGCCAGACCGCTCCGGCCGAGCATCCCGTGCTGCGCGCCCACCGTCTCGCCGTCGGCTTCTACAACGAGGATCCGGAAACCGGCAAGATCGTGCGCACCGACCGTTTCGAACTGGACGTCGACGGCGAACTGACGGTCGTCGACGCGGCCGCGGGCAAGGCACGTCCGTCGCTGATTCTGGTGAACGACGACGACCTGACCTACACGAAGCTGCGTTTCGACGACAAGAGCCTCGCATTCGCGACAAGCAACCTGTACCGCTTCGACGACGCGCTCGCCCGTTCCGTGATCTGGCTCGCCCTGTGGGACATGACCCGCGACGGCGAACTGCCGGCACGCCAGTTCATCGACACCTCGCTGGCCGCGCTCGCCACCGAACACGAGTCCACCACCTTCCGTTACGCGCTGGCACAGGTCAGCACCACCGCATGGCATTACACCGCTCCGGCAGAGCGTGCCGAGATCGTGAAGCATGTGGCCGCCGAACTGTTCAAGCTGGCGGGTCAGGCCAAGGCCGGCTCCGACGAACAGTTCCAGCTCGTCACCGCCTACCTGGGCTACGGCGAGCCGGGCGACGAGGCGTTCGTCGCCAACGCGAAGGGCCTGCTCGACGGTTCCGTGGCATTCGACGGTCTGGAAATCGACAACAACTTCCGCTGGACCATCATCAACGCGCTGAGCACCGTCAACGCGATCGACCAGGCGGGAATCCACACCGAACTGGCCAAGCGCGAAACCACCGAGAACCGTGAGTTCGCCTATGGCGCACGCGCCGTGGCCGGTACCGCCGAAGCGAAGGCATGGGCTTGGAACGAGGCCCTGCACAACGACGAGCTGACCAACATGCAGCTCGAGGCTGTGGCCGGTGGCTTCGCAGCCACCCCGCGCGCCGACTTGGCCGAACCGTACGCCGAGAAGTATTTCGAGGTCGCCGATTGGATTTGGGAGCACAAGACCTTCCACATGGCGGAAGCGCTGCTCGAAGGCCTGTATCCGGGCTATGCCGATCCGGCGAAGCTCGTGGAGCTGGGTGACGCCTGGCTCGCCTCCCATAAGGACGCGGACAACGCCTTGCAGCGCATTGTGCGTGGCAACGTCGAGGCTTCTCACCGCACGCTGAAAGTGCGCGACTTCAACGCCGCGCTCTGATAGCAGGGGCGACAGGAACGTTCCCGCTTAAGAGCCGTCATGTCGTCGCACGACTTTGATTTTGGGTGCGATTTTCAAAGTCATGCGACGGGCATATCGGCATTTATGCCCCCTAATCCTCGTTTTCCGCTTGAAAATAAGGATTAGGGGGCATTTTGCGTCGAAGGCTGTCGCACGACTTTGATTTTGGAGGCATTTTTCAAAGTTGTGCGACAAGCGTGCTGGCTTTCATACCCTCTAACTCTTATTTTTTGCTGGTTTTCAACGGAAAATGATAGTTAGGGGGTATTTCTTTATCAAGTGTTGCCGCACGACTTGATTTTCCGCCTTGAAATCAAAGTCGTGCGACACGAAAAGGGCATTGCGCGCCGTGAAATGCTTTGAATTGTGAAGTGTTATGCGATTGCGTCGTCACCTGCTGGTTTCGGCGGCACGGTTGAGTACGATAGGTCACGGAAATATCGTTTGCAGATAGCGAGGATTTGAGACTCATGCCACGTATGTTCGGAACCGACGGCGTTCGAGGATTGGCGAATAGGGATTTGACGGCACAGCTGGCGCTCGATTTGGGTGACGCCGCGGTGCGTGTGCTGGGCGATGACGAGCGGAGCGAATTCGAAAGCCGTCGCCGTGCGCTGGTCGGTCGTGATACACGAGTTTCCGGCGATTTCCTCGCCGCCGCATTGTCCGCTGGCATGTCCGCCGGCGGCTTCGACGTGATCGACGCCGGCATCATCCCGACGCCGGGCGTCGCATACCTGACGTCCGTGCTCAACGTGGAAATGGGCGCGGTGATCTCCGCATCCCACAATCCGATGCCCGACAACGGCATCAAGTTCTTCGCCCGCGGCGGCTTCAAGCTGCCCGACACCAAGGAGGATGAGATCGAAGCGGTGCTCGGCCAGGATTGGGATCGTCCTACCGGCGCCGGCGTGGGTCGTGTCAGCCATGACACCGCCACCGCCACCAACCTGTACATCGACCATCTGGTTTCCGCCATCGCGCCGGTCGGTCCGGACAAGTCGCAGCCGACGCCGCTGAAGGGCCTGAAGATCGTGGCCGATTGCGCGAACGGCGCCACGTCCGTGGTCGCTCCGGAAGCCTTGCGCCGCGCCGGCGCCGACGTGACCGTCATCAACGCGTCGCCGGACGGCTACAACATCAACAAGAACGCCGGCTCCACCCATCCTGAGCAGCTGCAGGCCATGGTCAAGGCCTCCGGCGCCGTCATGGGCGTTGCCTTCGATGGCGATGCCGACCGTTGCCTTGCCGTGGATGAGGACGGCAACATGGTCAACGGCGATCAGATCATGGGCATTCTGGCACGCGCCAAGAAGAACGCGGGCAAGCTCAACCATGACACCCTCGTCGTGACGGTGATGAGCAACCTCGGTCTGAAGTTGGCCCTGCGTTCCATGGGCATCAAGACCGTGCAGACCAACGTGGGCGACCGTTACGTGCTTGAAGAGATGCTGCGAGGCGATTATTCGCTCGGCGGCGAGCAGTCCGGCCACGTGATCAACCGTGAATTCGCCACCACCGGCGACGGCACCCTGACCGCGCTCACCCTGTGCAACGAGGTCGTCAAATCCGGTAAGAGCCTGAAGGAACTGGCCGCCGACTTCCCGCAGCTGCCGCAGACGCTCATCAACGTGCCGAACGTGGACAAGATGGCCGCCAAGACCAACGCCAAGGTGCAGGCCGCGGTGGAACGCGAAGAGAAGCTGCTGGGCGACACCGGCCGCGTGCTGCTGCGTCCGTCCGGCACCGAGCCGCTCGTGCGCGTCATGGCCGAAGCCGAAACCCAGCAGCAGGCAGACGAAGTGTGCGATCGCCTCGCCAAGGTCGTCGCCGACGAACTCACCCTGTAAGAGCCCGCAAGGAGATATGCCCCATGTTCGGACACAACTCGAAAGTGGACCTCGAACTCAACCGCGAGGTCGAAAAGCTCATCAAAACCGGCGGCAAAGAGAAAATCATGCCGATCGTGCAGGCCGGCGAACCGGTATTACGCCAGCAGACCATCGCCTACGACTGCCAGTTGAGCCGCAAAACGCTTGACAAGCTCATCGACACCATGCGCACCACCATGCTGGAAGCGCCGGGCGTGGGCCTCGCAGCCACCCAGATCGGTCTCGGTCTGGCTTTGGCCGTCGTCGAAGACCACGTATGCGAAGGCGACGATGGCGATCCGCGCGAAGCCGCGGAATTCCCCTTCCACGCCATCATCAACCCCAGCTACGAGCCGATCGGCACCGAAACCCGCAGCTTCTACGAAGGCTGCCTGAGCTTCGACGGTTACCAGGCCGTACGCAAGCGTTGGCTTGACATCACCGCCCGTTGGCAGGATGAGGACGGCAACAAGCATGAGGAACATCTGCACGGCTGGCCGGCCCGCATCTTCCAGCATGAAACCGACCATTTGAGCGGTGAACTGTACATCGACCAGGCCGAAATCCGAAGCCTGACCACCAATGAGAACCTTGAGGATTTCTGGTGCGAGGATCCGGTACCGACCGAAGCGGCGGCCGAACTCGGCTTCGAACTGTAATCGCGTAAACGAACGAGACAAGAACGATGAATGCCTCCCAGGCGAACACTTGGGAGGCATTCATCATATTCGGGATTATTGGAATGTTCGAAACATGAGTATTCCAAATATTCCAATATTTCAGTATTCCGGATTCACTAGCACATCGTACGTATCCGTGTTCCGCTCGGCATCCGAACGCAGATCCCAGCCAGGCTTGCGCATTCCATACAACACCAGCGGCGGTAAACCGAGCACAAGCACGACTACAGCCACAAGAATCGCATATGAAACGCTATCCAAACCGGTGAAACCAGCCGGTCTCACGAAAGTCAACACGAATGCCGCGGCGGAAGCGACGAAACCGACGCCCGCGACCAACCGAATCGCAGGAACTCGATACGTGCGGCGGACTTCTGGATGGGTGTTGCGCAGACGAATCGCGGCGGCAAACATCAACATGTACATCACCAGATACAGCGCGGTCGCCATATCCACCAGCGTCGCGAAAGCCGTGTTGCCATTGGGGATCAACACGAACAGCAACGCCAGCACGGTCACGATAATGCCTTGCGGAATCAGAATGCCTTCCTGCACGTCGTGGGCATTGCGCTTCTGCAGCGCGGGAGGCATCAGTCCCGTGCGGGCGGCCGCTAGCAAACCGCGAGAAGGACCAGCTATCCAAGCCACCACGGAAGCGAACGCGCCTAGCGCGATGAGCAGCGAAATCACCGGAGTGCCCCAACCCATGCCAAAATGGTCGAAGAACTCCCTGAACGCCAGATTGATGCCGTCGATGAGCCCCAGCTCACGATGCGGCACAGCAAAGGCGATTGCCAAAGTCGGCAGCACAAGTACCAGCAGAATCAGCGCGGTCGCTAGTGCAATGGCGCGTGGGAATTGACGTCCCGGATGCTCCAAGTCGTTGGCATGCACGGCATTGACCTCCATACCCGCGTAGGCGAGCACATTGGATACGATTAGCACAATCGATGCGATGCCCGTCCACGGCGGAAGCAGCGCGGATGCGTGCAGGGAGGTCTGCACTGGCTCACCGATCGCCAGCCAGATAATGCCGAAGACGATAAGCAGCAACGCAGGAAACAGCGTGCCGATAAGTCCCGAAATCGACCCGACCTTGGCGAACAGATTGCCGCCGCGCAACGCCACCATCGTGCTTGCCCAATACAACACGATGATCACCGCGGCCACATATACGCCATTATTGCCCAAGCCACCCATGCCGAACACATACGACAGGCTGACGGCGATGAACGCAATCTGTATCGGATACCACACCACATTCTGAATCCACTGCAGCCAAATGGCGAGGAATCCGATGCGATTGCCGAACGCCTCACGCACCCACACATACACGCCACCTTTCCAGCCGGTGGCCAGTTCGGCAGCCACCAGCGCGGTCGGCACCAGGAAAACGACCGCCGGAATGAGATACAGCAGAATGGAAGCGAGACCATAATCGGCCATGGCCGGCAGAGAGCGTAGCGAGGCCACCGCCACCACGGTCAACATCGCCAGTTGGCTGACTGTCATCATGGTTTTGCCGGTTTTATTGGCAACGGTTGCCGTGCTTGCGATTGCGCCGTGCCCGTCAGCGCCGTTCCCTCTATTCGCCCCGGCATGCGCAGGTATGCCCGTACGATTGCGGTTTCCTGCGACGGCAGACGGATTGCGTGGCGTTGTTGTCGGTGCCGTCGCAGCGTTCGTCGTGGAACGTGCGGACCCGGGATGTGCAGCTGCGCTTGCATCGTGCGCTACCACAGCAAGCGGCTTTGTCATATGAACAGTCATTGCAGCCAGCTTTCGTAAACATAATCGTTGTGGGAATGAACATGAATTTCCTTAATGCGGGAAACGATGGAATTCGTGGAATGACCGCGAAATATCAGTGGTGGAATCCGGATGCACGAGCCTCGCTTGGCATTGGTGAGCGCAGTCCGTCCAGATATTTCACACACGACTTCAGATCCTTGATGAACGCTTCGGCCATATCGTGGCTGAAACCGTTACGCACCACAATGCGCTGCACGGTCACCTGCGTCAGATCCACCGGCATCGGATAAGCCGGCACCAGCCATCCCTTCATGCGCAGCCGATCCTGCAGATCGTACAGATTCCACTTGCGATCCGGCTTGTCGTTGAGCATCCATGCGAACACCGGAATGTCGGAACCGTCGTTCCACAGCGTAAAATCATCCATCTGCTCGATCTCGCCCGACAGATATTTCGCCACATCATGCGAAGTCTGCTGCACCCTTCGATACCCGTCGAATCCCAAACGCAGGAACATGTAGTACTGCAGCAGTACCTGTGCGCCTGGACGGGAGAAGTTCAGTGCGAAAGTCGGCATTTCGCCGCCGAGATAACTCACCTTGAAAATAAGGCTTTCCGGCAGGTCAGCGGTTTCGCGCCATACGACCCATCCCAAACCGGGGTAGACCAGACCGTACTTGTGACCGGAGGTGCTGATGGAGTAGACGCGCTTGACGCGGAAGTCCCATGCGAGGTCCGGCTGGATGAATGGTGTGATCATACCTCCCGAAGCGCCGTCCACATGGATGCGCACATCAAGTCCGGTGCGCTCCTCGATGCGGTCCAGTGCTTCGCTGATCTGTTCGACCGGCTCATACATACCCGTATAGGTCACGCCCATGATGGCCACCACGCCGATGGTGTTCTCATCGACATACTTGTCGAGATCATGGCCGTCGAGCACTTTGTGGTCCTCGGAAATCGGCACATAGCGTGGTTCCACGTCGAAATAGTTGCAGAACTTCTCCCAGCACACCTGCACGGCGCTGCTCATCACCAGATTCGGACGATCGGTCGGCAGGTCGGCCTTTTCGCGGGCTTCCTTCCAACGGCGCTTCAACGCGAGTCCGCCCAGCATGCAAGCTTCCGACGAGCCGATGGTGGAGGTTCCGATGGCATTCATTGGATCGGGCGCATGCCATAGATCGGCGAGCATGTGCCAGCAGCGCGATTCGACTTCGGCGGTTTTCGGGTACTCGTCTTTGTCGATCATGTTCTTGTCGGCCGCCTCCATGTACAGGCGGTTTGCATGATCGTCCATCCACGTGCTCACAAAAGTTGCAAGATTGAGTCGCGCGTTGCCATCCAGCATGGCCTCGTCATGCACCACTTGGTAGGCGGTTTCCGGCAGACTACCCTTCTGTGGAATGGTAAATTTCGAGAACGCCTGGGCTTCCTTCGGACGGGCGAACAGCGGATTGATTTCCACGCTGTCAGGAACAACGCGGTCGTCGGCATTGCCGCAGGTGTTGTCGCAGCAATGCGAATTGTTGTTTTCAGTGGTGGAATGTGTTTCTGACATTGCAGTTCCTTTCGTTGATTTGGAACGTTTATTGCGTTCCGGGATTCAAAAATGAAAGTCGATTCTGGATTTTTGCTGGGAAATGGTCACATTTGCGCTATGTGAAAATTCGTATGACAACCGCTTCGCACGGAGGTATCCGCGCGCGGTTTCGTAATGAACACCGTCATTCGAACTCGCATGGTTGTGTTCTCACAAAGAGGAATGCGCACGTTGGTTTGTTGCACATTCTTACACGCTGAAGGTGGGTATCGGCTACGATGGGCAGGTATGAACGAATCGACGATGAATCTTTCCTGGCTGGATGACGCGAAGCAGGACATCGAACAATGGTCGGCATCGATGCCGAATGACGCCGACAACCAGCCGATCGACTGGCGATGGGTGTCTTCCCTTGACCTGCGTAACGGCATTGGTGCCGCCACAAGACAGCGCGTTGATTTGTTGGCAATGCTGCGTTCCTCGTCGCCGCAACTTTCCGCCCCGCAGCTGCACGCCCTGTTGAAAGATGATCTTGCGATTCGAGATCGGCTCGAACCGACCATCGCGCAGTGCAACAGCACGTTCATGATGGATTACGACCGACTTATCGCTTCCTATCGGCTGCCGCGCGCGCTTGCTTACGCGAACCGTCGGTTGTGCGACGAAATCGCTGTTCTGCGACAGATTGGCGTGGCGATGGGATTATGGACGGTCACCGAGGAACGACGTGAGCGCGTGACGGTTCCGGTGCTGCTGCCCGGTTCGGCTTTGGCTTCCGGGGGAGTGGCGTTGGATGATATTCAGGATCGAACCGCTGACATCGTTAACGGCCGCGCCGCCCGTCGTGCCGCAGAGAAAAGTCAGAAGCGAGCCAGTGACTATGCCATGTCGCGTGCGAACCTGAGTGGAGTAACCAGTCCGGGCGGCTCCACGTTGTTTGATTACGGTTCGGAAACGAAATCCGCTGAAGCGGCGCAGTTGCGTCGGATGGCTGAATACCGCAAATCGGATTGGCGTGACGCTTATCTTCCTGGACGCGATGTGGACAATGTCATGGGAATCGACATCGAAACCACCGGTACTGACCCGGCGCGTGTGTACATCATCGACGTCGGCTTTGAATATATGAACATGATTTCCCCTCGCCCTGCTGCCGCACCTACTGGATACCAATACGAGCAGAGTTATTACGAAACGGGCGATGCGTATGGTCAGTCGCGTCTGTCGTTCGGCGTTCCTGCCGAGAACGCGACGCTCGGTAATCCGCTGATTCTCGATTTGACCGGTATCGATGTACGTGATCGTGCGTCCGGCTTCCGCCTGTTCGATGAGTGGCCGGAGGCTCAAATCGGTTTGCTGCAGCGATTGGAGCAGCAACCGTACGTAGCGCACAACGCTCGTTTCGAACATAGCTTCTTCATGTTGAATGTGGCTGGATATGCGGAAAGCTACCGTGCGGGCAAGATTACGATTATCGACACGTTGCCGATGAGCCGCCGTTGGGATGAAGGGTCAATTCCGGACGACGAGCATCCGTACGGCAATAACACGTTGGACGCGTACGCCAAACGCCAGGGTGCGCTTGACGAGAGCAAGTCGGAACGTCACCTCGGTTTGGAAGATACGCATATCATGCTGGTTGCCATGAAACATCACTTGGGTGTATTGCATGGCGAAGGCCGCGGTCCGTGGGGTGCGAATGGCAAGTCTGGCATCGGTGGCAAGCATTGCGGGCGCCGCTGGTAGCATTTGCGATTCGTGTCGCAGTTTCCTGGTTCTTCTTCCCGTGACCGTCCCGTTTTGGCTTTCCCTTCCGGCTTTTGTTACCCGTAACGCCGTTTTGCGGTTACAAAATGCGGATGCGATTGCGGATTTGCGGGGATGGAATGGGCGATTGCGGGGATGGTTTCGGTGGTTGCGGGGTTGGTCGGGCCTGGTTTGTCAAGTTTCGACACGCCGATGGAACGTTGGATTTCCAACGGTTCACGCGTTGTTCATGCGGCCCGGGTTGCGCGGATCGCGATCGTGCTGTAAGTTTATCTCTTGCTGCCGCTCAGCGAGTGG
>ENA-OQKU01000077-OQKU01000077.1-human-gut-metagenome-genome-assembly--contig:-NODE-77-length-13845-cov-1.917699_pt1 | contig 13845 bp, 13 predicted proteins | sample MGYA00242807_ERZ504816 | MGnify/ENA primary metagenome ERZ504816 (study PRJEB26092, sample SAMD00036376) | human gut metagenome | host: Homo sapiens | study: EMG produced TPA metagenomics assembly of...
GACAGATAACCGTTCATGCACAGCATGCCGAAAGCGCACCAGTCATCTATCTTCCCGTGGTCATGGGCGACGGCGCGGAGGTTTATGAACGCTGCCGAGAGCTCAACTGCCCGCCCTTCACGCTTGTCGGCATTGGCAGCCTCAACTGGAATCGCGAGCTGAGCCCCTGGGGATGCGACGGAACCGTGCGCGATGCCGAGCCCTTTGGCGGTCAGGCTTCCGGATTTCTCGATGAGCTGTTGAACTGGATAATCCCAGAGGCCGAGTCGTCGCTTCCTCAGCCGCCCACCTGGCGCGGCATTGCCGGCTACTCGCTCGCGGGCCTCTTCGCGCTCTGGTCCCTCTGGCAAACCGACGCCTTTAGCCGCGCCGCAAGCGCATCGGGGTCGTTGTGGTTTCCCGACTTTGTCGATCGCGCCAGCACGGCCCCTTTTGCCGGCAACCCGCAGGCCGTCTATCTGTCACTCGGCAAAAAGGAGACCAAGACACCCAACCGCATGATGCGGCATGTACTCGACGACACACGCGCGATGGAAGCGTTGCTCGTCGCGCGCGGCATTCCAACAACGCTGGAGCTCAACCCCGGCAATCACTTTGCCCAAACCGATCTGCGCATGGCACGTGGCATCCACTGGATATTGACGCATTAAAAATGACGCCCGCGCGTACGCATGGGCGCCATTTTTTGATTCAGCTGGACGCAGTTGTTACTCAGCAGCCTCCTCAAGCTCGGAGACATCAAACTCAAAGTCGTTACCCGGTAGGATGGCATTGAGCACAATGCCCACCAGCGAACCCACGGCAAGACCCGAAAGCGAAATGGTCACGCCGCCCAGCTCCAACACGATAGCACCGGCAGTGCTGTAAGCAATGCCGAGTGAAAGCACCAGCACCAGAGCGGCCACCAGCACGTTGCGGTTGTTCTGGAAATCGACCTGGTTCTCGATGAGGTTACGCACACCTACCGCACTGATCATGCCATAGAGCACGAGTGACACGCCGCCGATCACACACGCCGGCATGGCCGCAATGACAGCCGCGAACTTGGGGCAGAACGAGAGCACAATGGCGCAACACGCGGCAATGCGAATCACGCGCGGGTCAAACACACGCGTCAGGGCAAGCACACCGGTGTTCTCGCCATAGGTGGTGTTAGCCGGAGCGCCAAAGAGCGATGCGAGAATGGTCGCCAGGCCATCGCCAAGCAGGGTGCGATGCAGGCCGGGATCGGCAATGTAGTTGCGCTCGCAAGTCGAGCCGATAGCGGAGATATCACCAATATGCTCGATCATAGTCGCAAAGGCCAGCGGCATGATGGTGATGATGGCAGTCGTGGCAAGGCCGCTATCGAACTGAGGCCCAAAGAGCGCAAACACGGTGTTGCCCCACACGATGGGCAAGCCAACCCAGGGAGCGGCTGCGACGCCAGAGAAGTCGACCTCGCCCAGCGCAGCCGCAACGGCATAGCTCACCACAACGCCCAGCAGAATCGGCACGATCTTGACCATGCCGCGGCCCCAGATGTTGCAGATGACGATCACAGCCACAGCGACAACGGCAACAAGCCAATTGGTCTGGCAGTTAGCGATGGCAGAGCTTGCCAAGATTAGGCCGATCGAAATGACGATGGGGCCGGTCACCACCGGCGGAAAGAAGCGCATGACGCGCTTGGCGCCAAACGCGCGGAACAGGGCCGCCAGCACCGGATAGAGCAGGCCGGCGCAGGCTACACCCAGGCAGGCGTAGGGCAAAAGCTCGGCCTCGCCGTTGGGCGCGATTGCGGCATAACCGGCAATAAAGGCAAACGACGAGCCCAAGAAGGCCGGTACCTTGCCGCGCGACAGGAAGTGGAACAGCAGCGTGCCCAAGCCGGCAAACAAAAGCGTTGCCGACACCGAGAGACCGGTGAGCACGGGCACCAACACCGTGGCGCCAAACATCGCGAATAGATGCTGCAGACCGAGTAGGAACATGCGCGGGCGGCCGAGCGATGACGCATCGTAGATGGCATCGGCGACGGCGGGCGTCGAAGACTGGGACATGGATGTCCTTTCGAATGGAAGGGCGATCGGGCATATTGGATAACCTGCCCGAACGATACGATCCGAACCATTGTACGCGATACGCAGTGCCTCGCACGCGCCGCCACCTGCAAACGCTAGCGCTATTTCCAAACGCGTTCGGCGATGCGCCTGACCAGCGCGATCTTCGCCCACTGCTCGTCCTCGGTCAGCTTGTTGCCAATCTCGCAGCTGGCAAAGCCACACTGCGGAGACAGATACAGGTTCTCGAGCGGAACATACTTTGCAGCCTCGTGAATACGCTCAACGATGGCATCCTCATCCTCAAGCTCAGCGGCCTTGGTGGTCACTAGGCCCAACACGACCTTCTTGCCGGGGCAACATACTTCAGCGGCTCAAAGCCACCGGCGCGCGGTGTATCGAACTCAAGGTAGAACGCATCGACGTTCTCGTGTGCGAACAGATACGGCGCGATGGGGTCGTAGCCGCCCTCGAAGGCATAGGTAGAGTGGTAATTACCACGGCACACATGCGTGTTGATGACCAGGTCGTCGGGCTTGCCCGCGATGGCGGCGTTGTTGAGCGCCACGCCCAGCTCGGACACCTTTTGCAGGTCGACCGGGCTCATACCAGTCTTTGCCACAAAGTCGGTATCGCAATAGATCCCCCAGGTGCAGTCATCAAATTGGATGTTGCGACAGCCCGCGGCATACAGGTCGGCAATCACGGTGCGATATGCTGCGGCAATGGCATCGACGAGCTCTTCGTCGGTCTTGTAGACAGCGTGCAGACTCTCCTGCTGGCCATCACAGCGGTCGAGCGTGACTTCGGAGAACGTCTGAATCGGCGCCGGGATGGTCTGGCGTGCAACGTGGCCCTCGCCCTCAAGTGCCTTGACAAACTTAAAGTGCTCGACAAACGGATGGTTCTCGCCGCTAATGGGACCGGTTACCACGGCGGTATCGGCCGTGGTCTCCTCGTCGTGGAACATATATCCCGTACGCGAGGTGCGACGCTCGACGCCGTTCAGCCCCCACATAAAATCGAGGTGCCAGTAGCTGCGGCGAAACTCGCCATCGGTGATGACCTGCAGGCCGGCGGCCTTCTGCTTTGCCACCAAATCGCGAATAGCATCGTCCTCGACGGCCTTAAGGCCGGAAGCGTCAAGTTTACCCGCGACATAGGCGGCACGGGCATCCTTTACAGCCTGCGGACGAAGAAAACTGCCGACGATATCGGCGCGAAACGGCGCGTTCGGTTGAATCGAAGTGCTCATAGATATCTCCCTTTGCATTGGTTGCTTTACTGGGACAGAGTATGAGCGCTCATATGGCCATCGTAAAATATACGTTTATAACAGTTTGATATAGATGCTTCCTATATCAGTTGGGACTGCCATAAAGAAATTTGACCCGCGCGGAGCACAGCAGCCTAGATATGCTGACGAATCGCGTCGATATAGGCCTGCCCGTAGCGCGTGAGTGTTGTGTTCTTGCGTGTGATAATACCGATCTCCATGTACTCGTCCACATCGAGCGGAATCGAGATGATGCCGGGGCCGTTGAGTTCGTGGCTGATCACGCCCGAACACACCGTGTAGCCGTTGAGTCCCATGGCCAGGTTGAACAGCGTCGCACGGTCGCGCACGCGGATATTCTTGCGGCGCTCAAACGTCGAGGTCAGCTCCTCGGAATAGTAAAACGAGTTATAGCTGCCCTGCTCATAGGACAGGAACGGGTAGGCTTCCAGATCCTCAAGCGTCACGCTGGCGTGGTCCGCCAGTGGATGGTCGGCGCATACAAAGACATGCGGCGTGGCGCAGAAGAGCCCCTCGAATACGAGCTCGTTGGCGACGAGCATGCGCTCGATGACCTCGCGATTGTGCTCCGACAGATACAGAATGCCCAGTTCGCTTTTCATATGCGCGACGTCCTCGATAATCTCGTGAGTCTGCTCCTCGCGCAGGGTAAAGTCATAGCGCGCAGCATCGAACTCACGGATCACATCGACAAACGCATTAACGGCAAAGGAATAGTGCTGGCAGCTCACACTAAAGTGCGGCACCTGCTCGGACGCGCCCTTGTACTTGCCCTCGAGCAGGTCGGCCTGGTCGAGCACCTGGCGCGCATAGCCCAAGAAGGTCTCGCCTTCCTCGGACACAACGACGCCCTTGTTAGTGCGCTCAAAGATGTGCACGCCCATCTCGTTTTCGAGATCGCGAATCGATGCGGTAATCGAAGGCTGCGACACAAAGAGCCGGCGCGAGGCCTCGGTGATGCTGCCGTATTCGGCAACTTTGACGACATATCTGAGCTGCTGAAGCTTCATGGCTTTCTCCCTAAACGTTCGTGATGCCAAGACCCTCCGTGTCTATCTGACGCATAAACGGCGGCATCTCCCCCCGTCGCGGCGCAGGCGGCAATCTGATGCAGAGCCCCGGCAACCGCATCGTCTGCCGCAGCGCCGATATGCCAGCGCGCGGCAGCCGTGACAGCCTCGTTGGCATTGGCGACTGCAACGGAGTTGGGAACGGCATCGATCATGGGCAGATCGTTATCGGAATCGCCAAATACGGCCACCTCATCGGGCGTCAGACCCAGGGCACGCGCCAGCTCCAGGGCGGCGCAGCCCTTGTCCCAACCGGCCGGGAGAATATCGAACAGGCGCACGCGGTTGTTGGGAAACACAAGCGAGAGCTCCGGCACCTCGGCGGCAATGCGGTCGCGCAGCTCAGCGAGCTCTTCGCGCGAGCGGGCGCTCCAGATATTCGCCTTGTATACCGGGGCATCATCGACAACAGGACGGCACGGAGCCTCTTCGCCTTTGAGCCATGCGTTGCCGCCCGACTCCATGGCGCGACGCACGCGCTCGGGGTCGCTCGTCACGCAATAGGCATCGTTATCCCAAAAGTCGTCACCCAGGCTATAGACCTTTAGATAGGTATCGTCGGTCTCTTGTTCGAGGTAATCGGCCAGACGCATCAGGGCATCGTTGTCGGTCGCGCGCGAAGCGACCGCCTGACCGTCGACAAACATGACTTGGCCGTTGCAGAACGCACCGGTCGAAAAGCACTCGGAACGATTTTTGAACATCCAGCCCATCGCGGACGGCTGGCGACCCGAAACCGGGCCAAAGTGCAGACCCGCCGCCTGCATGGCATGAATGCCCTCAATGGCGTAGTCACTGGCACCGTCATGCCCGGCTGGAATCAGCGTATCGTCCATATCGGTCAGCACAAGTTTGATCATAAGGCCCCCATTCGTATCGGTCCTACCTATTGTAACGACCTGCCAATAAGGGACAGGTTAATTTTGGTAGGTTTTATCTGGGAAAAATGCAGCGCCCCTCGTTGCCACCTGCCAAAATAAAACCTGCCCTTTTTGGTCAGGTGCGCTAGTATAGGGAACAACAGATTCGATGCGGGAGTGCCGGCGGTGCAAACCACAAGGCTGAGAGGGCATAGGGCCCAATCCTTTGAACCTGTCAGTTAATGCTGGCGTAGGGAGCATGCCGCCTTTACAGGGGCGCTGTCTATGCACAGCGCCCCTTTTCTATGCCAAGGAGGCATGTGCAGTGATTGATTCGGAACAGCTTAAGCAAAATGTGGTCAAGGCCGTGGAGAAGATTCGCGCCACCAATCCGATGGCGGGCTCCATCACTAACACGGTGACGATCGACTTTGTTGCCAACGCACAGCTCGCCGTGGGCGGATCGGCCGCCATGGTCTATCTGCCCGACGAAGGCGAGGCGCTCGTTGCCGGCGGCGGCGCCATTTATCTCAATATGGGCACGCTCTTCCCCATCTACGAGCAGACGATTCCCCGCGCAGCCAAGGCGGCACACGACGCCGGCAAGCCCTGGGTACTCGATCCAGTTGGTCTGGGCATCGGTAGCCTGCGCACCCAGCTGGTAAACGAGCTCAAGCAGTACAAACCCGCCATCGTGCGCGGCAACGCCTCCGAGATCATCGCGCTCGCCGGCCTGTGGGGTCTTGAGGGCGAGGCGGCCGATCTGAGCCGCGTGCGCGGTGTCGATACCACCGACACGGTCGACGCCGCCCGCGATGCCGCTGTGGCGCTCGCTCGCTACACCGGCGGCGCCGTAGTGGTCTCGGGCGAAGTCGACCTGATCACCGACGGCACGACGGTAGCCAAGTCCTACGGCGGCAGCCCGCTCATGTCCAAGATCACCGGCTGCGGTTGTTCGCAGGGCGGTGTGCTGGCTGTGTACGCCTGCGCTGCCGATCCGTTTACGGCAGCCATCTGTGGCACCGCCGTCTACAACGTCGCCGGCACGCGTGCCGTCGCTGTCGCCGATGCCCCGGCAAGCTTTAAGGTCGCCTTTATCGACGAGCTCTACCGCGCAACCGCCCAGGACATTGCCGACAACCGACTCGAGCTCGAGGAGGCATAAGCCATGTCCGAGGTCGCAACCAATGCCGGCATGAACACGCTCGTCGCCGTGGCCATCGCCCCGTGCGGCACCGGTGACGAGCTGTCCGCCGAGGTCGCCGAGGTCGTGCGCGTTATTCGCGAGAGCGGCCTTCCCAACCGCACCACCTCGATGTTCACCGAGATCGAAGGCAACTGGGACGAGGTCATGCGGGTCGTGCGCGACGCGACCTTTGTGTTGGCGAGCAAAGGCATCCGCACCGAAGTCGTGCTCAAAGCCGATATTCGACCCGGATTTACCGACACCATGACCGGCAAGCTCGAGCGCATGGAAGCGCAGATCAAAAAGCAGGAGGAAGCACGATGAGTATCCGCGACAACCTTGATATCTCGGCCTATCTGGTGCTCGGCCCCGAAAACACCCTCGGGCGTCCCGTGGACGATGTGGTGGCCCAGGCACTGGACGCCGGCTTTACCTGCATCCAGGTGCGCTCCAAGGTGGCAAGCGCCCGCGAGATCATCGCGCTGACCGGCGACGCCGCGCAGGCTATCGCGCAAGCCGGCAAGACCGGTCAGGTCGCCCTGCTGATCGACGACCGTCTGGACTGCGTGCTCGCCGCACGCGAGCAGGGCATCGCCGTCGACGGCGTGCACGTGGGCCAGAGCGATATTCCCGTCGAGGTCTGCCGCAAGCTTCTGGGCCCCGATGCCATCGTGGGTCTCTCTGCCCGCTGCGAAGAGATGCTCGAGTACGTCAAGACCGCTGACATGAGCCTGGTCGATTACCTGGGCGTGGGCCCGCTCCACGAGACCGAGACCAAGCGCGACTGCGGACGCGCGGCAGATGGCACCATTATCACCAAGAGTTTTGAGGACCTGACTGCGCTCCATGCGGCAAGCCCCGTGCCCATCGTGGTGGGCGGCGGCGTCAAGACGGCCGACCTGCCGCAGCTCAAGACCACCGGCGTCGACGGCTTCTTTGTGGTGAGCGCCGTCTGCAGCGCCGACGACCCCTACGCCGCGGCCAAGGAGCTCGTCGATACCTGGCAGCAGGCATAGACCCATGCCGAGCAGCTGCTCCGCAGCCCTAAATCTTCAATAGCGGAAAGCGGGTCCCAGTTTTGACGTCCATTCTGGGATGCGCTTTCCGTATAGAGGACCAGCGGGAAACTGTGTCCCAGTCTGAACACTGATTCCGGGATGCGCTTTCCGGCGTAGTCCCTACCCCGCCAGATACGTTTCCAGCGCGGGCAACGTCGCTTGCGCATCGCGACGGCCGATCTGATAGATGCGCTCGAGTTCCTCGGGCTCGCGGCACAGCGACGGCACTTTCACCGATTCGCTCGGCCGCACCACAAAGATCTCGCCAGCGGCCTCGCGACGCGCCAGGTCATCGAGCGTGGCATTGTAGACCTCATGCCGATGCTCAAGCGCCGCAACAAACGCCGGATAGTGACGATACACGCGACGCAGCATGGGCATCACGCTGTTGGGCTGCTTTACAAAGCCCGCCGGCTGCGTCAGCACCACCACGTTGCGGTCATAGCCCTGCGCAAACAGCCAGGCACTGGGAATGGAATCGGCAACGCCGCCATCCAGGTACTTATGCCCCTCAATGGCGACAGGGCGTGTTGCCACGGGAATCGCCGATGACGCGCGAATCCACTCGATGTCGCGCTCGTCGCCATAGGGCAAGTCATGGTAGACGGCCTCGCCCGTCTCGATATCGGTACACACGCACGTAAACCGCATGGGACAGGCGCGATATGCCTCCAGATCGATGGGATCGCGCTCGATGGGCACCTCGTGGTAGGCAAACTCGGCATTGAACATATCACCGGTTCGCAACCAGCTCGTCACGCTCGCATAGCGCTTGTCGGCGCAATAGGCCTTGTTGTAGCGAATGGCGCGGCCAATCTGGCGCGATTTAAAGTTGTAGCCAAACGCCGCGCCCGCCGAGACGCCCACCATATGGTCACAGGTCAAGCCGTGCTCCATCCATACGTCGAGCACGCCCGCCGTATACATACCGCGGTAGCCGCCTCCCTCGAGCGCAAGCCCCACCGTGTGCGTCGTACCTGGCTGTGCCATGCGACCATCTCCGTTCCTGCGTTTAAAACCGGAACAAGTATACCCGTCAACATATATCGCCTCAGTCGCATTTTCATCGAACATCGTCGCGTTACCGTTTGGCGAATAATGGCCGCCCGCAACATGGGCACCCCTGCATAATTCCATACACTTGTTTATACTACTCAGTAGTTATCAGCAACGAACACGAGCAGACAAATAAACCCAACGACGCAGCAAGGCGGGGGCTTGGAAACACGCAAGGCGTTGAGCAGCAACGCATGTGCACAACGAGCTCGCCCGACGCAATCCGCCCCGACCTCAGAAAGCCGCTTACAGTATGGATAACGCCAGCAATTACACCGAAACACTCGAAAAGACCATCCGTGACCTTCTCGAGCGTCAGGATGATCTGATTAGGACGGCCTTTACCGACGAGCTCACCGGACTGGGCAACCGCGGCGGTTTCACCCGTTCCTTAGAGGAGCTCTGGGAACAGGAATTGCCCGTGACTATGGCGTTTATCGACATCGATAACCTTAAGCACTGCAACGACATCTTTGGACATGACGAGGGCAACCGCTATATCTTGCAGGTGAGCCTCTATCTCAAACTGTATATGAAGGTGGACGAGGCGGCATTTCGTCGTGGGGGGCGACGAGTTCGCCATCCTATCTACGATTGCGACCGAGGACGACCTTGCCGAACGTCTGGAACACTGCCGAACGGTACTGCTCGAAAACAACGCTTCCAAGATGCCTCACTCGTTTAGCTACGGAGTGGCACACGCCGACCCCGCCCTGGGCGAAGCCCCCAATCGCTTGACGAACGATGCCGACCATCGCATGTACGACTACAAGCTACGTCATGCCGTGCACCTTGATCGACGCAATATCGCACAAGCCCACACCGACGACTTCGAAATAAGCGATCGCATTTTCGACGCCCTTTCGATGCTCAACGAAGGCCGATATTTCTTTATCGAGAACTTGGACAAACATCGAACCCTTTGGTCACAAGGCGCCTTGCGCGATCTTGGTCTTCCTTCGGAGCATATAGACAACTGCCACGATTACTGGAAAACGCGTGTCCATCCCGATGACCTTGAGGCCTATACCAACGACATCGACCAAATCTATGACGGCTCCAAACATCGCCACGTCATGCAGTACCGCGTGCGCAATGCCGCCGGCGACTACATCCTCGGCCGTGCTCGCGGGTTTCGTATCGACGGCGACGGAAATGTCCCCTCGCTCTATGTCGGCGAGCTCGTCAACCACTCGCTTGCCGAGACCGTCGACGCCGCCACGGGTCTCGGAACGCAGCGCACGCTGATCAACGCTATCGATGCCTGCCGTCGCGACCGTTGCGAGACGGGGCTTATAGCAGTGCGCGTTCGCGGCACGGCAAAGCTCAACGAGCTCTACGGGGCCGAGGCCGTCGACAACATGCTCGCCGAATACGCAGGCCGCATGCTGTCGATTACTCGCGGCAGGAGTCGCGTCTTCCGCTCACGCAACGCCCAGTTCGTCGTGCTTAGCAACAATTTGGATCACGAAGCATTCGAGCAACTGATCCAACATCTCAAAGAGGCCGTTTTCGCCCCCGTTCGAATCGCGGACGACACCATTACCCCCGTCTGTCTTGTCGTCCCGGCCTTTACGAGCACCTGACCAATCAAACGGCCGCCGTTTTAGGCGAACTCGACCGTCGCATTCGCACGGCCGGCGGGCTTGTTCCCAACGACAGCCTCCCCATACCCGAGGTGGAGCGCAAAAGCGCCATCGCCGAACGCATCGATCCGCTCACGGGTCTCTATCGACCCAGCGAGTTTATGCGCCGCGCCAACGAATTTCTCGAGACAAGGCGCAACGGCGCCTGGTGTATCGCCACCGTCGATATGGGACACATGCGACTGTTCAACGAATGGCACGGACAGGCCGAGGGCGACCGCATGCTCGCCGATGTGGGCACGGTCCTCAAGGACATCGAGAATGCCGACATGGGCGTCGCAGGGTACTGGGGCCAAGACGACTTTTGCATACTCATCCCCTTTGAACACGACACCGTCCATCAGGTCTATAGCCGCGTTCGCCAGGCCGTGGCCAAGTATGATGACGGCGTAGGCTTCTGGCCGTCCATGGGCGTCTACCCCATCGACTCCAACGAGAAAATCACCATCGATGCGCAGGCCAAGGCCATGTTTACCAATCGGCGCGCAAAAAACGACTTTAAGGAGCGCATTGCCATTTTCCGCCCCGAGGAGTACGAGCGCGAAATCGCGTTCCACCGCACGCTGACCGAATTCCAATATGCGCTCTCCAACGGCCGTATTACCTACTACCTGCAGCCCCACGGTCGACATGGAAACCGGCGAGATCATTGGCGCCGAAGCGCTCACGCGCTGGATCGACAAGGATGGCTCCCTCATTTCGCCCGCCACCTTTATCCCCGCTCTCGAAGAAAGCGGTTTTGTGGTGACGCTCGACAAATACGTTTGGCCAGGGCGTTGCCTTGTGGCTGCGCGAGCGCATCAATCGGGGGCTTCGCGTAGTTCCGATCTCGCTTAATGTGTCGCGCGTGGATATCCTTGCTTGCGACGTTGCCGAGCATATGGGAGCGCTCGCCGCCCAATACAACCTGCCGCCCGAGCTCATGCGCATCGAGATCACCGAGACAGCTTATACGGGAGAGTCCGAGGCCGTGAATAAACTAACGGCCGACCTGCACACCCGCGGCTTCTCGACCTATATGGACGATTTTTGGCACCGGCCAGTCCACGCTCGCGATGCTCAAGAACGTCAACGTCGACGTCATCAAGCTCGATCGCACGTTTGTGCCCGCCGACGGCGATCAAGGCCGTAGCGCGCAAATCGTTTCATCAATGCTCGAGATGGCGCAGTTGCTCCATCTGCCCGTTGTGATCGAAGGCGTCGAGACCGATGAGCAGGCGAACGTGCTGCGCCGAATGGGCGCCCGCTACGCTCAGGGCTTTCTCTATTACCGCCCTATGCCGGCAAAGGATTTTGAGGCGTTACTCGATGGTGGCGACAACAACTAATACGCTCGTGCGCAAACGCCACCGTCGAGGGAGCGTTTGTTCCCATGAGCTAACTAATACCCCAATCTAAACCGAATTGGGAGTAAGATACAAACCATTGTTCCATCCAAGGAGGTCATCCATCATGAACGAGTCGTATCGCCTGGGCGAGCAATCCATCATCGCTCATCTTCAGCGACTTGCGAACGGGGCCTCAACTACCGAGCTCGATGTTGCCGCGCTGCCCCCGGAGCTGTGCGCCATCGGCGAGCAGCTACAGAAGACATTTGCCATCCTGCAGCAAGAACGCGAGCTGCTTGAGCGCGGCGCCTATATCGACTCGCTCACCAATCTTGGCAACCGTGGCGGACTCGACCGCCATGTCGATCAGCTCTGGCGCAAAGGCACCCCCTTCACCTGCGCCTATATCGATATCGACCGCCTTAAGCATTGCAACGATAAGTTTGGCCACACCGAGGGCAATCGCTACATCCTGAGCATCTGCCGCGCACTCACCGAGACAATGGAGCCCGATGAGTTGCTGTTCCGTATCGGTGGAGACGAATTTGTACTTATATCCCCCACGACAGACGAAGCCGAGCTCGAGCAGCGCCTGGAGCGGACGCGTGCCAATCTTATCGAGGCAACATCGGACGGCAAGGCGCCCATGATCGCCAGCTTTAGTTTTGGCTGCTCGCGCGTCGACCCGCTTGCAGGCGATACGCGTCGCCAGATGACAAAGGACGCCGACCGCAAAATGTATCGCTACAAGCTCATGTACCGTGTGCAACAACCGGAAGAAGGCGATGTGCCGCAACGCCCGGTCACCGAACAACCCCCCCCCTCGCAACGACCGAGTGTTCCAAGCGATCTCCATGAGCTCCGAGACGCGCTATCCGTTCAATCATTAACCTCGACACCGGCGAATCGCAATGGTCGGTTAATGCCGTGCGCGATTTTGACCTACCCTCCCAGCATCCCTACAACTCGCTTGGTATATGGCTTGCCCGTGTTCACCCCGAGGACCGCGACAACGTACGCGCCGAGCTCGATATGGTGGTAAACGGCACGTGGCACTTCCACTGCATGCAGTATCGCGTCATGAATACCGACCGGAAAATACGCGCTTTGCGACTGCACGGGCTACCGCTGGACGGCACCGATACCGAGCCCAACATGTATGTGGGCATTGTTACCAACCGAAGCTTGGCAGATACGACCGATTCCGTCGACCGGCCTGGGCGATATCCAGCCCTGGTCAACGCCATTGGCGAAATGCGTCGCGTGGCGCGCAAGGCAGGTTTGATCGCCATTAAAATTGACGATATCGCCCAGGTCAATGCCCGTTATGGCTTTGATGCAGGCGATCGCGTTTTGGCAGAAAGCGCCGCCTGCCTCATGGAGTGCTCGCGCGGCAAGGGTCGTCTGTTCCGCTCGACCGGGCCGATGTTCGTGGCACTCTTTGACGAGCTTGACCCCGAAGAGACCGACGCGGTTGCAGACGAAATCAAGCGGTTCTTGGGGTCGCCCGTGCTCCTTGGCTCATTTGAATATCAACCGCCCCTTCGCGTGGCGACGCTTCATCTTGACGCCGTCGACCGACAGCCCGTTTCCATTTTGAACGAACTTAATGCGCTGATTAAAGAGGCGGTGCAGGTACCGGGCACCAAACTGGACTAGCGTCGTGGGGCGCGATGTGAAACACAAGCCGTTTCGCATCGCGCTCCACGCCATCTGCTCTCTCGTGCGATAATCCTCCGCAGAAGTCACCAACAGCAGAGGGAGCTTGTGATGAAGGTTCTTTTGGTCAATGGCAGCCCCAAGGCAAACGGCAACACCGCCCGCGCGCTCGCCGAGGTCGCCGAGCAATTGCATGCCGAGGGCATCGATACCGAGGTGTTCCAGCTGGGCGCCAAGCCCATTCGCGACTGCATTGGCTGTGGCCAGTGCGGCAAGCTCGATTGCCGCTGCACCTTTGACGACGACGTGGTGAACGAGCTGATCGTTGCCGCCGAGCAGGCAGATGGCTTTGTCTTTGGCTCACCCGTCTACTATGCGCACCCCAGCGGACGCATCCTTTCGGCCCTCGACCGCGCCTTCTATGCTGGCAGCAAGGCCTTTGCGCACAAGCCCGGGTGCCGCGGTCGCCGTCGCCCGTCGCGGCGGCACGTCGACCACCTTCGATGTACTCAATAAATACTTCACCATCAACCAGATGCCCGTGGTCGCCTCCACCTATTGGAACAACGTCTTTGGCGCCATGCCGGGCGAGGCCGAATGGAGATGCCGAGGGTTGGCACCATGCGAAATATACGGCAAAAAC
>ENA-OQKU01000078-OQKU01000078.1-human-gut-metagenome-genome-assembly--contig:-NODE-78-length-13534-cov-3.050421_pt1 | contig 13534 bp, 10 predicted proteins | sample MGYA00242807_ERZ504816 | MGnify/ENA primary metagenome ERZ504816 (study PRJEB26092, sample SAMD00036376) | human gut metagenome | host: Homo sapiens | study: EMG produced TPA metagenomics assembly of...
ATGAGTGTCGCCGCGTGTGATATGGCATGACCAAATAGGGGGGTACTGGGGCGTTCGCCTGCGGATTCGGCGGGAAGTTTCTGATCCGTATTCACGGATTCCAGCCTACCTGCCGCCCACCCCGCATGTCCGATTCCGGAGCAACGGACACTATTTGTTGGTTTACCGCCGCCTGGCCTCCTTAACCAATGGCACGATGATGACCACGACGCCACACAGCACAGCGCCGATCGGCCACGGAACCCAGAACACCTTCATCCACGCGTCAACATCACTGCCCGCCATTCCAAGAAAAAGCATAAGCAACGCGACAACAGTCGCTAACAACATGATCACGCCACAAATTGCACCGGTAAGTCTGCTGTAAAATCTGTCCGACTCGCTCATCGTCGAGTGCGGCACGGAACGTCCCTCGCGCACGCTTTCCTCTTCGGCTTCACGATTGTATTTGTCCACATTCACTTTGTCATGCGTCATCCCGGACATAATGAAACAGAACACCGCCGCGGCCACGCAAGCCAGCAGAACGCTGTCCGGCCACCCCGCGTCTCCGTCGGCAACAAGCTCGTCACAGAACACTAGCACGCACACGCCCGCCAAAATCAGCACGGCACCAATCGCAACACCAATCGCCAATACGACCGACGCACGTGACTTGTCCTCATCCGTGTAAAAATCCTGCACATACGGGTGGCGACGGCGGAAATCGCCATGCATGATTCCGGCCGGTATCAGCAAAGCGAGACCGACAATCGCGCCAACCAACGTGCATACCGTGACCAGCACGTCGTTCACCGGCGACGGCCCCAAGACAGACCCCTCCGGCGAAAACAACATGCCAACCGCGACGCCGAGGATGATTGCGGCCACACCAATCGCAATAAGCCACGCAAAACGCCTCATATGACTGTCGTAGCCAACCACATCCTGCACGATATGTCGGGGCACGCTTTGCGGAATGTCCGTCCCATCTCGCGTGTCCGATTCTGGAGAAACGGACAATTGAACACCGGTTTTGGCACCTTGTGCGTCCGATTCACCAGAAACGGACGCACAAACATTCGGATTCGTATCCCTCACGTCCGATTCACCAGAATCGGACATTCCTGCGACCTGTGATGCCGCAAACCCGATTACCCCCGGAACCGCGCCAACAGCAGCGTCGGCCACCCCAACCGACGCGGCCACACCATCCGTATCAGCAGCCAAGTCCACGCGTCCCGCACCCCCACAGCCCGCCGACGCGCGCACGTCGCCCATGACCAAATCATCCAACGTCACACCGAACATGTCGCAAAGCATCAGCAGCTTGTCCATTTCGGGGTATGCCTTCTCGGACTCCCATTTCGAAATTGCCTGCCGGGAAACGCCCAGCAGCATTGCCAGCTGTTCCTGCGTCATGTTGCGCGAACCTCGCAGATACTGCAGATTCTCTTTGAAACTCATGTCCGCCCTTTCGTCGAGTTTCCATATCGCCTCGACTTGCGATTATTGGCGATTGCCAAGCAACAGCTTGTCATAAACGTCGCGTTCCACGCCACCATCTTGCGGTTGCATTGCGATTCGCAACCAAATTTTGCGACGCAACCGACAGTTGCGCGACGCGAAGTTGGCTTCACGGGTCTTTTACGACAATAGAAAAACCCTTGAAATTCCAACGATTCCAAGGGTTTCGAATGGAGCGGATGACGGGAGTCGAACCCGCCTCTAAAGCTTGGGAAGCTTTCGTTCTACCGATGAACTACATCCGCAAGGTCGTGCCTTTTGGGCACGAACATCTAGTCTAGCATGCGTTTTCGGAACTCATAACCGCCGACCGCTATTCGGTACTGTCATTCGCGCCACAGCCGCCCACCGAATCGCACCAATCAACACGCAACAGCCACAGCAGTCAACAGCATTAATGTCACTCAACCGATGTCATCAGAATACTCATGCAATACATCAACAGAAAGCCGCAGAAGGTACAGACGATTCACGAGGTAAACTCAGCAAATCCCGCACAAGCAAGTCCTGCACGAATCGCATCCTCGTCAGTCGCACGGCAATCAGCGACCATACCTGCCCGGCACGGGATTCTGCGAATAATCTCGCGAATAGCCGCCGCCGGCATACCCTCCTGCATATCCGCCCATACCAGCATCCGCGCCATTATTCGGGCGAACACCCGCCGAAGCATACCCGCTCGTCGCATAACCGCCAGCCAAATAGCCGGACTGCACGCCCTGCGCCTTCATCTCCTGACTCATCTGCATCAACCGGGCAATACGATCCTCAGTCGCAGGATGCGTGGAAAACAAGCGAGAAAAACCTTCCGCAGAAAACGGATTCGCAATCATCATCGCAGCAACCGACTGCGTACCGGCAGTCTTCTGCATCGGCATCGTCTCAGCGCCGTTCGAGATCTTATTCAATGCGGACGCGAGCGCCTCCGGATCTTCCGTAAGCATGGAACCATCTTCGTCAGCATCATATTCTCGCGTACGTGAAATCGCCATCTGAATAAGCGAAGCGGCGATTGGCGCAAGAATCGTACTCAACAGCACACCCAGTAATCCAAGACCATTAGAGGACGAGTCATTACGATCGTCGCGCGAATTGCCACCACCGAAATACATGAGCGAATATCCGAGATACGAAATGACCGTCGCCATTGCGGACGCGATCGCAGACGTCAGGATATCGTGATTGTACACGTGCATAAGCTCGTGCCCGAGCACGCCGCGAATCTCGCGTTCGTTCAACATCCGCAGAATGCCCTGCGTGCAGCAGACCGCCGCATGACGTTCATTGCGTCCCGTTGCGAACGCATTGGGACTCATGGTTGGGGCGATATAAATACGCGGCATCGGCTTGCCCGCCTTCGCCGACAGTTCGCGCACTATTTTGTACAGTACCGGCGCTTCCTGCTCGCTGACTTCCTGCGCGCGCATGGATGCGATCGCGAGTTTGTCGGAAAACCAGTAGGATGCGAACGTTGAGCCAAGTCCGATGAGAATGTAGATACCAAGCGTGCGCTGGCTGCCACCGGTCGCCCACCAAATGAGCATGATGACACCCCACATCAACGCGAATAACAGCGTTGTCTTCAAGCCATTGCAATGGCCATGCACCTGCAATTTGCCGTTCATGGTCACTAGCGTAGAAACGGAGTCTGAGTTTTTGCTGGATATGCGCTGGAGACTGGGTTGCGGAAAAGGCTAGGGGCAGTTGCGGAAGTTCGCATGCTCAGCTTCTCCCCGGATGTCCAATTCTGGAGAAACGGACATCCGATGCATGCCAAGAGGCCTTTGGGTGACCGAATCGGGAGAATCGGACAAGTAGCAAGTCCTTCGTCCACATTACATGTCCGATTCACCAGAAACAGACGTACAGAACATGTTTCGGACACTCCAGATGTCCGATTCACCAGAAACGGACAAGCACAGGATAAAAAAAACGTCTTGGGTGACCGATTCTCCAGAATCGGACATCCAAGACGCATACAAGCAGCCTGAAACCTATCGGACCGGGTTTCAAACACCCACCTTAGGCGTGAGCCAGGGCGCGCATCTGCTCCGGATCGATGACCTTCTTGTGCTCACGGCCTTCCTTCGCACCCTCGGCACGTTCGAACGCATCGATCTTCTTCCAGCCAGCGAAGTCGATCGGCTTGACACCGCGCGATTCCAGCAGCCGGTCGATGGACTCCGGATCACGATCGGCAGCCACACGACCGCCCTCAGCAGCCTTCGACAAATCCTCCAGCATATTAGTCACGATCAGCAGTGCGTCGGACTTGGTGGAGCCGATCAGGCCAACCGGACCACGCTTCGCCCAACCGGTCGCATACAGACGCTCGCGCACTTCATCCGTGGCTTCAGCGGCCGTAGTGATACGACCGTCACCGTTCGCGTTCGCCAAGTGCGCATGACGCTCGTCGTACGCAATGCCCGGCGCGGTGGCCGGTTTGTAGCCGATCGCATGGTACACAGCCTGCACCGGATACTCTTCGAATTCGCCGGTACGGCTCATCTTGCCGTCCGCCGACGTCTCGGTCTTTTCCACACGGATGCCAACGACCTTGCCGTCCTCACCCAACACTTCGACCGGAGCGGAATTGAAGTGCACGTAATATTTGCGGTCAGCCGGATTACCCTCATAATCCACGTCACCGTCATCTTCCATGTCTTCCGCCATCTCACGAATCGTGAACAGCTCTTCGACCATCTGACGAGTCAGCTTGTCTTTGCCGGCCTCTTCAATCGTGTCTTCATCCAAATCGAAATCGTCTTCGTTGATGATCAGCTGCACTCCCGGCAGCTTCTCCATCTCACGCAATTCCTGCACGGAGAACTTGGCCTGCGCCACACCGCGACGGATGAACAAGTGAAGCACACGCGCCTTGTTGGACTTGATGCCCTCATATACGTTGTCCGGAATGTCGGTGCGCTCCTTCAGATCATCGGCATTGCGCATGAGCTCGCGAGCCACGTCCATGGCCACGTTGCCGCCGCCGATCACGGCGACTTCCTCAGCTTCAAGCGGCCATTCGCGAGCGCCGGTCGGATAACCGTCGTACCATTCCACGAACTTGGCTGCGCCGTATACGCCGTCCAGATCGGCGCCCGGCAGTCCGAGCGGCTTGTCTTCGACTGCACCGGTGGCGAACAGCACGGCATCGTAACGTTCGAGCAGTTCGTCGAGCGTCACGTCCTTGCCGAATTCCACGTCGCAGTACAGGTGGATGTCCGGATTGTCGAGCGTCTTTTCGAGTGCCGACGCGATGAATTTGATGGACGGATGATCGGGGGCCACGCCGTAGCGCACCAGGCCGAACGGCACCGGCAGCTTTTCGAACAGGTCGATTCGGGCGGCAGTGCCGAGGCCGAGCTCCTCGCCGAGCTTCTTCAACTGGCGCAGGAAAATGTCAGAGGAGTAGACGCCTGCAGGGCCGGCGCCGATTACAGCAATACGAAGTTCATGAGTTTCAGTCACGCGCTCTAGCCTAATGCATTCCCTGCATTTGCAACAGGGGCGCTCATGTACTTTCTTACGACTTCTTCGCCTTGTGCGCACTGGCGTTGGTGTTTGCGCTGAATCCAGATGAATCCAACGTGTGGCTGCATTAATCGTACGCGATGAGCGCGGCAGATGCACGTACAATCGCAAGTAGTCGCAGAATCGCGGGATGTAGGAATCCGAAATATCGGAATTCGTCCATCCCGCAATCGCAAGCAAGTACTTATTAAGTACCAGGCAATCGTAAGAAGGTGGCAATGCGCATTCACATCACATATACCGGCGGCACTATCGGCATGATTGACTCGCCGAACGGCCTGATTCCGGGCGCCGACACTCGCGGATGGCTGTTCCGTCTGCTGGAGGACGCGCACATGGACGCGAGCCTGTTCACGTTCACCGAACTTGATCCTCTTATCGACTCGTCGAATGCGACTCCCGACAATTGGCAGACGATGGTCGACGATTTGCGTGCGCACCGCGATGATGCCGACGCGTTCGTGGTGTTGCAGTGGCACCGAGTACGAGTGAGCTATTCGAGCGCCGCGCTTGCGTATGCGTTGGCTGATTTTGGCAAGCCGGTGATTTTCACGGGTTCACAGCATCCGCTTGGCAAGATCGAGTCGGACGCCACTGCGAATGTCACGGGCGCGCTGAATGCCGCGATGAGCGGACGATTCCACGGTGTGGGACTGTTTTTGGACATCACCTGTTTGCGGGCAATCGTGTGAGCAAGTCGTCGAGCTGGGCATTTGAAGGTTTTTCGGCGCCTTCCGTCGGCCCGCTGGCACGCACTGGCACGCCATGGCATTGGTATGCGGGCGATTCCGCTGCGGTTGGCTGCGGTTGGACGTCGCCTCAGCCTTACTCTCGCCATGATGTTGCGGTGATCGATATGGCACCCGGCATTTCCGCGGCACGGTTGGAAGCGATGCTTACGCCGCGGCCGGAAGCGGTTTTGTTGCGTGCGTACGGCGTCGGCAATGTGCCAAGCGACGAGCCTGGACTGACTGACGTGATTGCCGACGTGCTGCATGATGGCGTTCCCGTTGTGATTGCATCGCAGTGCCAGCAGGCGGAAGTACTGCTCGGCCATTACGAGACGGGTGATGCGATCGCACGCGCCGGCGCAATTGGATCTGGCGATATGACGCTGGAAGCCACGTATGCGAAAATCATGTTCCTGCTGTCTCAAGGCGTGACCGGAGCCGACTTCGGCAAGTGGATGCACACATCGATCGCTGGAGAAATCTCCCCGAGCTCGCTGTAAACAATCCCAAAACTTCCGAATCTGCCTTATACATGCCTTATGTATGGCAGATTCCGAAGTTCGTCCGGAGCTATCTGCGTTATATATAGCAGAGCTGTTTTGAGAAACCGGACTTAGAGGGTGTATTCTCGCCCCCTAAGTCCGGTTTTTCATATGGACCTGCCAGATATAAGCGAAATACTTGCTGACAGACCTCCAAATCTGCCATATATAGGCGAGATACGGGGTTTCGAGGCGCAATCAGGCTGATTCGCCACGGTCGAAAAGCACGGTGAGCGCCCACAGAATGCTGACAACATCAATCGCTTCCTGCATGAACGCGCCGACAACCACGGGAATCAGATTGAACGCGGCCGCGATCATGCCGATAATCGCAAGGCCGAGGCCGATCAGCACCGCCTGCAACATCACCTTTTTCGTGCGGCGCGCGATGGCGATGGCCCGCGGAACGGACGCGATGTCGTCATTCATGATGACCACTTGCGCAGATTCGGAAGCCGCGGTGGACGTGCCGTCGGTCATGGCCATGCCGATATCGGCAACCGCAAGTACGGGGGCGTCGTTGACGCCGTCACCGACCATCATGGTGATTTGACGATTCTTGGATTCGCCGGTTACGCGTTGCTTGATGCGATTCCACAACGACAGCTTCTGGTGCTTGGATTCAGTGGCGCTCTTGACGGCGGCAACCTTGTCTTCAGGGAACAGTTCGGACTGCACGTCGTCGATACCGACTTCGTTTGCGATGATGCGGGCGGACGCAGCCTTGTCGCCGGTAAGCATGGACAGTTCCTTGACACCCAACTCGTGCAGGCGAGTCAAAGAACGCTTCGCATTCTCGCGAGGCACGTCACGAAGTACGATGCGGGCGGCAAGACGGCCGTCAATCGCCACGTATGCAGCCATTTCGTCAGGAGCGAGCGGGGCAAACAGCGAGTTTGCGGTTTCAGGCTTGCGAGCGGCGGATTGGGTTGCAACGGACGCGGAAGTAGAGGGCGCGGCTGCAGGCTGCGCATCGTCAGGCACCCCGTTCCTCACTCCCATAGTGTCCGATTCTGGAGAATCGGACAAGTAAACACACGTTTTAGCCCTCTGGATGTCCGTTTCTGGTGAATCGGACATCCGCAGCGCATTCTGAGTCTCCCGTTTGTCCGATTCGGCAGAATCGGACACGTGATACGTCGCATCCGGCATATGCAGCACCGGCGTGAATCCGGATTCGTCAGCCGTCACGTATGAGAACCGCCCCACGCGCACCTGATGCCCGTTCACTTCGCCGGATATACCCTTGCCGGACTCCTCTACAATGTTCTTCACCACCGGATAGTCGCGCCCGTGCCCCGGCAAATCGCGCTCGACGCACAGCCTCTGCCCCGCCGCATATCGCGCATACAAATCATCCATAGCCTTGCGTCCGGCCGCCGCGATGCCTTTCGACAGAATGTGCACCGAATAGCCTTCCACCACGCTGGCCATCATGAGAATATGGTCCTCATTGAACGGCGAACTCGTCTCAAACGGCTTCTCTACACGTACGACCTGCGGCTGCTTGACGGTAAGCGTGCCGGTTTTGTCGAAGAAATATGCGATACGCGACCTAGATTTTCCAGCACATCCTGCGCTTTGATCAGGATTCCCGCTTTGGCAAGTCGCCCGGTTCCAGCCACATATGCGACCGGCGCGGCAATCAACAGCGGACACGGCGTAGCAAGCACCAATACTTGCGCAAATCGCAGCGGCAATCCGGAAATCGCCCATGCAATCCCAGCAATCGCAAGCGAAAGCACGGTAAACGGCACTGCAAGCATATCCGCGGTCTTCACGACAGCGGGGCGCGACTCTTGCGCCGACGAGACCAGCTCCAGGATCTTCTGGTATTGCGAATCGTGCGCAAGTTGCGTGGCGCGCATGGTCAATGTTGTGGAGCCGTTGACCGCACCGGACATCACGCGAGCGCCCGCATATACTTCGCGGGGAACGGGCTCGCCGTTGATGTTGCTTAGGTCCAACGTGGCCACGCCCGACAGCAGCTCACCGTCGACCGGCACCGTTTCGCCGGGCAACACCAGGATCACGTCGCCGAGCTGTACCTGATCAACGGGGACCGTTTCGAAACGCTCTCCAGCCGCATCATACGTTTGCGAAGCACCTTTTGTGTCCGTTTCTGGAGATTCAGACGCAAAAGCACGCTTTTCACCGTCTTGGTTGTCCGTTTCTCCAGAATCGGACACTCTGACAGCACGAAATCCGTCGGCTGTCACGTCGGCCGTATGCTCGCTGCCCGACGCGTGCACATGCCCCCGCATGCCGGGCAGCACGACCACGTGCGCGGTTCGCGGTGCCGCGTCGATCAGCGCGGTCAGGTTGCTTTCGGCCTTTGACTGCGCGAATTCCTCGATCGCCTCGCCGGACGAGATCATCAGCACCACGGCCCATGCGGCCCAATATTCCTGCACTGCGACCGTCGACGCAATCGCGACGACCGCCAGCAGATCGACGCCAACATGCCCGTGCCGCAGATCGTCGATCATGCCGCGTACCGTCACCACAATCGTGTACGCAACCAACGCGATCACAATCCACTGCCCAACGCCCGGATTGAACGCACTCAACCCGTCAACGCTGACTTGCGAAATCCACGAATCCCACGCAGCCTCGCCCCACGGCTTCCACTCCCCCAGCAATGCCAACGGAATCGCGGACAGAATGGTAATCGGCAGTAACGGAACCTGTTTGCACAGTCGCCAGCAAATATCGATGATTCTACGCATGAGAATCTCCTTACGCTCGTATCGGACGCCTTGTTAACCCATCGGCGCCTCGCCCGCGCGAGCCATCGATACACGGCGTAAAAAGATATTTTCAGCATAGCAAATATTTGCGATTTTTGTGCCGCAATACAGCAATAAGGGCTGTGCGATTGCTCACACAGCCCTTATTGCATTCTTCTTTTGGCTTGCTTTTTGTTGATTTTCGCGGTTTTTCGTTGTACTTGCGATTTCGTGGTGCCAGCCGCGTCTTCGCCGTCAGCCTATCGGGTGGCTTCCGTCCGTTCGCATGTCGCGAAACGTTTTAGCCAGCCCAACAGTCTTGACTTGCGCACCGCAACAACTTGCGTCCGTCAATTCACGCACCGCATCAACATCTCGCTTTACCACAGGCCGAACGGGTCGAACAGGCCGCCACCGTCACCGTAGCCGTTGCCGTCGCTCTGTCCATTTCCGTTGCCATTGCCGTCATTACCGTAACCGTTGCCATTGCCGTTCTGGCTCTGGCCATCATTGCCGTTGTTCCGCTGGTTCTGGCTGTTGGCGGAGTTCGTTTGGGATTCCTCCTGGTCGAGTGTCACGTCAAGCTCCATGGTGTTGCCGTCGCGCACGACCGTCAATGTCACCTTGTCGTTCATGGCGGAGGCGCGCACGTAGCCGAGCAGCGAATAGTTGTTGTTCACCGCCTTGCCGTTGAACGCCACGATGGAGTCGCCGGCCTTCACTCCGGCCTTGGCCGCCGGGCTGTTGTCGACCACGGACTGCACCTGCGTGCAACCGCGGGTCACGCCGTCCGCCTCAACCGTGGAGCTCTTGATGGTGACGCCGAGCGCCACATGCTGCACGGTGCCGTTGTCGATGATCTCGTTAGCCACACGCTTTACCAGGTTCGACGGAATGGCGAAGCCGATGCCGATGGATCCGGCGGTGCCGGAAGACGTTGTGGTGGATGCGATGGATGAGTTGATGCCAATCACCTGGCCGGCCGCATTGAAGGTCGGACCGCCGGAATTACCTGGGTTGACGGCCGCGTCAATCTGCACGGCGTTGGTGACGATGTCGTTGTTGTTGTCATCGGACACGGTCACCGGGCGGTTGAGCGCGGAAACGATGCCGACGGTTGCGGTGTCATCGTAGCCGAGCGGATTGCCGATGGCCATCACGGATTCACCCACGGCAAGATTGTCGGAATCGGCGAATTCCGCGACTTTCAGATCGCTCGGCGGATTGTCGAGCTTGATCACGGCCAAATCGGTGGTGGTGTCGGTGCCGACGATTTGCGCTGAGTAGATGGTGCCGTTGGCGAGCGTCACTTGAATCTGCTTCGCGCCGGAAATCACATGGTTGTTGGTGACGATGTAGCCTTTGTCGCTGATGATTGCGCCGGAGCCTTTGGCGCTGCCGTCGCTGGTTGCCACGTCAATGGACACCACAGAATCGGACACTTCTTTCGCCACTGCGCTCCAGTCCGCGGCCTCGCCGGATTTGGCTTTCGCCGAACCGGATCCGGACGTGTTGGACTTCACGCTGGTCAGTGAGCTGGAGGTGGGTACGGTCACCCATCCATTGGTGATTGCCGCGTAGCCGACGCCGAGGCACAATGCCGCGGAGACGAGGGCCGCCACCACGCCGGTCATCACATGCCCGGTCACGCCGGAAGCGGACTTCGGCTTGGTTGCTGCGCCATTCTGCTGCGGGGCACCGAACGGATTACCGTTATTCGGATTCCCAAACGGGTTGCCGTTATTGGGAGTATTCGGCGCTGCTGGCGGCACGTTGGCTCCGCCTTGCGCAGCGGGCTTCATGAATGGATTGCCGTTATTCGATTGCGTATTCTGCTGATCGTTCTGCTGATTTCCACCCACATACGGATTCCCGAAGAAAGGATTGCGACGCTGCTGCGGCTGCTGTCCGGAAGCCTGCCCGTACGCGCCATATTGCGGCTGCGGAGGCATGTTCGGCGCACCATTCGCAGTATCGTTCGCGGCTGCGGTGCCATCAGCCGGCTGCGTCGGCACGGGACCGTACGCACCATATTCCGGTGCCGGACGGTACTGCTGGGCCGGCGCATCCTGCGTGGAACCGCCAACCACGGTACGTTCGTCCGCCGCGGAAGCATAATCCGGCGTATCGCCCGCCGCAGCCGCGGATTCCGCCGAAGCGCCATCGTTCGCAACAGGCATGGCGGCCGTCGGCTGATCCTCAATACCGCCCTGCACGTCAATCGGTTCGGTAGCCGACTCTGCAGCATACGGCTCACCTGCGTAAGGTTGCGTCTGTTCCGCATCAACCGACGGCATCGGCACGGTCTGTTGTTCGTCATTCTGCGGCTGCACGGCGTTCTGGTCGTTCTCTTCAGCCATTTTCGCTCCTTATTCGTCTCGCGGCATTTCACAAATCAGCAATCGTGCCGCTCGAACTGCTATCTATGAGTAAAGATACTCGCTCTGGAAGTTTCCTGAATGTTTGTTGAAAGTAGCAGCCAAATACGTTCAACATCACCATTGAATCTGAAAATCGCACCAAAATGCGATCGGCACCTTCATCGCACTTTCCACATCTTCCTTGTTTTCATTTCACCGATCGCATTCTTTGCAGCACTTTCAAGAATCGGCGCTATCGCATAAAGTATTCCGCATGACAAGCCTTAACGAATCATCTATCGGCACAGCGCAAGACGCGCAAAACGCGGCAGCCTCAGTGCCCGAGAATCTCATCGAACATCCGCGTGGAGCGGAACCGGGCAAACCGGGCCGTCGCGACGCCTTCTATTTCGAGCAGAAAACCCGTCTTCCCGACGCGGCGGACGGTAAGGGGCGAGGCGGCGCACGATATGGTCGCACCGGCATCATTCACACGCCCCACGGCGATATTCACACTCCAGCGTTCGTGCCCGTGGCCACGCAGGCCGCGATGAAAGCCGTTCTGCCCGAAACCATGAAGGACCTCGGCGCGCAATGCCTGCTGTCCAACGCGTTTCACCTGTATGAACGCCCCGGCGAACAAGTGCTCGACGAAGCCGGCGGCCTTGCCAAATTCATGAACTGGAACGGTCCGACCTTCACCGATTCCGGCGGTTTCCAAGTGCTTTCGCTCGGCGCAGGCTTCAAGAAAACCCTCGCCATGGATGTGACCGGCATGAAATCAGACGACGTGATCGCCGAAGGCAAGGAGCGTCTCGCGTTCGTGGACGAGGACGGTGTAACGTTCAAATCGCCGCTCAACGGCTCACTGCACCGTTTTTCCGCCGAAATTTCAATGGGAATCCAGCATAAGATCGGCGCCGACATCATGTTCGCGTTCGACGAGCTGACCACACTGATGAACACGCGCGGCTACCAGGAGCGTTCCGTGGAACGCACCTACCGTTGGGCGCAGCGTTGCGTTGCCGAGCATAAGAGACTTACCGAAGAGCGCGTCGGCAAGCCGTATCAGGCGCTGTATGGCGTGGTGCAGGGCGCGAATTATGAGGATTTGCGCAGGCATGCGGCCGAACAGATCGCTTCGTTGGATTTCGACGGCGTCGGTATCGGAGGCGCGATCGAGAAGCGCATTATCGGCGACACTTGCGCTTGGATTTGCGATGCGATGCCGGAAAGCCGACCGCGCCACGTGCTCGGCATCGCCGCAGTCGACGATATTTTCGCATGCGTCGAGAATGGTGGAGACACGTTCGATTGCGTCGCACCGGCGCGTTGCGGCCGAAATGGCGCGATTTTCACGCGCGGCGGACGTTACAACATCAAGCGTGCGCAATTCAAGCATGATTTTGGCCCACTTGAAGAGGGCTGCGATTGCTACACATGCACGCATTATTCGCGCGCTTACGTGGATCATGCGTTGCGTGCCCGCGAATTCAACGGTTTCACATTGGCGACGATCCACAACGAGCATTTCTTCGTGAAGCTGCTGGACGATATTCGCGCGTCGATTGACGGCGGATATTTCGACGAATTCCGCGACGAAACCCTGGCCCGCTTCTACGCCAACGGTTCCCGCGGATGATGCGCTGCCAGATGTTCCGTCCAAACGGACGCTAGGCCACACTTCCACATTTCAAGGCACCGACGAACAAACCCGTCGGCGCCTTTTCATGCATGGCGAGCCCGCACTCGCCGTCTCGTTCTCAGACTTGTCACCAGATGTGTCCGATTCTGGAGAAACGGACAACCACAATGCTTATCTCACGTTCTACTTGTCCGATTCTGGAGAAACGGACAAGTAAGCAACCTAAAAACACTCGCTGGATGTCCGAAACGTCAGAATCGGACACACAGAGCGTCGCGCCGCTTGAATTTTCCTACGGAAAATGGCGGAATTTAAGGATGGCTCCGTCGTACGGAAGCCCACAGGGCTTCCTCCCTCCTCGCGTCGCGCCGCTTGAATTTTCCTACGGAAAATGGCGGAATTTAAGGATGGCTCCGTCGTACGGAAGCCCACAGGGCTTCCTCCCTCCTCGCGTCGCGCCGCTTGAATTTTCCTACGGAAAATGGCG
>ENA-OQKU01000080-OQKU01000080.1-human-gut-metagenome-genome-assembly--contig:-NODE-80-length-13489-cov-2.280048_pt1 | contig 13489 bp, 12 predicted proteins | sample MGYA00242807_ERZ504816 | MGnify/ENA primary metagenome ERZ504816 (study PRJEB26092, sample SAMD00036376) | human gut metagenome | host: Homo sapiens | study: EMG produced TPA metagenomics assembly of...
CCACCTTTGGGCTGTGTTCTTTTTGAACTCTCGCCCCGATGCGTCGCCCATGGTGTCCTCGCTCATCTCCTGCGGTATCTCGATGCTGCCGATCGTCTATTTTGCTGGTGCCCTAGACTCCGTGAGACCATTTGAGTGGGGGCTCATGCTGGTGCATGGCCTTTTTTGCAGTGGTCTTGCGAGTGTGCTGTATGCCAAGGGGATTGCGCGCACCAACGCGTTTGCGGCCAACTTGGTCTGCATGAGCGAGGTTGTGCTCGCCCCCTGCTGGTCGGCGCTCCTCTTTGGCGAGGTCTTTCACTGGAACGAGTTTTTGGGCGCGGCGATTATCGTTTTGGTAATTGTAGCCAACTTGGCATCCGATGCCTTTGGCGATGGCTTTCTGGTGGCGCTTGTCCGCCATCGAAACGAAGAGCGTGCCTGATGGGATACGTCTGCCGTTTAACGGTAAAAAACACCCCGCTGGGCGAGTGGTATTAAATAGGAAGAACCTGCATACCTATAATTGGTATCAAATCTTTTGTACCTGGCATGGGTGTTAGCAGCACACCAGGTACGCTTCGAGCCGTGTGATCGAACTCCCGAATTGATATCAACAACGCGCGCGGCGGGAGGGACGACGGTTCGAGATTCCTTATTGGGAGGAATTATGCTTGTCCAAGCAATCCTCGTCGGCTTAGTCGGAGCGTTTGGATGCCTCGACTACCAGCTCGGCACCCTCTACGCGTTCCGTCCCATCGTCCTGTGCCCGCTCGTGGGCCTGGTGCTGGGGGACCTGCAGACTGGCCTTGCCGTTGGCGCCAGCCTGGAGCTGCTGTTCATGGGCTCGATCTCCATCGGCGCTTACGTGCCGCCTAACGAAACCGTCGGCGGCGTGCTCGCCTGCGCGTTTGCCATCCAGCTCGGCCAGGGTACCGAGACGGCCATCGCGCTCGCCATGCCCATCGCCGTCCTTTCGCTGACGATCGGCAACATTACCAATGCTTTGTTCCCTGTGTTTGTCGATATGGCAGACAAGTTCGCCCTCAAGGGAAACCTCAAAGGCATCTACGCTGTTCATTGGGGAATTGGAATCTGGGGCTGCGTTGAGTACTTCCTGCTGTGCGGCGGCGCCTTCTATCTGGGCTCCGACGCCATCCAGGGTCTGCTCGACTTCATCCCGCCCTTCATCATCGACGGTTGCGGCGTTGCCGCCAACATCCTGCCGGCCATGGGCTTCGCCATGCTCGGCCGCCTGGTGCTCACCAAGCAGCTCGTGCCCTTCTACTTCCTGGGCTTCCTGCTGTGCTCCTACGCCAACGTGCCCGTCCTGGGCGTCGCCCTGATCGCCATCATCATCGGCATCGACAAGTTCGACCTGCTCGGCCTGGGCGGAGCCCAGCCCCAGCTCTCCGCGGAAGGGGATGAGGACGATGACTTCTAGTCCCGAGAACAAGATCACGCGCTCCGACCTCATCAAGAGCGCCGTCAACGTCGGCGCCCTGGGCATGGAGTTCTCCTGGACCTACTACAAGCAGATGAACATCGCCTTCTGCCTGATGGTCGCCAACATGCTCAAGAAGATCTACGCCGGCCGCCCCGACGACTACGCCGAGGCCCTGCACCGCCACTGCGCGTTCTTCAACATCACCGTCCAGTTCGCCCCGTTCGTCGGCGGCATCGCGATGGCCATGGAGGAGAAGGTCGCCCGCGGCGAGATCGAGCCCGAGAGCGTCAACGACGTCAAGGCCGCCCTCATGGGCCCGCTGTCCGGCATCGGCGACTCCATCTTCCTGTCGACGCTGCGCGTGGTCGCCGCCGCGGTGGGCATCAGCCTGTGCCAGGCCGGCAACCCCTTCGGCCCCATCGCCTTCCTGCTCATCTACAACGTCCCCGGCTTCGCGCTGCGCGTCTGGGGCGCCGTCAAGGGCTACGAGCTGGGCGTGGGCTTCCTGGACGAGGCCCAGAGGACCGGCCTCATGCAGAAGATCATGACCTGCGTGGGAATCGTGGGCGTCATGGTCGTGGGCGCCATGTGCAAGGACATGTTCTGGGCCAGCATCCCGGTGGCCATCGGCTCGGGCGAGGACGCCCAGACCCTCCAGGACATCCTGGACGGCATCATGCCCGGCATGCTCGGCATGATCGCCTTCTGGCTGTACTACTGGCTGCTGTCCAAGAAGATCAACCCCATGGCGCTGATCGTGGCCACCATGGTCGTGGGCATCATCGGCGCGTTCTTCGGCGTGCTGGCGTAAGGGCCCGGCTGCATAGATTTTCATTGCAACCTGGAAAGGGGATGGAGCAGGTCTATGCCCTCCATTCCCTTTTTGTATAGAAGGAGTTCGTATGTTCGCGAAGGATCGCGAAGCAATGCGCCTGACGCCGGCAGAGGTCAGGCTGATTCTTATTGAGTCCCTGCAGTGGTGCGCCAACAACGCGGTCTACTTTTTGGGGCTTATCGGTGCGGCCACGTATGATCTGGCCGGCACGGCCTTTTTGGTTGCCGCCATTACGCTCATGCGCAATCTTATGACGTCGGTGGGCAATATGGTGTCGGGATCGGTCATCGACCGCTTTGGGCCGCGTCGGACGTCGTTTGTGACGTGCGTGATTACGGCGGTGCTTTCGCTTGGCGTGGGGTTGGCGCCGTTGTCTGTCCCCGGGCTTGTGTTTGCCGCGTGCGTCTTGGGACTTGCGGGCGGCTTTATCAACACCTGCACGCATGCGTTTCCGGGATATCTAGAGTCGACCACCGAGGGCCGTACCCGCGTGAACGGTCTCATGGTGTTTTACAGCAATATCGCCTATACCGCTGGCCCGCTGCTCGGTGGTGCCATCGTGAGCTGTTTTGTCCACGCAATCGGTCTATCTGCTCATGGCGGGCATGATGGGTGCGGCGGCCGTGCTCTCTTTGGGCTGTCACGAGCGTGTTGCTCCCCCAAAACGGGGAGGAAGCCGAAGGGAGGTATTCTGGGCGGCATGGCCGAGGGTGCGCGATTTACGTTTCGCGACCACGACCTGCGTCTCATCTTTATCTCGGGATTTTTGGGTTTCTTTGCGTTTGGCGCGTTCGATTCGCTGGAGTCGTTGTTCTATCGCGATGTGCTCAACGTGGATATCGTCTGGCTGGGCTGGCTGTCCTCGGTCGTGGGCCTCACTTCCTCGGTGGGTGCGTTCATCCTGACCAAGCTTTCTGCTCGCCATGTCAACCTGCGATTGCTGCTCGGCGCGCTCATGGCCGTGGGCATTGGGTCCATGGTGTACGTGGGCACCGATATGCTGGGGGTCGCGATTATCGGTCAGGCGATTAACGGTCTGGCCTGGGGGTTCCTGGAACCACTGCAGATGATCTTGATTCAGGAGCGTGCCGACATCAAATACCTGGGGCGTATTACCGGCTTTGTGCGTTTTGGCCTGATGAGCGCCGGCGTGGTGCCGCTGCTGGCGGCTCCGTTTTTGGCGGAGGCTTTGGGCGTTCAGGCGGTGCTGTTTGGGGCATCGACCATTATTGCGCTGGTGGGAACGCTGTTCTTTGTCACGCAAGGGAGGCACCAGTAGCGTTAGCTATACATCAAATTGTAATTTAATACCACTCACCAGAGAATTTCGACCGTTCACCGAGGATTGGAACAGATTGAAAAGTGGTATTAAAAACACGTTAGGTGTATGTCTATAATTGGTATCGAAAAGAAACGCGATGTATAGATTCGCGTGCAAGACAGAAAGGAAAAGCCATGAAGGAAACCGAGAAGATCGAGATCATGCACTTTAGCCAGGAGGGCTACATCGAGGACGGCAAGGCGCTCTACGAGACCGGCAAGAAGATGACCGCGCTCGCCGACAAGGTCGCCGACGAGGGCTACGACGCCGTGTTCCTGATGGGCGTCGGCGGCACCTGGGACGAGCTCATGCAGCTCGAGTACCTCATGAACAAGTTCGGCGACCGCGACCTCGAGGTCTACCTGATCCACGCCGCCGAGTGGAACGTCTCCGGCCACAAGCGCATGACCGAGAAGTCCGTCGTGCTCACCGCCTCCGAGTCCGGCACCACCCCCGAGGTCCTCGAGGCCGTCAAGAAGATGAAGGAAAAGGGCATTCGCGTCTACGCCATGACCAAGCCCGAGGGCCCCATCGGCCAGGCTGTCGGCGCCGAGAACTGCGTCGCCATGGCTTCTGACCATGGTTCGGGCGGCTGCGAGAAGGGCTACTACCTCGCCGACTGCTTCGGCCTGCGCCTGCTCAACCGCCGCGGCTGCTTCCCCAAGTTCGATAAGTTCATCGAGCAGACCAAGGACGTTTGGACCCACCTGGTCGACATCCGCAAGAGCTTCGAGCCGCGCGCCGAGGAGCTCGCCAAGAAGTACGCCCTGGCCCCCTACACCATGTTCATCGGCTCCGGCGCCCTGTGGGGCGAGACCATCCTGTTCTCGATGTGCATCCTGGAGGAGATGCAGTGGAAGCGCACCCGCTACATCACCTCGGCCGACTTCTTCCACGGCACCCTCGAGCTCGTGGAGCCCGGCGTCCCCGTGTTCCTGTTCATGGGCGAGGACGAGAACCGCAAGCTCGACGAGCGCGTCCGCGCCTTCCTGACCCGCGGCGTGACCGGCGACACCGACATCAACATCATCGACACCGCCGAGTTCGCGATCCCCGGCCTTGACGACGAGTTCCGCGTCATCGTCTCCCCGTGGATCCTCTCCTCGCTGATCACCGATCGCCTTGCCGCTTACTACGAGACGGTCACCAAGCACAACCTCAAGTACCGTCGCTACTATCACCAGTTCGACTACTAAGAGCAAATAACGTTTGTGTAATCGGGCCTCGCTCCTATATGGAACGGGGCCTCGCTTGGGTTGGAGAGTAATTATGAGCTATCCCCAGCTTGCCGTCATGAATATCAGCCATCGTTATTTTGACCTTGAGGAATTCTTTTCTTCGGCAGCGGCCTCGGGCTACACGTGTTGCGAACTTTGGACCGGGGCGATGCATCTGTATGTCGATTGCCATGGATACGATTCGCTCGAGCAGATGCGTGAGCTGTCACAGCGGTATGGGGTTCGGATTGTGGGGCTTTGTCCCGAACAGAACAACCCCAAGCCGTGGAATATCGCGGCGCGCGGGAATGAGGCGCGTGCCCGCACGCTCGCGTACTTTAAGAACGTTGTGGATATCGCGGCGGAACTTGGAGCCGAGCAGGTCATGGTCTCGAGCGGCTGGGCATTTTTGAACGAGCCGATCGAGGACGCGTGGGGTCGCAGCGCCTCGATGCTGCGTGTGATTGCCGAGCATGCGGGAGAGCGCGGCGTGCGACTGGTGCTCGAGGCCCTGCAGCCAGTTGAGTCGATGATCGTGAACTCGGCGGCCGATACGAAGCGCATGATCGAGGCGGTTGACCATCCGGCACTTAAGGCGTGTCTGGATATGGGCGCTATGGCGGTGGCGGGGGATACCATCGACGATTATTTCGATCTGCTTGGCGATGATGTCGCCCACGTGCATTTTGTCGATGTTGCGGCAGATGGCACGACGCATCTTGCCTGGGGTGACGGCGACCGCGATATGCGCGCCGACCTGGATAGGCTGGTGGCGCGCGGCTATCGCGGAGTTGTTTCGGCCGAGACCTATGACGGGCGCTATTTTGCCGACCCCGCAGCTGCCGATGCGCAGGTGATGGCAGAGTATCGTCGTGCGATTGGCGCCTAGGTGGGGTCGGGCTGCGGTAACCTACCCTATGTTTCCAGATGAATACGGTGTGAGCGGCTGCGGCGGATTTTCCCCGCAAGCACTCTAGTATGCTAAAGTACCCAGAAGACCGGCGGAGCTATGCCGGTCTTCTGTTCTATATGAAACGCAGCATGAGGAGGCTTACCAGATGACGGCCACACCGTGGGGATTCCGGGACATATTGCCCGAGGAGGCTCAGGCGCGCGAGGAGATTGCGCTGACGGTGAAGGGCTGCTTCAGGGAGCATCATTACCTTCCGGTCGAGACGCCGCTGCTCGAGGACAAGGGTTCGCTCGAGGAGGGCGGGCGCATTGCGGACACGCCGTTTAAGCTCTTTGATGACGACGGCCGCCTGTTGGTGGTCCGTCCCGACAACACGCTGCCGATCGTGCGCTTGGTTTCGACCCGCATGCGCGCTGCCGACTTGCCCCTGCGCTTACGTTACGAGGCGCCGGTGGTTCGCGAGTGTCAGCGCAATGCCGGTGGTTCGCGCCAGTTTACGCAGTTGGGCTTTGAGCTTATCGGCGCGGGCGATACCTCGAGCGATGTCGAGATTGTCTCGCTGGTCGCCGAAGCCGTGCGCGAGCTGGCACTTCCCGATGCGCGCATTATCGCAGGCAGCGTGCGCCTTTTAAGGAATTGCTCGCGGTATGCGAGGATCGTGAGCTGGCTGCCGAGGCCCTGCGCTGCGTGCATGCCAACGACTTTGTGGGCCTCGATGCCCGCGTGGCTGCCAGCGCCGAGTCCGGTGCCGTCAAGGCCGCCATTAGCGAGCTGCCGCGCCTGCACGGTGGTGCCGAGGTGCTCGACCGCGTGGACGCGCTGCTGGGGGCCGCCGGTATCGCCGCGCCGTTGACGCGCGAACTGAGTGCCCTGGTCGAGGGCCTGGCTCCCGAGGACGCCCAGGTGCTGTCGTTCGACTTCTCCATCATGAACTCTTTCGATTACTACACGGGCCTGGTCTTTAAGGCCTATGCCGGCGGCTTGCCCGATCCGGTCGGTTCGGGCGGACGCTACGACTCCATCTTTACCGGTGCATTTGGCGACGGCATCGAGGTACCGGCGGCGGGTTTCGCTTTTTCGCTCGAGCGTCTGGAGGCAGCGCGCACCTCGGCCGAGGACGCCGCTTCCGATGGCGATCACGCCGCGGGCCGTGGCGCCGAGGGCCCGCTGCGCATCGCCGTGCCCAAGGGCTCGCTTAAGGCTGATACGCTCGACGTGCTCGAGGCCGCGGGCTTGGACGTCTCTGAGCTGCGTGACCCCGGCCGTCACCTGATTGTGCGCGGTCGCGACACGCGTGTCGGCGAGGGCACGGTCGGCGATATCGAGTTTGTCATCGTGCGCCCCAGCGACGCGCCCGCCTTCGTGGGCTGCGGCGGTGCCGACTGCGGCATCTGCGGTTGGGACTCGCTTATCGAGGCAGACCTCAACCTGCTGCAGCTGGTCGATCTGGGCTACGGTCTGTGCACCTTTATCGAGGCGGAGCCCGCGTGGCGCGCCGGCCAGGCCGAGCGCAACTATGCCCGCCGCGGGTCGCTTCGCGTTGCAACCAAGTACCCGCGCATCGCGAGTGCCTGGTATGCCGAGCGCGGCGTGAATGCCGATATCGTCTCGCTGCACGGCAACATCGAGCTGGGCCCCATTGTCGGCATGACCGATCGCATCGTAGACATCACCGCCACGGGCGCCACGCTGCGTGACAACGACCTGGTTATTACTGGTCGCATTATGGACTGCACGGCGCGCTTCTTCGTCAACCCGGGCGCCGCGCGCTTGGATCCGCGCGTACGCAATCTGGCCGATCGCTTGGCGGCAGCCGTGAAGGACAAGCATTTTGAGCCCGTCGCGGGCTCGGCACAATAGCGCGAGCACGCACGGGCGCCCCAACGTCTGGGCTGCGGGTCGACTGGCGCCGCCGCCCGGCCTCTCGTTTTTCGAACATAACCTCGACCGATAGGGGATACCGATATGAAGACCATCAAGCTTGCTCCCGGTGAGCGCCTCGTTACCAACCAGCTCAACCGCAAGGGCGTGCTGCCGCAAAACATCGTCGACGCCGCCCGCGAAATCGTGGCCAACGTGCGTGCCAACGGCGATGCTGCAGTGCGCGACTATTGCCAGCGCTTTGACGGCGTTGAGCTGCAGAGCTTCCGTCTGCCGCAAGAGCAGATCGATGCCGCGCTCGAAGGCCTCGATCCGGCCTTTGTCGCCGCGCTCGAGAAGGCTGCGCGCCAGATTCGTGAGTTCCACCAGCGCGAGGTCGAGCAGAGCTGGTTTACCACGCGCCCGGACGGCGCGATGCTCGGCGTTAAGGTGACCCCGCTTGCAGCGGCTGGCATCTACGTGCCAGGCGGCCGTGCGCAGTATCCCTCCACCGTGCTCATGAATGCCATTCCCGCCAAGGTCGCCGGCGTTGAGCGCGTGGTCATGGTGACTCCGCCGCAAAAGGACGGCCTGATCAGCCCCTACACGCTCGCCGCGGCAAAGCTCGGCGGCGTGGACGAGATCTATATGGTGGGCGGCGCTCAGGCTGTGGCCGCGCTGGCGTACGGCACCGAGACCATTCCGCGCGTCGATAAAATCACCGGTCCGGGCAACGCTTTTGTTGCCGCTGCCAAGCAGATTGTCTCGGGTGACGTGGGTATCGATATGGTCGCCGGTCCGTCCGAGGTCTGCGTGCTGGCCGATGCCACGGCCAAGCCCATGGTGGTCGCGGCAGACCTGATGGCGCAGGCCGAGCACGACCCGCTGGCAGCCTGCTATCTGGTGACCTGCGACGAGCAGTTTGCGCGCGAGGTCGAGGCGGGTATCGACATCCTGGTGGCGCAGTCCCCGCGTGCCGAGATCACGTGTGCCTCGCTCGATAACGAGGGCACTATCGTGGTAGCCGCCGACATGGCTGCCGCCGTCGAGGCGGTGAACACCGTGGCGCCCGAGCACCTGGAGCTGCACTGCAAGGACGCGATGGGCCTGCTCGGCGGTATTCGCAACGCCGGCGCCATCTTTGTGGGCGCTTGGAGTTCCGAGCCGCTCGGCGATTATGTTGCCGGCCCCAATCACACGCTGCCGACCGGCGGCACGGCCATGTTCTCCAACCCGCTTTCGGTGGAGGAGTTCGTCAAGCGCTCAAGTGTCATTTGCTATACGCCCGAGGGCCTGCTCTCGGACGCTCCCGCTACGCAGCGTTTGGCCGAGGCCGAGGGCCTGTGGGCACACGCGCTTTCTGCCGCACTGCGTCGCCGTGTGCTGGAGCAGGGCGAGGATGCCGTGAGCGCCGAGTCTCTGGCCGCGGCCGACCTGACCAAGGTCGCCTGGCCGGGCGACGCCGTGGCGACGGTTGCCGAGGGCGTGGACCTGGCGGCTGCAAGCGCGAATGGTGCTGACGCGGTCGTCGAGGAGGCCTAATATGGCCGAGCTGACGCCCCGCATGAAGGAGCTCGTCCAGTCCTACTTGGCCGGCATTGAGCCCTACGATCCCAACTTTACGCCCACGCGCATCAACCTTTCGGCCAACGAGAACACCTATCCCGTGCCGGCCGGCGTGCGCGAGGCGGTCGACGCCGCCCTGGCCGCTACACCGCTTAACCGCTATCCCGATCCCATGTCCTGTGACCTGCGCGACGAGCTTGCCGCTTGGCATGGTGTGGCGCGCGAGAATGTCTGCGTGGGTAATGGCGGTGACGAGCTGCTCTATAACTACCTGCTGGCGTTTGGCGGCGCGGGACGGACCCTGCTCAACTGCCCGCCGTGCTTTAGCGAGTACGCGTTCTTTGCGTCGCTCTGCCAGACCGAGGTGCGCGACGTGTGGCGCGACCCCGCGACCTTTGAGCTTGACCAGGCAGCTGTGCTCGCAGCGGCGCCCGAGTGCAACCTGGCAATCGTGACCTCGCCCAATAACCCCACGGGCGACGTGGCGCCACTCGACTTTGTCGCGGCGCTGTGCGATGCGTGCCCCGGCATGGTAATGGTCGACGAGGCCTACGTTGAGTTTGCCGACGATTCGTTTGGCGCGGCCACCACGGCGCAGGGGCTTATCGCCGAGCATCCCAACCTGGTGATTCTGCATACGTTGTCCAAAGCGTTTGGTGCTGCCGGTACGCGTCTGGGTTACGTGATCGCGGCGCCCGAGGTCATCGACGTGTTCGCGGCGATTCGCCAGATCTATTCGGTCAACGTGCTGAGCCAGGCGGCAGCGCTTGCCTGCGTGCGTGCCCGTGATGCCTACACGCCCGTGGTGACGCAGGTCGCATCCGAGCGCGGGCGCGAACTGTGCGCCCTGCGTGCGATGGCTGCCGAGGGCCTGCCCGTGGAGGCATGGTCGAGCGCGGCGAACTTTGTGCTCGTGCGCACGCCGCATGCTACGCGCGTGCGCGAGCGTTTGCGCGACGAGTACTCGATTTTGGTGCGCGACTTTAGCTACGCACTGGGGCTCGCGGACTGCCTGCGCATCACTGTTGGCACGCCGCAGGAAAACGATGAGGTGCTGGCTGCGTTTGCCGCGCTGGTGAAGGAGGAGATGTAGATGGGCCGTTATGCCGAGGTGACCGCAAGACGGGGAGACCGACATTGTCGTCAAGCTCGACCTGGACGGGAGCGGCGTGTGCGATATCTCGACCGGCGTGCCGTTTTTCGACCACATGCTCAACGCCTTTGGCCGCCATGGCCTGTTCGATTTGACGGTGCATGCGGTGGGCGATGTTGAGGTCGATGCGCATCACACCGTCGAGGACACGGGTATTGTGCTGGGCGAGGCGTTCTGCCAGGCGCTGGGCGACAAGGCGGGCATTACACGCTTTGCCGACGCGGCGATTGCCATGGACGAGACGCTCGTGATGGCCGCCGTGGATATCTCGGGCCGCGGGCAGGCCTATTGCGAGCTGCCCGTGCCAACCGAGCGCGTGGGCACCTTCGATACCGAGCTGGCTGTCGAGTTCTTCTACGCTTTTGCGCGCGACGCCAAGCTCACACTGCATGTGCGCGAACTGGCGGGCGGCAACTCGCATCACATTATCGAGGCCGCCTTTAAGGCCGTGGGCCGCACAATGCGCCGCGCCTGCGAGCTCGATCCCCGCGTGCAGGGCATCCCCAGCACCAAGGGCTCGCTGTAACCTGCCAAAAAGGGACAGGTTTATTTTGGCAGGTTTTATCTGCGGAAATGCTGTCTCATGTGGTGGGTGAACGTTTAACCGACCAAAATAAACCTGTCCCTTTTTGGCAGGTTTTGAATGGGAAAAGGAGGGTCGCGTGGGCGGACCGAAGATCGTGGTGGTCGACTACCACAAGGGCAACTTGTCGAGCGTCGTGCGCGGGCTTGCGCGCGCCGGTGCCGCCGCCTGCACCTCGGACGATCCGGAGCAGATCTGCAACGCCGACGGCCTGGTCATCCCGGGCGTGGGCGCGTTCTATGACGCGATCGCCTTTATGCGCCAAAGCGGCGAGGCGGCGGCCGTGCTCGACGCCGTTGCCGCCGGAACTCCGCTGCTCGGCATCTGCCTGGGCCGTTCAGCGTTTTTTGAGCGCGGCGACGAGGGCGTGCCGGCGGACGAGGGCGTTGCCGCGGACGGTAATGCCTCCGAGCGGGCTGACGGTCCCTGGATCGATGGCCTGGGTATTATGCGCGGTTCGTGCACGCGCTTGGAGTCGAGCCGCCTGAAGGTGCCGCACGTGGGCTGGGACCAGGTGCACATGACGCCCGCCGGTGCGGCCGATCCGCTGCTTACTGGTTTTGCCGAGGGCGCCAACATGTACTTCACCCACAGCTATGCGGTGGCCGACGATGCCGATGCCGCCGATGTTCTGGCGCGCACGCACTACACGCGGAGCTTCCCGTGCATCGTGCGCCACGGCAACGTGTGGGCTGCCAGTTCCATCCCGAGAAACTCCTCCGCGCTGGGTCAGCGCATCCTTAAGAATTTCGTCAGCATCGTCGAGGAGGTCGGCCGATGATCCTGTTTCCCGCAATCGATCTGATCGGCGGCAAGGTCGTGCGCCTGGAGCGCGGCGACCGCAGCCGCTGCAAGGTATATTCCGACGACCCCGTGGCCGTCGCTCGCTCGTTTGCCGAGCAGGGCGCAAGCTGGGTGCACGTCGTCGACCTGTCCGCTGCCTTTGGCGAGGACGAGGACACCTGCGCTGCCAACTCGGCGGCGATCAAGGCCATCTGCGGCGTCGACGGTCTGTCCGCGGACGTGGGCGGCGGCGTCCGCTCGCTCGCACGCATCGACGAGCTGGCCGGCTACGGCGCATGCCGTATCGCGCTGGGCACCGTGCTGGTGACCGAGCCGGGTTTTGCCGAAGTGGCGGCCCAAGGCTTTGGCGAGTTGCTGGTGGCAGACATCGCCGCGCGCGACGGCCAGGTCAAGGTGAATGGCTGGCGCGACGGCGCGGGCGTGGCGCTCGACGATGCCGCGGCGCAGCTCACCGAGCTGGGCTTTAAACATCTGGTGTACACCGACATCGCGCGCGATGGCATGCAGACGGGTATCGATGTGGCGACGTATCGCCACGTGGCCGAGGTCGCGGGTTTTCCCGTCGTGGCTTCGGGCGGCATCTCGGCGCTCGACGACATCCGCGCACTGGCCGCGGTGGGTGAGGGCGCGATTGAAGGTGCCATTACCGGTCGTGCGCTCTACGAGGGCAACTTTACGCTGGTACAGGCGCTGGCCGCCGCCCGAGGGGAGGAATAGCCCATGCTTACCAAACGCGTGATTCCCTGCTTGGACGTCAAGGATGGCCGTGTGGTCAAAGGCGTCAACTTTGTGAGCTTGCGCGACGCGGGCGATCCGGTGGAGCTGGCGCGCGCCTACGACCGCGAGGGTGCGGACGAGGTCGTATTTTTGGACATTACCGCGACGAGCGACAACCGTGCGACGACCATCGAGATGGCGGCGCACGCGGCCGAGGAGCTGGCCATTCCCTACACCGTGGGCGGCGGCTTTCGCGACCTGGCGGGCATGCGGACCATGGTGGCTGTCGGTGCCGACAAGGTATCGCTCAACTCTGCCGCAGTGCGCGACCCATCGCTGATCAGCCAAGCTGCCGCGGCGTTTGGCAGCCAGGCCGTGGTCGTGGCGATCGATGCCAAGCGCGTGGGGCTGCCCGGGGAGCCGGGCGCCGATAAGTGGGAGGTCTTTACCGCAGGAGGCCGCAACGCCACGGGTATCGACGCGGTGGCGTGGGCCGAGGAAGCGGCTCGTCGCGGCGCCGGCGAGATCCTGCTGACCAGCATGGATCGCGACGGCACCAAGGCCGGCTTTGACCTGGCACTCACCCGTGCCGTGGCGCGCGCGGTGCCAATCCCCGTCATCGCGAGCGGCGGCGTGGGCACGCTCGAGCATTTTGCCGAGGGCGTGATCGAGGGCGAGGCCGATGCCGTGCTGGCGGCGAGCGTCTTTCACTTTGGAACCTTCAGCATTCGCGAAGTCAAAGAGTATATGGCCAGCCAAGGCATTCCTGTGAGGCTGGACTTCTAATGCTGCGGCTTGCCCAGGCACCCGACCTTTCGGCTCCAACCCTCCTCGCGTACTTAAGTACGCGTCGTCGGGCTTGTCGCTCGTAATCTCGGGCACCTGGACAACCCTCGCCGACCGGCGATGTTTAAATTGGGGAATTGAAATGAGAGAAATTACTACTCCAGCGGATCTTAAATACGGCGCCAAAGGATTGATTCCTTGCGTGGTTCAGCAGTATGACACCGGCGAGGTGCTTATGGTTGCCTGGATGAACGAGGAATCGGTGGGGCTGACGCTCGAGACCGGTACCACGTGGTTTTGGAGCCGCA
>ENA-OQKU01000081-OQKU01000081.1-human-gut-metagenome-genome-assembly--contig:-NODE-81-length-13374-cov-2.479807_pt1 | contig 13374 bp, 8 predicted proteins | sample MGYA00242807_ERZ504816 | MGnify/ENA primary metagenome ERZ504816 (study PRJEB26092, sample SAMD00036376) | human gut metagenome | host: Homo sapiens | study: EMG produced TPA metagenomics assembly of the...
CGGGCCCATCATACCGACCTTGACGCCCTGGATGGCGACGTCATCGATCGGAGCACCGTTGGCGCGCTCCTCCTCGAGGGCGAGGGTAACGCCAATGACGGGGGCGGAAACATAGGGGTGGGTGTTATAGAACTCCAGGTGGCGCTTAAGCGCGGCAATCTGGTCATCCTTGCTGGTGTAGAGCTTCTTGATCGCAGGGATCATTGCGAAGCACCAGCCGCCGTTCTGCATACGCTCGTAGTTCCACGAGCCCTGAAGGAACTGATGACGGAAGCAAACCTTCTTACGGTCAGCCTTGGTGAGCTGAATCTTGTTCTCTGCCATATGTATCACTCCCCTCCTACTCGTAATCGTTCAGAATGTCGCCGAGCGGGTCGCCGGAGCCACCGCCCGTGCCGCCACCCTGCTTGGCCAGATCCTTAAGGCCAAGGTAGATGAGGGCAAGGGAGATGCCGATGAGGCCAAGGGCGATCAGCGTGAGCTGAGGGATGGCAGCAAGGACAAAGCCGAGGATGAAGAACGGCCAGGTCTCCTTGGTGGCCATCATGTTGATGACCATGGCGTAACCGACGGAAGCGACCATGCCGCCGCCGACGGCCATGCCGCCGGACAGCCAGTCGGGCATAGCGTTAAGCGCGTTGGTAACAGCCTCGGCCGGGATAACACACAGAAGTACTGCCGGGATGGCGATACGAAGGCCCTGCATGAGGATGGCAGCGTACTGCCAGCGCTCGATGCCGGAGAAGTCGCCCTTCTCGGCGCAACCGTCCATGGCGTGAGCGATAGCGGTAGCAATGGTACGGCAGATCATGGTCAGGAACAGACCAGCGACCGACAGCGGGACGGCGACGGCGATGGCCGCGGTAACGGCCTTGGCCGAATCAGTGGCGCCGCCGTTGAGGGCGAGCACCATGATGATCGAAGAAGCGACCGAGGCCAGAGCGGCGTCAGGCGCGACGGCGGCGCCGACGTTAGCCCAGCCAAGGGCCATCATCTGGAGCGAACCGCCCAGGAGGATGCCCTCCTGAAGGTGACCGGTTACGAGACCGATAAGCGTGCATGCCACGAGCGGCTGATGGAACTGGAACTCATCCAGAATGCCTTCCATACCGGCAAGCAACGCGACAATCGCAACAAGCAGAATAGTGATTGCAGACATGTATCGGACCCTCCTTTACTATGCTTGAGCGGCCAGTTCGGCCTTAGCTTTCTTCAACATGGCATCGAGATCCTCGGAGGCATCCGAAGGAACCTTGCGGACCTCGAACTTGACGCCCTTGGCCTTGAGGGCCTCGAGGGTCTTAACGTCGTCATCGCCCATAGCGACGGCGTTGGTGACGACGACCTTGCCCTTGGAGTGAGCCATGGAACCGATGTTGACTTCCTTGATGTCGACGCCGGCCTCGATGGCCTTGAGCAGATCCTGCGGGTTCTCGAAGAGCAGCATGGCCTTGGTGTCACCAAAACGCGTGTCCTTGACGACCTCGGCCATCTTCTTGATAGGCACGACGTTGGCATGGACTCCCGGAGGGGCAGCCTGCTCGATCATGGTCTTGCGGAGCTCGTCGTGAGCAACGCCGTCGGAAACCACGATGATGCGGTTGGGGTTGATCTGCTTGGTCCACGTGGTGGCCACCTGACCATGCAGCAGACGGGTGTCGATACGGACGTGGGCAATCTTGATGTGCCCGTCGCCGATGACCGTTCCCGGAGGGATGGCGCCTGCAGGAGCAGCGGCGGCCGCAGCCGGCTTCTTCTCCTCGGGCTCCAGAGACTCGGGCTTGACGCGCACGCCAGCCTTAGCCTCAGTCACGAGATGTTTTGCGATCGCATGTGCAGTGTTCTTTGCATCAAAGCGCTGCGAATATGCCTCGATGAGCATAGGCAGGTTGACACCGGTGACGATAGCCCAGGAATCATGGCCCTCGATGAGCCCGCTAATCTGGTTGAACGGCGTGCCGCCCCACAGATCAACGAGGAAGAGCACCTGCTCCTGGTCCTCGAAGGAAGCGATTGCTTCCTCGACCTTAGCACGGAAGTCGTCGGGGCCCATGCTCGGCTCGAGCGAGACCACGGCCACAGACGGCTGATCGCCAAAGACCATCGAGCCCGTCTGCTTGATTCCAGCTGCCAAGTCCCCGTGGCTAGCAAGAACAATACTTACCATCACATAACCTCCTTTTTGTCTACGTAATTCCTACACGACATGAAAGGAGTATACCTGTTTGGTTTGTGGAATTATAGCTAAATCCGCAAAAGGTTGGATTATTTGTTTAAACGTCTAAGTTTGTTACAAGTTGGTTACGTTGCTGCTTTTCGACTCATTACCCGCCAAGGCGTCGCTCATCAAGCCACGCATTTTACAGATACAAGCAGACTGTTCATTAATATCGATTTTAGGCAAGCGCGAATGCGCTTGTACTGCCGCTACATTGTTCAAACAGGTATGACTTGACTATTTGCGCGACTTATGATCTACGAAACCACTCAAAAAAGTTGCGGTGGAATAGTTCTTGTTTAAGAGCCAGAAGGCTGGATTTAGGAACTATTTCACCGCAACTTATAGGGAATCCTAGACGATGTGGAGGGGGTGGGCGGCATCGACGGCGTCGAGGACGTCGGAAGGGCCGTCGGGGGCAGCGTCTGCCGGTTCCTCGTCGGGGGTCTCAATCTGCTTAATCATGACCTCCTGGCCCTGCAGCAGGTATGTCTCGCCGCTGCCGCAATGAGGGCAGGTCTTGCCGTGCTCGACTGTCGCATAGTCGCGGCCGCACGCCTCGCAATGCGTCACGGCCTCGACAGGCTCCACAATAAGCTCCGCGCCCTGCGCGATGGGCTTTTTATCTGCCGCCCAGCGCCAAGCGTCGAGCAGCAAGTCGGGAACGACGCCCGAGACCTCGCCCAGCAGCAGCGTGACGCTCGAAACGCGACTCACGCCATTGGCGCGCGCCACGTTCTCGACATCGCGAATGATGTGGTAAACGATTCCGAGCTCGTGCACTTTTAATTCCTTCCGTCGTTCTAACGAACGGCGGTCGGCTTGACGCTGCGCGAGCCCCAGACGGGCGATCTGCCTTTCAATCGTCGGGCATGGGCAAAAGCCCTATGCCCTCCTCTTTCAAGGCACCTCGCCGACGCCTGGGACCCGCTCGCTGTCCAACCGTTCTCTGCGCCGTTCGCTTACTTGTTAGGTTCTTTTACTTCTTCCCGAATTTGATTTTGATGGCGCGCTTGAGCGCGTACTTACCCAGGCTTGGGAGCTTTTGCTCGTATTTGACCATCGTGGAGCACTCGGGGCGATCGCGATCCAGGTGGATGGCATCGAACGCGCACTTGGTGGTGCACAAGCCGCAGCCGATGCACTTGTTGGGGTCGACGATCGAGGCACCGCAGCCCAGGCAGCGGGCGGTCTCGGCGCGCACCTGCTCCTCGGTAAAGGTCTCGACGTACTCGCTAAAGGGTGCAGCCTTCTCGCGCTCGCGGTCGACATGCGCCACCTCGCGGCTCGCGTTGTCGTAGCTCTCGATCACGACATCGTCGCGGTCGAGCGCGGTGTAGTGGCGCTGGTTGCGGCCGATGGTGAGCGTGGATCCCGGCTGCACAAAGCGATGGATGGACACGGCGGCCTCGTGACCGGCGGCGATGGCGTCGATGGCAAAGCTCGGACCGGTGTAGACGTCGCCGCCCACAAAGATGTCGGGCTCAGCGGTCTGATAGGTCTGGGGGTCGGCAAGAGCACCCTGGCCGCGGCCGAGCTCCACCTTGGAGCCAGCCAGCAGGTCGCCCCACACAATGGACTGGCCAATCGACATGACCACGCGGTCGGCATCGACGCGGCGCAGATCGTTCTCGTCGTACTCGGGCGCAAACCGGCCCTCGTCGTCAAAGACACGCGTGCAGCGCTTGAAGGTGATACCGCACACACGACCGGCCTCGTCCAGGTGAACCTCCTTGGGGCCCCAGCCGCAGCTGATGTGAGCGCCGTCCTCAACGGCCTCGCGACGCTCCTCCTCGCTGGCGGGCATCTGGGCCTCGCTCTCCAGGCAGAACATCTCAACGTGCTCGGAACCCAGACGGCAGGCGTTGCGCGCGACGTCGATGGCCACGTTGCCGCCGCCCACCACGATGGTGCGGCCGGGCAGCGCGTCGATCTTGCCACTGTTGACCTCGCGCAAAAAGTCGACGGCCACGGTCACGTCCTCGGCATCCTCGCCCGGAATACCGGCGAAGCGGCCGCCCTGGCAGCCGATGGCAACATAAAAGGCCTTAAAACCCTGCTCGCGCAGCTCGTCGAGCGTCACGTCGCGACCGACCTCCACGCCATAGCGGAACTCGGCGCCCATCAGGCGAATGACCTCGACCTCGGCCTCGATAACATCCTTCTGCAGCTTAAAGCTGGGAATGCCGTAGGTGAGCATACCGCCCGGGCGCTCGTTTTTCTCGAACACGACGGGCTTGTAGCCCTTCTCGGCCAGATAGAAGGCACAGGACAGACCTGCCGGACCGGCACCGATGATGGCGATCTTCTGGTCGAAGCCGCCGGCACGCGTCGGGGTCACCACGGGTGGGACATAGCGGGTCGCGGCATCAAGATCGCGCTGGGCGATGAACTTCTTGACCTCGTCGATAGCCACGGCGGCGTCCACACGGCCGCGGGTGCAGGCATCCTCACAGCGGCGGTTGCACACGCGGCCGCAGATAGCGGGCAGCGGGTTCTCACGCTTGATGAGCGCCAGCGCCTCGTCATAGCGGCCCTGAGCCGCGAGCTTCAAATAGCCCTGAACGGCGACGTGCGCGGGGCAGGCCGTCTTGCAGGGCGCGGTGCCGGACTCATGCGTCTCGATGCGGTTGTCGTTGCGGTAGTTGGGCGACCACTTGGTGTGGTCCCACTTGGTGGCGTCGGGCAGCTCCTGGCGCGGATACTCGGGCACCTGTCCGCCGGCCTTTTTGCTGCAGAGCTTCTGGCCGAGCTTGGCGGCGCCGGCCGGGCACACCTCAACGCAGCGACCGCAGGCCACGCACTTGTCCTTCTCGACCTTGGCGACATAGGCCGAGCGCGACAGGTTGGGCGTGTTGAACAGCTGAGAGGTGCGCAGGGCATAGCACACGTTGACGTTGCAGTTGCAGATGGCGAAGATCTTGTTCTCACCGTCGATATTGGTGATCTGGTGCACAAAGCCGTTGTCCTCGGCCTGGCGCAGGATGTCGTAAACCTCCTCGCGCGTCACATAGTGGCCGCGGTCGGTCTCAACCACGTAGTCGGCCATATCGCCCACGGCGATGCACCAGTCGGCGGGGTCGTCGGCGCAGCCCTCGCCCATCACGCGACGGCTCGCGCGGCAGCTACAGGTGCTGGCGGCATACTTACCCTCGTATTTGTCGAGCCAATGCTCGATATGCTCGATCGGCACCGACGTGCTCGCGGCATCGATAGCCTTCTCGACCGGAATGACGTGCATGCCGATGCCGGCGCCTCCGGGCGGCACCATCGGCGTGGCCTTGGACAGCGGTCCCTTGGACGCCTGCTCAAAGAACTTGGCGTAGACCGGGTGCTCTTCGAGCTGGCTCACGCGCATGTTGAGGAACTCGGCGGAACCCGGTACCAGCATGGGCAGCACCCACTGCTTGGCGCGCTCGGGGTTTTCCCAGTTGTACTCGAGCAGGCCCGTGTAGCTCATGTCGTCGAGCATCTTCTCGATCTGGGCCTCGGGCATGCCGGTGAGCTTGATCATCTCGGGCAGCGTGTAGGGACGGCGCATCTTCATCTTGCAGAGCACCTCGGCCTGCTCGTCGGTCGCGGCCTCGGCAAACGACCAGTACTCGTAGCCCAGCAGCTCGTCGCGATGCAGCAGACGGTTGGTGCAGTGCTCGCACAGCTTGACGATGGCCTCGCGCGGATGCTCCGGCAGCGGCGGCACAAACTCCGAACCGATATCGGGCTCGGTGTAGCTAATTCCCGGTCCGTTGAGAATCATGGTTGTCCCTTCTCTTGCCACAGCCCGGCGAGACCGCGGCGCCCCTCTTTTTACGGGCTCGACATGCCCCCACGCCGTTCACCCGTTATTGTTGACATTGTGTCAAAAACAGTATTGACGAACCGTCAACAATATTCAAGACTGTTAGGCGAACGGTCAGGCTCAAACGGATGAAAGGCGGCAAGCGCATGAGCAGTAACGCAGCGAACACCTCTGTGGCCGACGCCGTCCCCGCGCCCGACAGCACGGCAAAGCGCCTGACGGGCGACGAGCGCCGACGCGAGATTCTCGCCGCCGTGCGCACCGTGAGCTCCGAGCTGGGCGTGTCGCATCTATCCGTCTCGGCCGTGACCAAGCGAGCCGGCTGCACGCGCTCGCTGTTCTACCACTACTTCGCCGACATGGACGCCGCCGTCACCGCCGTCATGGACGAGGCAATCGACGGCTTTATCTCCGAGCTCGAGCAGTGGAATGCCAGCCGCACGGTTGGCGACATCGAAGGCGCACTCGGCACCGTCGCCCCGCTCTTCAAGCGTCTGGTCGTGAGCGGCCACGAGCTGCCGAGCACGCTCACCTCGAGCAGCGGTGCGCTCTACGGCGGCTTTTTGCACAACGTGGTCCAGCGCGTGGCGCAGTATATCTGCGACACCACCGTGGTGGATTTTGTCGCCCATCATGAGCTACGCATCGACCATGTCTACGAGACGTTCTACACCCTCATCATGGGACTGTTGATGTATATCCGCACGCACCCCCGATGTGCCCGACGAGACGGTCAAGGAGATTATCGCCTCGACGCTCCACATCGAGGGCTATACCGCCAAGTATCCGGAGCGCAAGCCCCAGAACTGACGCCATTTGGCCAAACTGCCCGCGATCAGAAGAGGGGCCGCGGGCGTGTGAAAGGAGAGCAGCATGCTGTTCGATGTTTGGGGTAGCGATACCCTTATCCACTGGGCCGGCTGGGCCATGGTCTTTATTGGCCTGATCGTGCTCAACGAGGTCGGCCGCCGCACCAAGCTGGGCGCGGCAATCATCTTTGGCGTTGCTCCGCTGGCCATGACCATCTACTGCGTCGCCATCGCCGTCGGCGTTTCGCAGGGTGCCGAGTGGGCGCTCACCAACCCCACCCATGTGTACCAGAACAGCTGGTTCCACTACGCCAAGGTATACGCGGCGCTGGCCGGTTGCTGGGGCTTCATTGCCATTAAGTACCAGTGGGGCAAAATCGGCAAGGCGCATTGGTTCCGCGCATGGCCGTTTGTGATCGTCGCCATCAACATCATGATCGCCGTCGTGTCCGACTTTGAGAGCGCCTATCACTTCTTTGTCCTGGGCGAATCCACCTGGGTCACCTCCGAAGGTGCTACGCAGCTGGCCGGCTGGAACAACGTGTTCAACGGCATCGCCGGCATCATCAACATCTTCTGCATGACCGGTTGGTGGAGCGTCTACGCCTCCGAGGATCAGACCGACATGCTGTGGCCCGACATGACCTGGGTCTACATCATCGCCTACGATATCTGGAACTTCTGCTACACCTACAACTGCCTGCCCACCCACTCCTGGTTCTGCGGCTTTGCGCTGCTGCTGGCGCCCACCGTCGCCGCCTTTATCTGGAACAAGGGCGGCTGGATTCAGAACCGCGCCTTTACACTTGCTATTTGGTGCATGTTTGCCCAGGTGTTCCCGTACTTCCAGGAGGAGTCCATCTTTGTGACCCACTCCACGCTCGACCCAGGCGCCGCCACCGCGGTCTCGATTGCCGCGCTGATCGCCAACGTCGCCGCGATCATCTACATCGCCTACCGCGCCAAGAAGCTCGGTCGCAATCCCTACAAGCAGGATGTCTTTGAGGGCACCAGCGATTGGGAGAAGGCTACCGCTCGCCGCGCCAAGGTTGATTACGCGCACGCCGAGTAACATGTTGGTCGCTGTTGGCGCCTGGGCATAGGCCCGCTCGCCAGATTATTTACCCAATGTCTCGCAGAGCCCCCGGAAAGCGTTTCACTCGCTTTCCGGGGGCTTTTGTCATTGCGTCTCTATTCATCTATTCAAAAACATGCGCATATATAAAATCGGATTTCAAATCATGCGGCGGCTCTATGGAGTCCCGTTTTTGGGTACAGTGTTGTCCCGATATTGAGCTTGGGGGATATATGAAAGATGAGACGATGGGCCAAGAGGATGCGGCCCAAGATGCAGAAGCGTGTGCCGAGGCCCTGGAGAGCCTAGACCAGATCGCGCTGGCCGAGATTGCGTTTGACGATTCGAGCGTTGATGTGCAGGATAAGCCGGAAATCGAGGCGCAGCCCGATGATCGGGATGCAAAAGACGATGGCGCCGCGCCCGCCGAAGACGAGGCGGGGCACGAGGAATCCGAATGCGAGGCCGACGGCCAGCCCGGATCCGACACGAGCGAGGAAACCATCTTGCTCGACAACTTGCCGGCCGAAGATTCGCTGACCCGCGAGCTCCCTGGCTTAGGCTCTGCGCCTGCCGTGGACGAGACCATCGCCATGGGCGATATTCCCCTACCGTCCGTTCCTTCGGCACGCGAAGCCGAGGTTCGTCATCGTAAGATGTCGTCCAGGCGCCGCAACCTGATGGTTGCCGGCGTTGTGGCCGTCGCGCTCGTCGCCGGCGGCGCAGGCTATGCTGCCTGGAACGGATATCAGCAAGAGCAGGCTGCCGCTGTCGCCGCCAGTGCGCACACGATGATGTCGGTGCAAATTGGCGTACATGCCGCGGGGCTCGACTGCTCCACCGGCTCAAAGATCCCCGTGCAGGTGAGTGGCCAGGACTCCGACGGCTCCTCTGTGAGCGAAACGCTCTACGTTGACGAGCACGGTCGCGGCATTAAGCTGCTGCCCGGCGATTACACGCTCTCCATTGCTGGATCCCCCATCGCGGAAGACGGCACCATCTACACCGTCCCGACCACCAAGGCGCAGGTCACCATTAAGAGCGATGGGCAGGATCTGCGCGCTCAAGCCACCTTTAAGCTCAAGGTACCTTCGGCCGACACGGTGACTGACGACCAGATCGATGCCGCCGCCAAGTATGCCGAGGCAGGGGGCGCAAGCTCTGCCGCCGCGGCAAAGATACTCCAGCAGGCGGCAATTACGCGCCGCGATGCCGCCACCAACGCCGTAAGCGCAAGCGAGGCTCAGTCCGCCCGCGATGCCGACGCTCGGCACAAGGCGACGAACCTGTATCAGCTCGATATTCCGGTTGAGTGGTATGGCAAGGTCGCGACCTGGCAAAACGGCAGCACGCTGTGCATCTATCTGGGCGATGACACCAATACGCCAATCGTGACACTTGTCGCAGTGCGCGACGGCGAGACCTTTATGCCCGAGGACGGCGATACGGTTTTGGGCACGGTCAGCCTAGGCAACGGCTACACCGTCTACGCCAGCGGCCCTGTCTATCCGTACGTGATTCCGCAAACCGTTAATGGATGCACGCAGGACCCTGTGTCGACCTACCCCATGGACACGGCCATTGAGCTTGTCGAGCTTACGACCGGCAACCGCTACACCTATAGCCAGATTAAGAACGACCTGGTCGGTAAAGACGGCAACGCAGACGCCGCGACCAAACTCGAGACCGACTACCTCGCCCAGATTCTCCTGCCGAGCATCAAAGCCCAGGACTAGCCGGCCCGAAGACAGCCGCCCAACATCCACATCCCTAACGCAGTTGCGGTGAAATAGAGATTGTTTTTGCTGGTCAAACCGCAAAACAGTCCCTATTTCACCGCAACTTATTGGTGACCTTTTGGGTGGCACTCAGCGCCACGGATCGGCTTCGAACATTGGCTCGCGCTCGGGGCGGCGATCGCTGTAGGGATCGTAACCGTCGTCGTCCTCGTTCTCGGCGCGGATATAGGGGTCGCGCGGCTTGGGTGCCGGTTTGGACGTGGGCTTGGGCGCCGGCGCACTTGTCTTGTTCTCGTCTTTCATCTGCATAGCTCCTTACATCGCATCCGCTCAACATCATCGATTGTCGCACGAAAAGGGTGGCGGACCCAATTGGATCCGCCGCCCTTGGCGTTTAGAGACGACTGGCAGGTTTTAAGGCATCTCCCAAAATCTACTCGGCGTTGGGGACCTCGTAGGTGGCCGCCGGCGTATTGTCGCACACGACGGTAAAGCCGCCGTCCTTGTCGACATCGACCGTCACCTGATCGCCCTCGCGCACCGTGCCGTCGATGATAGCGGCGGCGATGGCATCCACGACCTCGCGCTGAACCAGACGCTTGAGCGGACGGGCGCCAAACACGGGGTCCAGGCCGCCCACGGCGAGCATCTGCTTGGCCGCCGGGGTGATGGCAAGCGTCATGCGCTCCTTGGCCAGACGCGCGCGGACGTCGGCAAGCTGGATGTCGACAATCTTCTCAATCTGCGCCATGCCGAGCGGATGGAACACCACGATATCGTCGATACGGTTGAGGAACTCGGGGCGGAAGGTCTGAGCCATGGCCGCGTTGACCTGATGGCGCATCTCCTCCTCGTCCTTGCCCGAAAGCTCGGCGATAGCCTTGGAGCCCACGTTGCTCGTCATGATGATAATCGTGTTCTTGAAGGACACCTGGCGACCCTGACCGTCGGTCAGACGGCCGTCGTCAAGCACCTGCAGCAGCACGTTGAAAACATCTGGATGGGCCTTCTCCATCTCGTCAAGCAAGATCACGGAGTACGGACGACGGCGCACGGCTTCGGTGAGCTGTCCGCCCTCGTCGTAGCCCACGTATCCCGGAGGCGCACCGATCAGACGCTGGACGCTGAACTTCTCCATGTACTCGGACATGTCGATACGCACGAGCGCACGCTCGTCATCGAACAGGCACTCGGCAAGCGCCTTGGCGAGCTCGGTCTTACCCACGCCGGTAGGACCCAGGAAGAAGAAGCTTCCGATGGGCTTGTCCGGATCGGAGAGGCCCGCACGGCTGCGGCGCACAGCTGCGGCGACGGCGGAGACGGCCTCGTCCTGGCCGATGACGCGCTTATGCAGCTCGCCCTCCAGGCCCTTCAGCTTGTCGAGCTCGCCCTGCATCATCTTGGAGACGGGCACGCCGGTCCAGGCGCTCACGACCTCGGCGATCTCATCAGAGGTCACCTGTTCGTTGAGACCCTCGCCGTCCTGCTGCTTTTGCGCCTCGAGCGCAGCCTCGGAATCCTGAATCTGCTGCTGCAGACCAGGAATCACGGAGTAGCGCAGCTCGGACGCACGACCCAGATCGCCGTTGCGCGTCGCGCGCTCCTCTTCGCTCCTGGCCTCGTCGAGCTGTCCCTTGAGCTCTTGCACGTGGTCGATGGCGTTCTTTTGGTTGAGCCAGCCGGCCTTTTGCACGTTGAGCTTTTCCTGGACCTCGGCAATCTCTTGGCGCAGGGCCTCCAGACGCTCCTTGGAGGCGTCGTCGGTCTCCTTCATGAGCGCCTGCTCCTCGATCTGCAGCTGGGTGAGCTGACGCGTGGTGGCGTCGATCTCGACCGGCATGCTGTCGAGCTCCATGCGCAGGCGGCTTGCGGCCTCATCGACCAGGTCGATGGCCTTGTCGGGCAGGAAGCGGTCGGCGATGTAGCGATCGGAGAGGTCGGCGGCGGCCACGAGTGCACTATCGGTGATATGCACGCCGTGGAAGATCTCGTACTTCTCCTTGAGGCCACGCAGAATCGAGATGGTGTCCTCGACGGTAGGCTCGCTCACCATAACGGTCTGGAAACGACGGGCGAGCGCCGCGTCCTTCTCGATGTACTTGCGGTATTCGTCGAGCGTGGTCGCGCCGATCGCATGCAGGTCGCCACGGGCGAGCGCCGGCTTGAGGATGTTGCCGGCGTCCATGGAGCCCTCGGTGGCACCCGCGCCCACGATGGTGTGGAGCTCATCGATGAACAGGATGACCTTGCCCTCGGACTTCTGTACCTCCTTGAGCACGGCCTTCAAGCGGTCCTCGAACTCACCGCGGTACTTGGCGCCGGCGACCAGCGCGCTCATGTCGAGCTCGATGAGGTCGCGGTCGCGCAGCGTACTCGGCACGTCGCCGGCCACGATACGCTGGGCGATGCCCTCGACGATAGCTGTTTTACCGACGCCCGGCTCACCGATGAGCACGGGGTTGTTCTTGGTGCGGCGGGACAGGACCTGAATGGTACGACGGATCTCGTTGGTACGGCCGATGACCGGGTCGAGCTTACCGGCGCGGGCAAGATCGCAGATATTGCGTCCGTACTGCTCCAGCGCCTCAAACTGGGTCTTGTCCTCGGCAGACGTCACGCGGTCATCGCCGCGCAGTTCCTCGTAGACCTGCTCGATGCGCTCCTTGGTGACGCCGGCGTCGCGAAGAACGCGGCCGGCCTCGCCCTTGTCCTCGGCAAGCGCCATCAGCAGATGCTCGGTCACCACAAAGCTGTCGCCCATCTTGGTGGCCTTCTTCTCGGCCTTCTCGATGACGCGGACGAGCTCGTTGGACAGGCCCATCTGCTGGCCCTCGCCCGAAACCTTGGGCGCGTGGTCGATGGCATCCTGCGTGGAGCGTGCGAGCTGGGCCGGATCGGCACCGATGCGCTCGATGATCACGGAGATATTGCGCTCGCCGGCACCGAGCAGGGCAGACAGCAGGTGAATCGGCTCCACCGCGCCGGCCTGCGCATCGGCAGCCGTGCTCATGGCGGTCTGCAACGCCTCGCGCGACGTCATTGCTAGCTTATCGATTCTCATGGAATCACCTCTCTTGGGGTGGCCGCCCTACGGGGCGGCTTCACGTTGTTCGAGAAGTATTGTTGCCAGCTTTGTACGATCTTATACATAAATCTAAGTCTCTATATATAAGATTTTATGAGTGATTAAGAGATAGGGGGCAGGCACGCTCACCCGCTGCGGCCTCGTCCCCTCACTATCTCAATCTGTAACATCTATCGACCGTTACCGGCTCCAGATGTTACAGATCGAGACGAATTATTCAGCGGCGCCCGTTTGTCTCAATCTGTAACATCTAATCGGCAAATTAGGGTCTAACTGTTACAGATCGAGACGAACAGAAAACACCCGGATCAAAAATCTAAATCTGTAACACCAGGCCCACTTTTAGCGGCCAAGATGTTACAGATCGAGACAGACCGAAAACCACCACAAAGGGGACAGGCACCTTTGTGGTGGTCGCGGTCTCTACTCCTTCGCCGAACCCGTACTTCCCGATTCGACGGTCCAGGGCATCTCATCCTCGAACAGCCATGTACGGGCAGACCCACTATCGCGTGCAGTCTGCGAGTCAGGCAAGCAGGTCTGTTTATAGGCATCTTGGATACACTGACCCATAAAATCGTTGAGCTCGGTCTGGTCGCCCTCCATGACATAGGCGACATCGCCGTCCATGATGTAGATGCCCGGACCC
>ENA-OQKU01000083-OQKU01000083.1-human-gut-metagenome-genome-assembly--contig:-NODE-83-length-13209-cov-2.676655_pt1 | contig 13209 bp, 9 predicted proteins | sample MGYA00242807_ERZ504816 | MGnify/ENA primary metagenome ERZ504816 (study PRJEB26092, sample SAMD00036376) | human gut metagenome | host: Homo sapiens | study: EMG produced TPA metagenomics assembly of the...
GGTGCTCGAGATTCGCCATATGGTCAAAACCACACAAGAGGTGGCGCGCGCCGAGGACGAGGCCGCCCTGCGCGCAGCCGTGGAGCAGATTCGCGAAAAACGTCGCCGCGAGCAGGAAGGCCAGGACAGTGCCAAAGATCAGGTCGACGGCGAGCATGTCGATGGAAGTGCAGAAGCCGAACCCGGCGCCCTAGACGGTTCCAGCCACTCGGCATAGCGCGGCTGCGCTTTTCGTCCCTGCAATTTGGATGCTCATAGACGTTCCGAATCGTCTGCTTTTTCATGCCGATATTCGTGCTACAGTTTGAGCGCCTTGTTGCCAATTGATTTCGGGGGAGTGGAATGGAGCAGGAGCGCACAGCTCAGCGTGCACGCGAAAGGGCTTCGGTGCCGATGACGGCGGCGTCCGATTTTGTCGTACCGGATGGCACCGACGAGCTCAGCCGCAACACCCGTCGCGCCTGGCGCGACCGTCTCAACGACGCCCAGACGCGCAAGATGATCACGGGCGTTTTAGCCACGCTGGTGGGCGGTTCGTTTTGGGGTTTCTCGGGTACCAGCGCGAGTTTTTTGTTCGATACCTACCATGTCGATACGCTGTGGCTTATGAGCATACGGCAGATTCTCGCCGGCCTGCTCTTTATGGCTGTGGTCGTCACGCGCGACCGCGCACGTCTGGTCAAGCTTTGGACGACGCCCGCTGATCGCAAGCAGCTGCTGCTCTTTACCGCTTTTGGCCTGCTCTTTAACCAGTTTTGTTATCTTTCGGCCGTGCGCTTGACCAATGCCGGAACTGCGACGGTGCTCCAGTGCCTGCAGCTCGTTATCATCATGGGCTACACCTGCGTGATCGACCATCGCATGCCTCGCGTGCGTGAGGCCGTTGGCATTGGGTTGGCCCTGGGCGGCACCTTTTTAATCGCTACCGGCGGCGACCCAACCAGCCTGAATATCTCGCCGCTTGGCCTGGCAGCAGGTCTTATGTGTGCGGTTAGCGCCGCCTGTATGGCGGTGATTCCCGCCAAGATTCTGTCCGAATACGGCAGCCCTATTGTTACGGGCTCGGCTATGCTTACGGCGGGTGTCGTTTCGAGCGTCTTTGTGCAGCCGTGGGCTCATATGCCGGCCCTCGATACGGCTGCCGTCGAAGCGCTCGCGGTGTTTGTGATCGTTGGCTCTTTCCTGGCGTATATGCTCTATATGCAGGGCGTCAAGGATATTGGCTCCGTACGTGCGAGCCTCATTGGAACTGTGGAGCCGGTCTCGGCAACCATTACCAGCGCCGTTATGCTGGGCACGGTGTTTCTGCCGACCGACCTTATCGGCTTTGTCATGATCATCGTGATGATGTTCCTCACGGTGTAGCTGGCGCCGCCGCCAAGACAGAAAAGGTGTTGTGCCGCATTTTCGCCAATTGACGTCCGTGTCTGGAGTTTAGCTGTCGATGCTCAAAATGCCATAAACTTGTAACGTTATGGATTTTTTCATTGCGACTCAATTGCGAGGATTTCTTTATGGCTGGTAATCACTTTAAGGGCAGCGATAGCGGCCGTCCTGCAGTTCCGCCGCGTCCGAACGGGGCTGGTAAGGCCGGCACGCCGGGCGGCGCTGGACAGGGCGGTTCCGGTAAGCGCGTGTCCCCGGGCGAGACGGCGATGTTTACCGCTCTGTACGAGCAGTCTCAAAAGGCAAAAAAGACCGGCCGTGCAAGAGGGAATGTCTTTGCGGACGGTGCAACCTCCACGTCGCAGCCGAGTGGGGTTCCTTCGGTACCTGCGAACAACGCAGGTGCTGCCAACGCCGCGAATGCTGCCGGCAACGTTAATGCCGGCAAGGCCGCCAACAATACTCCTTCTGCCGGTGGCGCGGGGCTTACGGGTAACCTCGGCACGATTTACACCGGCGCCTCCGAGACTGGCACGTTCGCCCGCCTGGATGATAGCGGTGCCGAGTTTGCGGGCTCGGGTTCCAAGGAAGATTATTACGATTTTGGCTTGAACTACGGTAGCGACGCTTCGTCGAGTTCGACCTCTGACGGTCTGGTCCGTCATCGCCATCGCAAGGGCGAGCGCAAAAAGCGTCACACCGGCGCCATTATTGCCGCTGTAGCCGCGGTGCTTCTCGTTGCGCTTGGCGCAAGCGGCTTTATGCTGCTTAGCTCGGCAAAAACCGTGAAGAGCCAGGCAAAGGAAACTGTCGAGATCGTCGGCGGCCTTAAGGACAAGGTCACGTCGGGCGATTTTTCGACCCTGCCCGACGATGCGAAAAAGATCGACGAGCTCTGCAGCAGCATGAAGAAGGAGACCTCGAGCCCGGTGTGGACGATGGCCTCGTTCATTCCGGTGTACGGCGGCGACATTAATGCCGCCCGCACCATGGTCGACGCTCTGTCCGATGTTTCGAGCGGCGCGCTGGTCCCCATGGCCGATAATCTCGCTCAGGCAACGCCCGGCAAGCTGTTCCAGGACGGGACAATCAACGTGTCCGCGCTGCAGGCGGTCGCCGATTCGCTCTCCGATAGCTCGAAGGCGTTCAAGAGCGCCAACGAGAAGGTCCAGGGCATTGGCGATACTCATATTTCCCAGGTGACCGAGCTGGTCGATAAGGCAAAGGACGGCTTTGCCACCCTGAACGGTGCGGTCGACGCGGCGGAGAAAGTCGCCCCCGTTCTGCCCCAGATGCTCGGCGCCAACGGCCAGACGCGCAACTACCTTGTGTATGCCATGAACAACGTCGAGATTCGTGCTTGCGGCGGTTTTGGTGGTTCGCAAGGTTTGATTTCAGTTACCGATGGCCAGATGTCGATCGGTGACTTTGTTCCATGTATTGCGCGCGGCAAAGAGGGAGGCGGTTGAGAGCGTCGACGAAGAGGATGAGACGCTGTTCGGCAACCACAGTAACCTGTATAACTCGGGCAATACCTATTCACCCGATTGGCCCCGCAACTCGCAGCGTGTCGCCGCGCTGTGGAAGTCCCAGTATGGGCAGGACGTTGATGGCGTCATCGGTATCGACCCGGTGTTCCTGCAGTATCTGCTGGGCCTGGTCGGTAACGTGTCGCTGCCCGACGGAACGGTTGTCGACGGCACCAACGCCGCAAAGGTCCTCATGCACGATGTGTACTGGAACTATCCGGTCGAGGAGTCGGACGGCATCTTTGCATCCGTCGCCAGCGCTGCCTTCGACAAGATCCTTGGCGGTATCGGCGATGTCGATGTTACGAAGCTTGTCAGCGCCGTTGAGCGCGGTGCCGAAGAGGGCCGCCTGATCGCGTGGATGAGAAACGATGATGAGCAGAATGCCATCAAAGAGACGGGCATTGACGCTTCGCTGCCCAATCCGGATGACCCGAGTGCCGATCCTGTTGCCGGCGTTTACTTTAACAACCTGAGCTTCTCCAAGCTCGACTGGTACCTGAACGCTGATACGCAGATTGGCCAGGGCATCAAGAACGGTGACGGCACGTGCTCCTATCGCATCACCGTTACCCTGACGAACATCATGACGCAGGAGGAGGCTGGCAAGCTGCCCGACTACGTTGCGGCGAGCGCACCCGATGCCGCGCGTGACGACGAGCGTCTGAATGTCTCACTGTTTGCCCCGACGGGCGGCAACATTACTGATCTGACCGTCGAGGGCACCCAGTTTGGTCTCGGCGCCGCTACGTGGCATGGAACTCCCCTTCTATTCGGGCACCGTTGACCTGCATGCTGGCGAGACGACGACGATCACGTATACGCTGACCACGTCGGCCGAGGCGGGGGACGAAGCCGCTTACGCTGCGTCAGACTCCTACATGCCAGGCGGCTCGCGACAGCGCGTCGGCGTAGGGTTTTTCTGGTAGCGCAGATAATCGAGTACCATTTTGGGGCGGACAGGCAATCTGTTCGCCCCTATTTTGTAAGGAGAGCGCATGAAGTACTTTGGCACCGATGGCTTTCGCGGTGAGGCCAACGTTGGGCTGACGGTAGAGCACGCTTATAAGATCGGCCGCTTTGTGGGCTGGTATTACGGCGCCAACCGCGGGACCAAGGCGCGCGTGATCGTGGGCAAGGACACGCGTCGCTCGAGCTATATGTTCGAGGCGGCGCTGGTGAGCGGCTTGGTCGCGAGCGGCGCGGACGCCTACATGCTGCACGTGATCCCGACGCCGGGCGTGGCGCATCAGACCGTGGAGGGCTGCTTCGATTGCGGCATCATGATCAGTGCGAGCCACAACCCGTTTTGCGATAACGGCATAAAGCTCGTTAACAGCAACGGCTTTAAGATGGACGAGGACGTGCTGGAGCTCATCGAGGACTATATCGATGGCAAGAGCGAGGTGCTGCTGGCAACGGGCAACCACATTGGCGCCACAGTGGACTACATGCAGGGCCGCAACCGCTATATTGCCTCGCTCATCGCAAGCGCGAACTTTTCGCTACAGGGCGTCAAGATCGGTCTCGACTGCGCCAACGGCTCGGCATCCTCGGTGGCCAAGCCGGTGTTCGACGCGCTGGGCGCCGACGTGCGCGTGATCAACGCCGCGCCCGACGGCTTTAACATCAATGTCGATTGCGGCTCCACGCATATGGAGCGCCTGCAGCGCCACGTGGTGGAGCAGGGCCTGGACGTGGGCTTTGCCTACGACGGCGATGCCGACCGCTGCCTGGCCGTGGACGAGCGCGGTCGCGTGGTCGACGGCGACCAGATCCTGTACGTGTGCGGCGTGTACCTGAACAAGCACGGTCGCCTTTCGGGCGGTACCGTGGTGCCGACGATCGCCAGCAACTTTGGCCTGATCAAGTCGTTGGAGCTTGCCGGTCTGAGTGCCGTGACCAGCGGCGTGGGCGACCGTCACGTGTATGCAAAGATGCGCGAGGGCGGCTACAGCCTGGGCGGCGAGCAGACGGGCCACACGATCTTTGGCGATATCGAGCGCACGGGCGACGGCATTATGACCTCGCTGCGCGTGATGGAAGTGATTCGCGCCGAGCGCGAGACACTCTCGCAGCTCACGGCTCCGTGCAAGCTACTGCCGCAAGCGCAGGTCGCCGTGCGCGTGGCGGATAAGGACGCCGCGCTGGGCAACATGGGCGTGCAGGCCGCCATTGCCGAGGCCGAGGCGTCGCTGGCGGGCGAGGGCCGCGTACTGGTGCGCAAGAGCGGAACCGAGTCGGTGATTCGCGTTTTGGCCGAAGCCCCCGACCAAGCTGCCGCCGACGCCGCCATGAAGCGCATCGCCGCCGCACTGGAGGCTCTGTAGTTACGCGGTTTTACCAAACCGCGTAACTACTCGACGCTGCAAACGGCCCCAAGTGCCGGGGCTCTGGCTTAGATGGAAAGGGGGCGCCGCGGGATAGATCCTGCGGCGCCCCCTTTGCTTTAACGTGCTAGTAGGGCTTTACAGCTCGTAGAGCGTGGTGAACTTGTCCTGCAGGTAGCTGCAGTAGTAGCGGGCATCGAACGCCATGCCGCACGCGCCCTTGATGAGCTCCGGCGCGTCCTTGGCGCGGCCCCACTGCCAAATGTGCTCGCCCAGCCAGGCGCGGACGGGTGTCAGGTCGCCGCTCGCGCAGGCGCCGGTAAGGTCGACGCCGTCGCGGCACATGGCCGGCACAAACATGGCATCGTAGGCGCTACCCAGCGCATACGTGGGGAAGTAGCCAAACGAGCCGCCGCTCCAGTGCGTATCCTGCAGGCAGCCGCGCGTGTCGTCGGGAACGGGAATGCCCAGGTACTCGTCCATAAAACGATTCCAAAGCGCGGGGATGTCCTTGGCCGTGGCCTCGCCGGCAAACAGCATGCGCTCGATCTCGTAGCGCACCATAATATGCAGCGGGTAGGTGAGCTCGTCGGCCTCGGTACGGATCAGCGACGGCTGTGCGATGTTCACGGCGCGGTAGAGCGTGTCCTCGTCGACGTCGCCGTAGACCTCGGGCGCGTGGCGGCGCAGCACCTCGAGCAGCGGTCCCATAAAGGCACGGCTGCGGCCAACGGTGTTCTCAAAGAAGCGGCTCTGGCTCTCGTGGATGCCCATGGAGGTGCCGCCCTCCAGGCACGTGCGCGCGTAAGCGGGGTTCACGCCCAGCTCGTACATGGTGTGACCGGCCTCGTGGATGATGCTGTAGACGTTGGAGATGCAATCGTCCTCGTAGATGTGCGTGGCGATGCGTGCGTCGCCCACCGAGAAGCCCTCGCTAAACGGATGCTCGGTAAAGGCAAGCGTGGTGTCGTCCAGGTCCAGGCCGACGAGCTTCATGAGGTCGAAGCTCATGGCGCGCTGGGCGGCCTCGGGCACGCGGGCGTGCAAAAAGTCTGCAGCGGGCTGCTGGCCGCGCTCGCCGATGGCGTGCACGAGCGGCACGACCGTGGCCTTGACCTCGTCGCAAAACGCGTCGAAGCTCTTGGTGGAAAGGCCGCGCTCGTACTGGTCGAGCCAAACGTCATATGGGTCGCGCTTGGGGTCCATGAGCTCGGCCTGATGCTTAAGTTGGGCGACGATTCTATCCACATAGGGCTCAAAGCTCGCCCAGTCATTGGCCGTCTTGGCCTTGTGCCACACGGCATCGGCCTCGCAGGTGAGCCTGGTCCAGGCCTCGGCCTCCTCGGTGGGGATGGCGCTCGCCTCGCGCTGGTCGCGGCCGAGTACGCGAATCTCGTCGAGCAGCTGCGGGTCGTCGATCTTGCCGCCGGCGACGGCCTCGCGTGCGAGAGAGCGCACGAGCTCAACGGACTTTTTGCTGGTCAGGAGTTTGTGATGTTCGCCGGCAAGGGTGCCCATGGCATCGGTGCGCGCTGCGGCGCCGTTGGCGGGGGCAATGGTCGCGCCGTCAAACTCGGCAATCTTGAGCAGGTACTCGCGGGTCCACAGCTTGCCCTCGAGCTTGCGGAGCTTCTTGACGGCCTTATCGACCTTCATGCCTTTGGGCGTCTTGTCCGCTGCGGGCTTGACCATCTTATCCTTGTTCTTTCCCATACCGTATCCTTAATCTCGCAGGTCGCCCGTCGCATGCGGCGACGCGGCCAGTTTGCACAGCTACTTGCCTTGTACCCAGCGCGAACAAAACGGAACGCGGCGATGCACATGCAGAATGTGTTATCCTATAGCCCAATGCGTTGACGGAGAGGGTTTTGCCCGCCGCGTCGCCGGCAAGAGAGGGAAGGTCATGGGCTGCAAGCCTTCCTGCGGTGACAAGGGCCAAGCGTTCACTCCCGAGCAGCGACCTCAACGGGCGCGCGGCTAGCGGCGGCGAAGCCCCAGTAGGGAAGCCGTGAGCCTCGCGATAAGGGGCGCAGAGTGGGCACGGCGGGCCAGACATCCGCCGCGTCAAACAAGGTGGTACCGCGGAATTCAACCGTCCTTGGGCAATGTACATGCCCGAGGACGGTTTTTTGTTACCGAACCGGGCCGCACATCCGTAAGCGTCGGGCGGCGCCAGCCACCCCGGCAGGCGGATGCGCGAGAGACGAAAGGGAAGACATGAGTCTGATTGATGATCTGGTCAAACTCGAGGAAGAGGCCAAGGAGCTTGTCGCAGGCGCCGACGACGCCGCCAAGCTCGAGGCTGCGCGCGTTGAGCTGCTCGGCCGCAAGGGCCGCATCACCGGCCTGATGCGCATGATGGGCAAGCTCGCCCCCGAGGATCGCCCCGTCATGGGCAAACGCGCCAACGAGATGCGCCAGCTGATCGAGGGCATGCTCGACGAGCGCACCACCGAGATGAAGGCCGCCGCCCTCAAGCACGCACTCGAGCACGAGGCCGTCGACATCACGCTGCCGGGTATCCGTCCGCAGATCGGTCACCAGCACCTGATCAAGCAGATCATCGAGGAGGCCGAGGACATCTTCTGCGGCATCGGCTATACCGTCGAGTCCGGCCCCATGGTCGACACCTCCTACTACAACTTCACCGCGCTCAACGCCCCCATGGATCACCCGAGCCGCTCGGCCCGCGACACGTTCTACGTGGTTGACAACAACCCCGGTAGCGTCGCGCACCCCGAGGCCCACGCCCACGGCGAGTCCGACGTGCTGCTGCGCACCCAGACCTCGGGCGTGCAGATCCACACCATGGAGTCGCAGAAGCCGCCCATCTACATGATCTGCCCGGGCACCGTCTACCGCCCCGACACGGCCGACGCCTGCCACCTGCCGCAGTTCAACCAGATCGAGGGCCTGGTCGTTGACGAGGGCATCACCTTTGGCGACCTTAAGGGCACGCTCGACTACTTTGTTAAGTGCATGTTTGGTGAGGATCGCAAGACGCGCTATCGCCCGCACTTCTTCCCCTTCACCGAGCCTTCCTGCGAGGTGGACGTGAGCTGCCACGTGTGCGGCGGCAAGGGCTGCAACTTCTGCAAGCACAGCGGCTGGATCGAGATTCTGGGCTGCGGCATGGTCGACCCCAACGTCCTGATCAACTGCGGCATCGACCCCGAGAAGTACACCGGCTTCGCCTTTGGTATTGGCGCCGAGCGCGTCGCGGCCCTGCGCTACGACCTGCCCGACCTCAGAACTCTCATGACAGGCGATATGCGTTTCCTGAATCAGTTTTAGGCTGCGGCTTGCCCAAGCACGGCACCTCGGCGCTCATTCGTCGCTTGCGTACCAAAGTACGCGGCGCTCCTCTTTCGGGCCGATCTGCCGCACTTGGACAACCCTCGCTTTTGTAAGGAATGTTCACAAAGTTGAAGTTTCCACCTGCATTTCTTCGCAGGCTTTCAGTATGAAAGGAGAGCTAGATGCGTGTTTCTTACGACTGGCTCAAGACCATGATCGATATTCCGGAGGATCCCAAGACCCTTTCGGACGAATATATCCGTACCGGTACCGAGGTCGAGGCGATCGACACCGTGGGCGAGTCCTTCGACCACGTGGTGACTGCCAAGGTGCTCACCGAAGACCCCGCACCCCGATAGCGACCACATGTATGTGTGCTCGGTCGACGTGGGCGACAAGAACCTCGACGCCGACGGCAACCCCGCCCCGCTGCAGATCGTCTGCGGCGCGCAGAACTTCGAGGCCGGCGACCATATCGTCACGGCCATGATTGGCGCTGTGCTTCCCGGCGACGTCAAGATCAAGAAGAGCAAGCTTCGCGGCGTCGTGTCCATGGGCATGAACTGCTCCGCGCGCGAGCTCGGCCTGGGCGGCGACCACTCCGGCATCATGATCCTGCCCGAGGATACGCCCTGCGGCATGCCGTTTGCCGAGTACGTGGGCTCGAGCGATACCGTGCTCGACTGCGAGATCACGCCCAACCGTCCCGACTGCCTGTCCATGATCGGCATGGCCCGCGAGACCGGCGCCATCTTCGACCGCGATTTCCACGTTGAGCTGCCCGCCATCAAGGTCGAGACCGGCCGCGCGACCGACGACGAGCTTTCGGTCGAGATCGCCGACGAGGGCCTGTGCGACCGCTATGTCGCCCGCATCGTGCGCAACGTGAAGGTCGGCCCCTCGCCCGACTGGATGGTCAAGCGCCTCAACGCCCTGGGCGTGCGCCCGCACAACAACATCGTCGACATCACCAACTACGTGATGATGCTCACCGGTCAGCCGCTGCACGCCTTTGACCTGGACACCTTTTCCGAGCGCGACGGCCACCGCCGCGTGGTGGTTCGCGCCGCCCAGCAGGACGAGAGGTTTATGACGCTCGACGGCGAGGAGCGCACGCTCGACGCCGGCATGGGTCTCATCACCGACGGCGAGCGCCCCGTGGCGCTGGCCGGCGTTATGGGCGGCATGGATTCCGAGATCGAGGACGACACCGTCGACGTGATGGTCGAGAGCGCCTGCTTCAACGCCGGTCGCACCTCGCACACCAGCCGCGATCTGTCGCTGATCTCCGACGCCTCCATTCGCTTTGAGCGCCAGGTTGACGAGACCGGCTGCGTGGACGTCGCCAACGTCACGTGCGCGCTCATCGAGGAGATCGCCGGCGGCGAGGTTGCTCCCGGCTATGTCGACGTTTTCCCCGCGCCCAAGACCATCGACAGCATTAAGCTGCGCCTGGCCCGCGTGCACGCCATCTGCGGTGCCGACATCGAGCCTGACTTTATCGAGCGTTCGCTCACCCGTCTGGGCTGCACCGTCGAGCGCGACGGCGAGGACTTTATGGTCACCCCGCCGAGCTTCCGTCCCGACCTGCCGCGCGAGATCGACCTGATCGAGGAGGTCCTGCGCCTGTGGGGTATGGGCCGCGTGACGGCGACCATCCCGGCTGCCAAGAACCATATCGGCGGTCTGACCCGCGAGCAGAAGCTCACCCGCAAGGTCGGCGAGATCCTGCGCGCCTGCGGCCTCAACGAGACCACGACCTTTGGCTTTGCCGCCCCGGGCGACCTGGAGAAGATCGGTATGTCCACCGAGGGCCGCGGCTGCCCCGTGGTGCTCATGAACCCGCTGGTAGCCGAGCAGACCGAGATGCGTCGTTCGCTGTTGCCGGGCCTGCTGCAGTCCGTGGCCTACAACGAGGCACACGGTACGCCCAACGTGCACCTGTACGAGGTCGGCAGCCTGTTCCACGGTCGCGAGAACGCCAGCCTGCCCAAGGAGACCAAGTCCGTGGCGGGTGTGCTCTCGGGCCAGTGGAGCGAGCAGTCCTGGAACATGAAGTACCGCAAGCTGCGCTTCTTCTTTGGCAAGGGCATTGTCGAGGAGCTGCTTGCCCAGCTGCGCATCGAGAAGGTCCGCTTCCGTCCCGTCGAGGGCGAGGGCTACGCCTTCTTGCAGCCGGGTCGCGCCGCCGAGGTTCTGTCCGGCGGTACCGTGCTGGGCTGGGTCGGCGAGATTCACCCCGAGGCGCGCGAGGCGATGGGCATCGATGAGGTCGTCGTTGCCTTTGAGCTCGATCTGGACAAGCTGATCAAGGGCGCTCGCAATCAGGAGAACTACCGTGAGTTCTCTCAGTACCCTGCCGTTGAGCACGACCTTGCTATCGTGGTCGACAACGCTGTGACCTGCGAGGATCTTGAGCGCCGTATTACCAGCGCCGGCGGCAAACTGCTCGAGGGCGTGCGTCTGTTCGACGTCTACCGCGATCCCATCCGCATCGGAGCGGGCAAGAAGTCCATGGCCTTTGCGCTTACGTATCGCTCCGACGATCACACGCTCACCAGCGAAGAGGTCGAGAAGGCGCACCAGAAGATCGTCACCAAGGTGTGCAAGGGCGTAAACGGCGAGGTCCGCGGCTAGGTCCTGCACTGGAGTATAGGTCAGCGGCGGTTGCCGCCGAGCCCTACGAGACCGCTGTGTTCGGAATAAGGCACCGCTGACCAATCATATGTGACGGAAGTATTACAAAACGGTGCACTGCTTTGTCGGCAGTGTGCCGTTTTGCTATCATGGCCCGCGGCGTGTTACGAATCGGTTGAAGCGTAACACCGGCAAAGTGGTTCAACCGGCGCTGCAATTCCGTGCGCCGACAACCGGGAGGCGTTTATGCACATTCCAGATAATTACCTGTCCCCGCAGACCGATGCCGTCATGGCGGTGGCGATGGTGCCCGTGTGGGTCCACTGCATCAAGAAGGTGCGCGCCACGCTCGACCGCGAGCACATGGCTTTCTTAGGAATCTGCGCCGCATTCTCCTTCCTGCTCATGATGTTCAACGTGCCTCTGCCCGGTGGTACCACGGGTCACGCCGTCGGCGGCGCGCTCATCGCACTGTTGCTGGGGCCGGAGCCTGCATGTATCGCGGTTTCGGTCGCGCTGGCGCTGCAGGCGCTGCTGTTTGGCGACGGCGGCATCCTGTCCTTTGGCGCCAACTGCTTTAACATGGCCTTTGTGCTGCCGTTTGTCGCAGCCATCGTGTTCCGCGCGCTCAATAGCCGTCTGCACGACAAGAGCTGGGGCACCGCGCTTTCTGCCGTAGTCGCCGGCTGGGTCGGTTTGTGCCTAGCGGCCCTGTGCGCGGCGATCGAGTTTGGCATTCAGCCGATGCTCTTCACCGATGCATCGGGCGCTCCGCTGTACTGCCCCTTCCGCTGTCGGTCTCCATTCCCGCCATGCTGATTCCGCATATGCTGGTTGCCGGCGTGGTCGAGGGCGTCGCGTCTGCCGCTATCTACGGCTTTATCAAGAAGACGGCCCCCAGCATCATCGTTGGACCCGAGGCGACTGACGGCCTGCTTTCTGCCAAGTCCGTGACTGCCAAGAAGACTTCGCTGATCCCGACGATTATCCTCGTCGTGGCCCTGGTGGTCGCCACGCCGCTCGGCCTGCTTGCAACCGGTGACGCCTGGGGCGAGTGGGATGCCGAGGGTGCAGCGACTGCGGTTCAGGAGGCTGGCGACACGAGCCTCAAGGCTTCGGTCGGTCTCGACGCGCCCACGTTTGCCGATACGCTGCCCACGGGCGATTACCTGCAGGCGTATTCCGAGGAGAACAACCTTGACTTTGCCGGCCAGGCTGCGATGTATATCCTCTCGGGCGTGATTGGCGTTGCCGTGCTCACCATCGTCTTCCGTTTGGTTTCGCTGACGGCAAAGGAAAGCCTGCCCCATGGCAACGGTCGAGCTGCCTAGCTGGCTGGCGACATCCGAGAACTATGAGCCCGCGGGGGCTCGGCATCGCGTGATGCAAAAGAACGTCCTACACCTGGCGAGCCTGCTTGAGCGGGTTCGCCTGGGTGGTGGCGCACACAAGGGCGGGTCGATGATTGACCGCGCCCTTTCTTGCGTTTCGGCACCGGTGCGCCTGGTGGGGATGTTCGTCTGCGTTCTGTGCGTGTGCCTGACGCAGAGCCCGCTGTACCTGATGCTGATGGCGGCGATTGCGTTGGTGCTGGTCGCCGTGCGCCCCGCACGTGGGCTGCGCGCGACCTTTGCGCCGGCGCTTGGCGCCGCGGGGTTTGCCGTGGTTTTGACACTGCCTGCCCTGCTGCTGGGCGCATCGGCTGTGGGCGCCATGCTCAAAATCGCGGCCAAGACGTTCATCAACGTGTCGCTGGTGCTGGGTGTTTCGTGGACGCTCACCTGGAGCCGCATGTCGGCGGCGCTCAAGATGCTGCACCTGCCCGATGAGGTCATCTTTACCTTGACATGGCACTCAAGCATGTCGAGGTACTGGGACGCACGATGCACGACCTGTGCGAATCGGTCATGCTGCGCAGCGTGGGGCGTGCGCCTGCGGGTTTTTTCGCGCACCGACTCGCTGGCGGGTATCATGGGCATGACATTTATCAAGGCGATGGAATGCAGCCGTGCGATGGACGAGGCTATGCT
>ENA-OQKU01000084-OQKU01000084.1-human-gut-metagenome-genome-assembly--contig:-NODE-84-length-13099-cov-2.534613_pt1 | contig 13099 bp, 9 predicted proteins | sample MGYA00242807_ERZ504816 | MGnify/ENA primary metagenome ERZ504816 (study PRJEB26092, sample SAMD00036376) | human gut metagenome | host: Homo sapiens | study: EMG produced TPA metagenomics assembly of the...
GCAGAACCTTCTGCCAGCCATCCTCACGAAGCGATGTCATGCCTTTCGACTTGGCCGCCTGCTCGATTTCCAGCGACGTGGCGCCACGCGCGATCAAATCCTCCATCTGCGTGTCCACGCCCATTACCTGCTGAATGGCCACACGCCCGTGATATCCGGTGTTGGAACATTCACGGCAACCCATCGCACGGTACACGGTCGGCAACGGAGAGCCGGGCGTATATGGCACACCCATCATCTTCAACTCCACGGGAGTGGCCGTATCGGCCTTCCGGCATTTCTTGCACAGGCGCCTCGCCAGACGCTGCGCCATCACCGCAGCCAGCGACGAGCTCACCAAAAACGGTTCCACGCCCATTTCCGTCAAACGCGTCACCGCACTCGGAGCATCATTGGTGTGCAACGTGGACAGCACCAAATGGCCCGTCAGCGAAGCCTCGATCGCAATGGTCGCCGTCTCCTCGTCTCGAATCTCACCGATCAGCACCACATCAGGGTCGGCACGAAGAATCGAACGCAACGCGGCGGCAAAGGTCATACCCGCCTTATTGTTCACCTGCACCTGATTGATGCCCTCCATGCGGAATTCCACAGGGTCTTCAACCGTGATGATGTTGATTTCCGGGCGGGCCACATCGCCCAACGTCGCATACAACGTGGTCGACTTACCCGAACCGGTCGGACCAGTCACCAACACCATGCCGTACGGGCGGTTGTACGCTTTGGAAAACACATCGAAATTGCGTTCGCTGAAATTCAGATCCTCCACTTTGAGATTGCCCGAAGGCGTGCTCAAAATACGCATGACGATTTTCTCGCCCCACACCGTAGGCAATGCCGCCACGCGAAGATCAACCTTCTGACCGTTGTGACGTACGGTAATACGGCCATCCTGCGGCTTGCGGCGCTCGCCGATATCCATTTCGGCCATGACCTTAATGCGGCTGATCACACCTTGGGTCATGGCGCGTGGCGCTTTTTGGAAGATATGCAACACGCCGTCGATGCGGTAGCGTACGAGCAGACCGTCTTCCTGCGGTTCGATATGGATATCGGAGCAGTGGTCGTCGATGGCCTGGTTGATGAGCAGACTTACGAAGCGTGCCACGGGGGAGGCGTCTTCGCTGTCGTCTTGTTCAAGGTCGACTTCTTTTTTCGCGGTCGCGGCGATCTCGTGCGATAGTTCGGTCAACTCCGCATTGGCGCGCAGGAACCGGTTGATGCAGTCGCGTACCTGCGATGGCATGGCGACCATGGCGATGACGGGCATGCCGGTTGTTGCGGAAACATCGTCTACCGCGGCGAAATTTTTCGGATTCGCCATGGCTACGGCGATGCGCCCGTTGACGATGGAAAGCGGCAGAAGCTGGTTGCGTCGGCACAGATCGTCGGGAACCATGCTGATGACTTCTTTGTCGATCTGGTATTCGTTGAGGTCCACGAACGGCAGGCTCATGCCTTGCGCCAACGCCATGGCATATTGGCGTTCGGTCTGTTCGTCCATGCCTTCGGTGGACGTTGGCATGGCGGGAAAATCTCCGGTGACGTCGCTTGTCGTTGCCGCATGGCGTGGTGTGCTCGGCGCGAACACCTGATGGATCTCGCCGGTTGTCGGCGCGATCGGATCCATACTTTGCGGGAAAGCGTTCGGCGTGTCGCTGTTTTTGTTTCGCCTGAGGAAGGGGAAACGGCCTCCCGAACCGGCGTCGCTCATAATGACCTCCTGCACCGCATGCGCGCTTATGCGCCTGTCATACGGCATAACATGAAACCCCAAGCAAACGGCAGCATTTGTGGGGCGGCTGATGTTCAGTTGTTCGAAGTCATGTGAGCTACAACGATTGCAGTATTGTGTACTGCTAAATCAGCATTGTAGCCGCAAAAACAGGTAAAAGCTAATCGGGGCAAAGTTTTTTGAGAAATATGTTGCTGTGAAAACGTTGGCAGAATATCGTGATACAGTAACTCATGTTTATGGCACCGCGTTTGGTTGCGTGCCGAATTCCTGCCGCTTCCAATGATGGGGTGGCATCTTGTGAAGGAGCTGCTCATGGAGTACAGCTTGCGCACAGCGGGAGACGCCCCCGATTCAGGGGTTGCGGCGAGTCGCGTCAATCGATTGCCAAAACGTGGCGAGTCCGGCTTCACGTTGGTGGAAGTGCTGGTGGCGATCGTGGTGTTGAGCATTACGGGACTTGCCGCCGCACAGTTCGCCATTACGGCCATTCGCACGTCATATGCGCAGCAGCAGCGGTCCACCGCCGTGTCGCTGGGCGACGACGGCATGGAAAGAATGCGTGCGCAGATCGCCAATGTAGACGCCAACCAATATCTCGATGAACTCATCAAAGGCAGTGGGGGAAACTCCGTCACCGCCGCGCAGAAGAATCTTTCCGACGTTGGCGCCATCGCGTCGCAATTGGCGGATCTGAGCTATACCAGTTCGCCTGATCCAGACAAGAGCAAGTATATTCAGCCGGTTCGTGCCACTGCGGGCAAGGACGCCAAGCATACCGAATATACGGTGAACACGGTGGTGGAGCGCTGTTTCCGTGCCAGCGGCGAGATCTCGTGCAAGACCGCATCTCAGCTGGGCATTTCCCGTAGTTCCGCAACGAGCTATACGGCCAATACCTCAACAAGCGCCACGGCCGACATTCTGGATCCGGGCAAAACGGTATCGGGCGCGTTCACGTTCGGTGCGCACACGTATATGCCCATGATCCGCGTGGTGGTGGGCGTCACATGGGACGACAACATGCATCAGGGCAAAACCTGCCTGTACACCACGTCGGAACTGCTGGATATTGGTGTCGACAACAAGCTCATCATCTAGTGGGGGGTTGCAATGAGCGGAACAACAAGCGGAAAACTGCGTATTCGCGCCGTCGCGCAACGTATGGCGCGCGGTGAAAGCGGCGTCACCTTGGTGGAGATGATGGTGTCGCTGTTCATCTTCGCCATCGTCTCCACCATGTTCACCACGGCGATCGTGCAATACCTGCATTCCACCAGTGCGGATGCGATACGAAGCAGGTCTTCCACGGAAATAGCCACGTCGGTGCAAAGCCTCGACCGGTATGTGCGCTACGCGGAGGGTGTTGAGTATGACGCCACGAACCATACGATCACCATGGTCACTCCGGGGGATTCTGGTGCGAAGCAGTGCGTGGTGATCACGTACCAGGACGCCACGTGGAAGAACGGTACGGTAAGCGATTACGGCAGCGTGAAGGTAAAAACGAAGCCGTATGATGCGTCCGTCACGTCATGGAGCACGCGCGCGGTGTTGGGGTCGGTAATGAACAACGAGTCGGGAGGCACGTCTGATGATTCGCTGTTCGCCTCGCGATTATTCACGGTGGATGGCACCAATCGGGTGGTGCGTTATTCGCCGGTGACGGGGTCGTATGTGAGCGGCAAACCGGTCACGTCGAATACGTCCACGTCGTTCACCGCACGCAATGTGAAATCGGGTGGAACTGCAATCGATTTCACTCCGTGTGGCTGAGTGTTCCGCTAGGTCTTGCGGCAGACGGCTGGTTCCTTATGGAGCCAGCCGTTTTTTGTCGCCCCGTCAGCACCCTGCGACACGCCCGAAAAGGGTGGTTATTCCAGTTTTTTCAAAAAACGTGACTGCAAAGATTTGCTGAGCGATTGTACTGAAAAACAAGCTATTTGTGGTGTTGTATTTTTTGTTGCACGATTTTGGTTTTGTGTTGTACCTTTTGTGTCCGCTTGAAAAAGTGTGATTTGCTTGATGGTTGTGAAGGGGGTTGTGGGGTAAACTAAAGCGCTTTTGTGCGGATGAAGGATGAGGGGAAAATGAATCGAAAATGAAACGCTCGTAAAACGATTGACGCCGGAATAATGGTTCTGCAAACGATGTCAATGCGGATAAAGTTAGGACTGTTGGTTATGTGAGCCAGCAGCCCCCACAAGGGGACGATCGATAGAAGAACGCCGCGAAGCTCCATCGTGGGATGCGAGCGGCGACCTTTCCCGAAGGAAAGAAGGATTCAATTATGAAGAGCGTGCGCAACGCACTCAACCGCCGCGCCAAGGGCGAAAAGGGCTTTACCCTTGTCGAGCTGCTCGTGGTGGTCATCATCATCGGCATCCTCGCCGCCATCTCCGTGCCGATCTACCTGAACCAGCGCAAGTCGGCCTGGAACTCCCAGACCGAGTCCGACGTCAAGAACGCCAGCCTCGTGGTTGAAACTGCGTCCACTGCCAACAATGGCAAGATTCCTACTCTGCCGGGCACGGATTGCACTCACACTAGTGCCTGCGACATTGATGGTAATAAGGTTACCGTCACGGAAGGTGTGAAGCTCCATTTCGCCACGACTGCAAATGGTGATGGATACATCATTACCGGAACGAACTCAAATGGAAAAACAACTTCAACATTTGTCTACGATTCAACCAATGGCACCGTCTCTGAAATTAAGCCTGCGAAGAATTAAGGCTAAGTGAATTCAGAAGTCAGAGTCTAAAGGTATCGGAGCGTATGAGGTATCGCTCCGATACCTTGTTCCATATCCATATTCGTTCTATTGTTCGTCAATCATTCCATGGGGGAGTAATGGCCAGGGAACAGGCGCAAGTGGCATTTCAAAACGGCACCAAGAAGTGGCGTTACAAGGGTGTTTCCGCTGACGGCCGCACCAAGCAGAAGGGCGTTATCGAAGCGCAGACGCGAGATCAGGCCATCGATCGCGTGAATAAGCTCGGTCTGATTCCAACGGAACTTGTTGACGTGAACGCAGGCACCGGTCTCAATACTAATATTGAAATCAAAGCGTTCGAAAAAAATATCCAAGCAAAAAAAGACTTCGCGGTTATGTCACGTCAGCTTGCCACCATGGTGGCGGCAGGCGTCTCCCTGATTCGCGCACTGAATATCGTTACTGAACAAATCGGAAATGTGAAACTGCGCAATGCGGTACGTGACTGCATGCAGCAGGTTGAGGCGGGATCATCGTTTTCCGAAGCAATGGACAATAATCCCGACCATCTGTTTCCGCCCATTATGATCAACATGGTGCGGGCCGGCGAAACCGGCGGCTTCCTTGACAAATCCCTGATTACCGTGGCCGACAGCTTTGAAGCGGACGTGCGTTTGCAAGGTCAGATCAAAGGCGCACTGGCTTACCCGGTGGTGGTGCTCGGCATTGCTGTGCTGCTGGTGGGCGTGATGCTGCTGACCATCGTGCCCATGTTCGACAGCATGTATGCGTCGATGGGCGCGGAACTGCCATGGGTCACGCAGATCATGGTTGATATGGGCAAGGCCGCACCGGTTGGCATTCCCGTGATCATTGTGTGCGCGGTGGCGTTCGTCATGTTTTGGAAGCGCAATCGCAACAAAGACATCATTCGTACCTGGTGGGATCCGTTCACGTTGAAGGCGCCCGTGTTCGGCAAACTGACCACCAATGTGGCATTGGCGCGATTCTGCAACAATTTCGCATCCATGCTCGCTTCGGGCGTGCCCATTCTGCAGGCGCTTGACATTGTCGGATCCACATCCGGCAATTATGTAATCGACGAAGCATCCAAACGAGTGTCTCGACTCGTGGAACGCGGCTATAGGCTGGCGGACAGTATGGGTACCGAAAAAGTGTTCCCGAACATGATGGTGCAGATGGCGGCGATCGGTGAGGATTCCGGCGCCATCGACCAGATGCTCGCCAGCGCGGGCAAAGCGTATGACGAAGAAGCGCAATCCATCGCCAAACAGCTCACTTCGTTGCTGGAACCGTTGATGATTCTGGTGCTCGGTAGCGTGGTCGGCTTCATGGTGGTGGCATTGTACATGCCGATGTTCTCCATGTTCGACGCCATCAACGGGCAAGCGTAAGCGAAAGCGGGAAGGTTGAACATGAAGAACGGATTGTGGGCCGGACTCAACCGCAGGTATCGTGCCAGATTATGCCAACGCATGGGGGAGCGGGGCGCGGCCATGATGCTCGCGGTACTGTTCGTAATGGTGGTGCTCACCACGTCGGCACTGGTAATGACCATACTGCTTTCGCAAGCATTGCCGTACAGGAATAATAAGGAGAACGCGCAAGTCGGGTATGCCGCCGAATCTGGACTCGAAGTGGCATTGAGTTTCCTGCGCGAAGCGGAAGCAAGCAAGGACTATAAGAAACTGCTACCGTCGACCGCATCAAACACTGGCAATGCCAGCTTGGATGAGACCTTCACTACAGCATCGGACGGGTCGGTGCTGCTCAACAATGCGGAAGTCAGCAACGACGTGTCGGCAACGGGCGTGAGCTCGTTCACTCCAGACGATATCTCGTACCGAGTGCAAATCGGATATTATGACGACGATCCAAGCTCGTCGCCGGCCAAACGACTCACATCCGAAAGCGAGCTGAAGAACGCGAAATATGCGTGGGTGCGTTCCTACGGGTATATCAACAGGTATCCGAATGGGCGAAGCGCGGGTACGGAAACCAGCGCGCGCCGAGCCATGAGCGCCATCTACCAATTCGAGACAGCGAGCGGTGATGACAGCTACGTGATTTCCACCAAGGGTGGACGTCTCGGTATGGGCTTCTACGCGGCAGCGCCAAACAACGAGCGCCGTACCAACCAGCCGACCTGGAAGGAAATCGCCTCATATGATGTCGATGAGAACGGTGATCCGACCGGCATGGTGAACTATGTCAACAAGCCTGGCTCCAAGAATGCGGCCGACGCTATGAGCAATACCATCACTATGAATCCGGCAAACCAAACTTGCATGCTTGCCACCACCAAGCCTGTAGACAAGGTCGAAACGCTTGACGCCATGCTTGACCCGAACGGCAAGCCGGTGGAAGGATCGGCGTTGGTGATTCTTATGCAGGCACATAAGAAAGACTCCAGCAGCGACGACCTGTATTACACGGAACAGTGCAAAGCCAACGGCGCCTACAAAGACCTGAACACATGGGTGTATTGGAAGGATGATTCCATTCGCCCTGCATCCAATCTGACATTGTGCGTTACCGGAGCTGACATTACGCATGTTGGCGGAGGCACTGCAGGAGCCGCCACATTGCAGAAATGCGGCGAGTCGTACGGCCCCAACTACCAAAACGACTATTACACCGATCCTGACAAGAAAGCGCAGCAAGACGAAAAGAACGATCCGTCAAGCCTGCTCAACAAATACCAGAAGTGGGCGTTCTATAACGGTTTCATCAATGCGGGCTACTACAACGAGCTAGATAGCGTGCGCGATGAGGCGAACAAGTATGATGCGTCTCTACCGGAATCGCAAGGCTATGCCGTCGGCGGTGTGCAAATGCAGAAGAAGACCCGCTTCCAAGTGCTGGAAGTTTCCAACAAGGCGAATGTGGGCGCCACTATTCAATATCTGAGCGGCGGTCACTGGGCGTCCAACGTCGATGATGCTGCCGATTTGACTCCGCATTTCCTGATGGTGTCGAAGTGGGATTATTCGCTCACCGACGTGAAATCCTGGTTCGACGTGAACGGTGATTTCGAAGACGCCACCGCATCGTTCGGACAGGCGGGAGAAGCCGGCTATGCCACGAAGCAGATCGTCAATGAAACGTCCGGATTCTGCATTTCGTCATCGCAAGACGGATTCGACGCATACACGTCAACCTGCCGAGTGGGTGGCGGTGATTTCAACCCATACTGCTACCACAACACCATCAATGGCAATCCGGCGCAATCATCTTCCGATCTGCATCAGATCGACTACTGCGGGGTGTCCGATTCCACCAAGCGTAAAACCGATCAGGCCGAATATGTTGAAGACACGTCGAGTGACGGCAGTGGCGTGAACACGCAGATTTGGACGATGGTGAACGGGTCGAAGCGTTGCTATGGGTTCGGCGGTTCGGGCAAATTCCAACTTATGGAATGCTCGGCTGCGCCAACATTCACCCGATACAACGAAAAAGCGTCTGACGAGCACAGTAAAGGTACGTTCCAACTCAACGGTCAATGCCTGACGGAAGTGTATCCGGGAGACAAAATCGACGGCAATCCCTCATACTCCGGACGTATCGACGGGCATGCCGACGTGATTATGGCCAAATGCGGATCGTCACGAGACTTTTTGAACCGAGAAATCAAATCGCAGGTGTGGAATGCCTCGGTTAACCTCGGAACAGGCGGCTCAGGCGGCGGCGTGATTTATGGCGGTGGTAGTTCTACCACATTGGAGCCATCCTCCACCAAAGGCTACGTGACATCCAAAGAACTGAACCCGTCCACTATCGCATGGTGAGCGCTGCGCGAGATGGATGTGAACATGAGCATTGTGAACGATACGCCAACTGTGGTGCTGCTACTCGTGGCATCGCTGGTAATCGGCTGCATTTTCGGATCGTTTCTGAACGTGGTGATTTGGCGCGTGCCCAACCACATCAGCTTGGTAAATCCGAAACGCAGTTTCTGCCCGAACTGCGAAGCCCCGATCGCATGGTATGACAATATTCCCATCATTTCTTGGCTGGTGCTCGGCGCGAAATGCCGGCATTGCAAAGAGCCGATCGCCGTACGCTACCCGATTGTGGAAGCGTTGGGCGGACTGTCGTTCCTCGCCGTCACCTTGGGGGCGCTATTCGGCGCGTATTCGCCATGGATATTGCCGGAACTCTACGTATTCGCAGCGGTTTCGATCGTGATCGCATACATTGATCTCGACCATCATCTGATCCTCAATGTTGTGCTATTGCCAACGCTGATTGCAACACTGGCACTGCTGGCTTTGGCATCACTCGGTACGAATGAATGGAACAGGCTCGGTCGCGCTGTGATATGTGCGATAGTGCTCGGCGCGTTCTACCTATTGCTTTCCATCATATGGAAAGGTGGCATGGGCGATGGCGATATCAAACTTGCGTTCATACTTGGCTTGATTGCGGGCTGGCTCGGATGGTCGCAATTCATCATCGGGGCGTTCGCAGCCTTCTTTATTGGAGGATTCTTAAGTCTTGTGCTGATTATCGGACAAAAAAGTCGATATGCATGGAGGCATACCGTTCGGACCGTCCATGCTGCTCGGCATATGGCTTGGCATATTCGTCGGGGCTCCGATCGCCACACTGTACTTGCAAGTGACGGGACTCGCCTGAACCAATCCCCAGCCAACCTGCAACACGTTATATATAAGGAGAGAGCATGAGATCAATAACGGCGCTGTCGATCGCGAACGACGCCATCCGTGCGGCGGTCATAGCAGACCCGTATTCGGATCTGCCCACCATCAAGCATTTCCAGGCGATCCCGTTGCCGAACGGAGCCGTAGTGGATGGCGAAGTGGTCGACCATGATGTGGTGGCCGGACTGCTGAACACACTGGTGAAGCGATTCAAATTCCCCCGCGAGGACACGGCTCTCGTCTACTCCAGCCGACGCATGGTGTTTCGCGAGGCGGACTTTCCCTACATGTCGCTGAACGATCTGAAATCCACCTTGCCTTTCCAAGCCAAAGGCATGATTCCGCTGCCTACTGAGGAATCCGAGCTCGACTTCGTGCCATTGAACGTCATCGACAGCGAACAAGGCAACACGTTAGGGCAACGGGCATACTCGTGGCGACATTGCGTAACGGACTGGAAAAAACCGCGCGCACAGCCGAAGACGCGGGATTTGTGATCACATCGATCGATGCGGGCCCGTTCGCGCTTGCCAGACTGTTCGCCGACACCAACCAGCAGCAGACCGAAGCGGTGGTCAACATCAGCGGCAACGGCACCGACGTGATCGTGCTCGAAAACGGGCAGCCCGCCTACATGCGCGTCGTGCCATCCGGCGCGGATGACGTGACTGACGCCATCGCCAACGCGCTCAGTATCTCATTCGAAGACGCCGAACGCATCAAAAACCAGATCGGCCTGCAAAACGTGACCGGCGACGAACGACTCGAAAAAGCCGAGGAAGTCATCCGCGAAACCACGGCGCAGCTGATCGTCGGCATCCGCAATACGCTCAACCTGTACGACGTGGACCATGCGGGCGGCACCATCAGCGGCGTGGTGCTTACCGGAACCGGCGCACGGCTGATCGGACTGCCGCCGGTATTGGCCAGTTCCATCAACAAAGTGGTGCGGATCGGCGACCCCTTCATCCGTTTCCGGCTTTCCAAAGAAGTGGAACGGCAGAACATCATGGCGCACGCGATCGATTTGGGCGCAGTGCTTGGACTGGTAATCGGAAAGAAGCCGAGGTGAACGGACGATGAGCAGAAAAAACAACGGAAGCATGAAGCAGATCGGCAGCTCCCACCGCGGTCGACGCGGCAAAATCAAGGATAATCCGAATCCTGAAACCAGTGATGGCGAGAAAACCTCGATTTTGTCGATGAATATTTCCGACATTGGCAAAGCGCTGCGTGCGAGCAGTTCGAAAACCTCCAAAAAGGCTGATCTGCCCGCCGAATGGAATGTGCGCGCCAACCTGCTGCCACGTTCCATCGTGACGCTCAACCGTGATCGTGCCATCAAATACTTGCTGTCATACGTGCTTATCGTGGTGGTGGTTGCGGCCATTGCCATCAGCGCGGGCATGGCGGTGCGCGTGAGCTGGGCCGACCATCGCGTGGAGGAGGCACAGGCGAAAACCCTGTCGTTGCAGAAGGAAAAGGCGGAATTCAAAGACGTGGAAGACACGTTGAACTCGCTGTCCGATTCGCAAAGGTCACGTATCGCCGCGCTCTACGACGAAATGGATTGGATGAAGGTGGTGGATTCGCTCAATGGCGCGCTGCCAGCCGGAGGCCAGTACACGAACCTGTCGTTGAGCAGCTTCCAGATTGGCGGGTCTGACGCTTCTTCGCATAGCGCTACATCTTCAGTATGGTCTGGGAATGGTGTGATTTCCGTTGATTTTACCGTTCTTTCTCCAGATTTCATATCTGCAAAAGATTTTATCGGTAATTTTGCTGCAATTCCTACCTATAAAACAGGCTATGTGAGTTCCATTACCGAAAACAGCGATGAAAACGGCACCACCTATACATACACGGGAACGGTGTCGTTGAAGATGGATACCAATACCACGTCACGAAGCGACAACGCGGCCGGTGCTGACGAAGCCAACCGAGCATTGCAGCAGCAGCTACGCGACAGCCTGAACAAAGCCGCGGCAGGGGAGTCGACTGATACTACCGACAGCGCGACCGCAACTGACGAAACATCCAATGAATGATCGGGAGCAATCATGAACAAGCAATAAATCGCATGGATCGCATTGGCCGCAGGTATTGTCTTCGTCATCATGCTGACATGGCTGGTCGGCGTTTCCCCGCAAATCAGCCATATCAAATCATCCGACGCGCAAACTGCGCAAATCGATGAGAACAATAAGGAAACACGCGACGAAATCGAAACATTACGCATCGCCAGCGAAACGATCGGCCTGCAGAAAGACCGTTTGCGCCAGTTGCAGCGGCAGATTCCAGACGGCTATAACCAGCAGGAATTCATCAATTCGTTGGATGCGTCCGCTGCGGGAACCGGCGTCGCCATCAAATCGGTGAATTTCGATGATGCGGTCGACGCCGACATTCCAGCTGAAATGCAAGGTACCATTCAAGCCGGTCAGCTGGTGCAGGTGTCGGTAAGTATCACCGCCACGGGAAGCTATGATGCCATGCGTAATTTCGTGGCATCCGTGCAGAACATCAACCGTATCGCCGTGCCGGAAAATGTGACCTACACACTTGACAGAAACGGTGACGAACGAAAAATGCCGTGGTGATCGATTGCAAGATCTGGTCGCTATTGCTCGACAACGACACGGTTGAAGACGAGAACGCCACGAAACAGTAACGCGGGTGGTGTTCTGTCACCGCGTAAAGGTAGGCTTTGCGCTTGTAAAGACCCCAAACCGTTCAAACCAGAAGGTGCATTGTGGCTGTATCCAAACTCGATGAAGTCGTATCCCTCGCCAAGCGTCGTGGCTTTGTTTTTCCCGCCGGTGAAATCTATGGTGGAACCCGTTCCGCGTGGGATTACGGTCCGCTCGGCGTTGCGCTGAAAGACAATATCAAGCGCGAATGGTGGCGTTCCATGGTCGTCACCCGTGGCGACGTGGTGGGCGTTGACACGTCCATTATTCTTCCGCCGGCCGTGTGGGTGGCTTCCGGTCACGTGTCCGTGTTCAACGATCCGCTGATCGAATGCCTCAACTGCCACAAGCGCCACCGCGCCGACAAGCTTGAGGAATCCTATGCCGAAAAGCATGGCGACAAGCTGCCGGAAAACGGCCTGAAAGACATTGTGTGCCCGGATTGCGGCACCCGTGGCAACTGGACCGAACCGCGCGACTTCAACATGATGCTGCGCACCCACCTCGGCCCGGTCGAGGACGAGAACTCCCTGCACTACCTGCGTCCGGAAACCGCACAGGGCATCTTCGTGGACTTCAAGAACGTGATGACCTCATCCCGTAAGAAGCCGCCGTTCGGCATCGCCAACATGGGCAAGTCCTTCCGTAACGAGATCACCCCGGGCAACTTCATCTTCCGCACCCGTGAGTTCGAGCAGATGGAGATGGAGTTCTTCGTCAAGCCCGGCGAGGACGAAGCCTGGCACCAGTACTGGATCGACGCCCGCACCCAGTGGTACCTCGACCTCGGCGTCAAGCCGGAGAACCTGCGCCACTACGAGCATCCGAAGGAGAAGCTGGCCCACTATTCGAAGCGCACCGTCGACATCGAATACAAGTTCGGCTTCCAGGGTTCCGATTGGGGCGAGCTTGAAGGCGTCGCCAACCGTACCGACTTCGATCTTTCCGCGCATGCCAAGCATTCCGGCGAGGATCTGAGCTACTTCAACCAGGCCACCGGCGAAAAATACGTGCCGTACGTCATCGAACCGGCCGCCGGCCTGACCCGTTCCCTCATGGCCTTCCTTGTTGACGCCTACGACGTTGACGAGGCCCCGAATACCAAGGGCGCGTCGACAAGCGCACCGTGCTTCGCCTTGATCCGCGCCTGGCCTCCGGTCAAGGCCGCTGTACTGCCGTTGAGCAAGAAGCCGGAATTGCAGACCGTGGCACACGATCTGGCCGCCGATTTGCGTCAGCATGACTGGATGATCGACTATGACGAGGCCGG
>ENA-OQKU01000086-OQKU01000086.1-human-gut-metagenome-genome-assembly--contig:-NODE-86-length-12938-cov-2.067052_pt1 | contig 12938 bp, 11 predicted proteins | sample MGYA00242807_ERZ504816 | MGnify/ENA primary metagenome ERZ504816 (study PRJEB26092, sample SAMD00036376) | human gut metagenome | host: Homo sapiens | study: EMG produced TPA metagenomics assembly of...
AACGAGGCCAAAGTACACGCCGAGCGCCACCGGATCGGTGAGCACGCTCGCCATGTCAACGCCCACCAGGCGCAGCTGCGCGTTGGCAAAGGCAAAGAGCGGCAGGATCAAAAAGTTGACGGGCGCGGCGATGGTGGCCTCCACGCGCTGGAGCGGCTGGGTCACGCGGTGTATCACGCGCTCGACGCGCTTGGCCGTGCGGGTAAACTCGTGCTGACCCAAAACGTGCTCGTCGGGGTCGTAGATGTCGTCGAGCTCGGAGCCACGGGCGGCGAGTCAGTCCTGCACGTGGTCGAGGTTGATATCGGAGCGCGCGGGTAAAAAGACGCCAGGATCACGCCGGCGAGCGTGGCGTGCACGCCGGAGTTGTACATGCAAAACCACAGTACCAGGCCCAGCAGGATGTACCAGCGCGCGCGGTAGACGTCGAGCTTGTTGAGGACGCCCAGCCGTGCATGGCGCCGCCCCAGTTGAGCGCGGCGTAGATGGCGGCCGGCGCCACCATGCGCCGCACGCGGCGAGGATGGACATCATGGCCTGGCGCGGGTTGGCGAGTACGCCCGCCGTGAGCTCAAACTTGAGCTCGATCCCGACGGTGAGGAAGAAGATCGCCATAAGAAAGTCGTTGATAAAGCCCTCGAGCGAGATCTGGCCGGTAAAGGCACCCACCTGGATGGCGAGCGGCGGCTCGAGGAGCTCTTTGACGGGGTAGTAGGCGTTGGTGTTGGCAACGATCACCGCGGCGATGGCGGCGAGCACCATGACGGCTGCGGCGATGGTGCCGTTGCTCGTGATGCGCTCGAGTGCGGGGCGGCGCTCGATGCGGCGGGTCACGGCGGGCACCGCGACGACTTGTTGGGCGAGACCGACCGCGCGGCCTCGTTTGCGGGTGTGGATGGGTTCATGTTGCTGACGGGCTTCTTTTTTGGCCGAAACTGGAGAATTGGTCGTTTAGAGGGCTGATAAAGGCTTTCACTCGGCCGAAACTCCAGTTTCGGCCGAGGGTGGGGGCCGCGGAGGGCAGGGCTTGCGTGCGGGCCTGGCGCGCCTGGCGATCCCGGCCGGCTACAGCTCCAGCGTGAGGGTGACGGGGCAGTGGTCACTGCCAAAGATGTCGCCGCGGATGCCGGCGTCGCGCACATTGCCGGCGATTGCGTCGCTCACCAGGAAGTAGTCGATGCGCCAGCCGGCGTTGTTCTTGCGGGCATTAAAGCGATAGCTCCACCAGCTGTAGACACCCTCGACGTCGGGGTTTGCCGCGCGCCAGGTATCGGTAAAACCGGCGTCGAGCAGCTCGGTAAACTTACCGCGTTCCTCATCCGAAAAGCCCGCGTTGCCGCGGTTGGACTTGGGGTTCTTAAGGTCGATCTCTTCGTGCGCCACGTTAAAGTCGCCGCAGGTTACGACGGGCTTGCCGGTTTCGTGCTCAAGCGCGCCCAAAAAGCCGCGATAGGCATCGTCCCAGGCCATACGCACGTCGATGCGCGCGAGCTCATTTTGCGCGTTGGGCGTATAGACGTCGACAAACCAAAACTTGTCGAACTCGAGCGCACAGACGCGGCCCTCGGTTGCGGCTTGGGCAACGAGCTCGGCGGCCTCGCCCTCGCCGGCGTAGGGCAGCAGCGCGTCGGCGCGCAGCACGCGTAGCGGCTCCTGGCGGCTAAAGACCGCGGTGCCCGAATAGCCTTTACGCTCGGCGTAGCTCCAGGTTTGGTGATAGCCGGGCAGGTCGATATCGACCTGGCCCTCCTGTAGCTTGGTCTCCTGCAGCGCCAGGATATCGACGTCGAGTTCTTGCGCGATCTGGATAAAGCTCGGGTCCTTTTTGAGCACGGCGCGCAGGCCGTTGACGTTCCACGAGGCGAAAGTGTAAGTCTGAGGCATGGTGTCCTTTCGACGGGGTTTGCAGGCTTAAGATTAGCGCAACAGGGGCGGGGCGGAGTCCGCGAGCGATAGTGCGAACGCCGCCGTCCCGGAGACACGAACGGAGGACATATATGACGCAGGCAATATCGGATTCCAAGCAGGCCTCCGCCGCGCTGGCGGAGCTGTTCGAAACCCATAGCCACGTGGTCTTCTTTGGCGGCGCGGGTGTTTCCACGGCGAGCGGCATCCCCGATTTCCGCAGCGTGGACGGTCTGTATCACCAGCAGTTTGCCTACCCGCCCGAGACTATGCTCTCACATAGCTTTTACGAGACGCATCCGGCCGAGTTCTTCGACTTCTACCGCACCAAGATGATCGCGCTTGGCGCTAAGCCCAACCGCTGTCACACCAAGCTGGCCGAGCTGGAGCGTGCCGGCAAGCTCGACGCCGTGGTGACGCAAAACATCGACGGCTTGCATCAGATGGCGGGCTCGCAGCGCGTGTTTGAGCTGCACGGCTCGGTTCACCGCAATATCTGCCAGACGTGCGGCGCGGTCTACAGTGCCGAATGGATTTGCGCGCGCGAACACGAGGGTACCGCGGGCGTGCCCGTGTGCCCCGCGTGCGGTGGTCGCATCAAGCCCGATGTGGTGCTCTACGAAGAGCCGCTCGACGAGCACGTGTTGACCGGTGCCGTTGCCGCCATCGCCGCGGCCGATGCCCTTGTCGTGGGCGGAACCTCGCTCGTGGTGTATCCGGCGGCAGGCCTTACGCGATACTTTAACGGCGATACGCTGGCCATTTGCAATTTGGCGCCCACCGATCAGGATGCAAATGCCGACCTGCTGATTTCTTGCGACATCGCGGCCGCGTTTGCGTTCTAGCCCGCGCGCGCGGATACAATAGAAAGACTGATTGCAAAGCGACCCCGCCGCCAGCGCCCGAGCGCGGCGGCGTGGGCATTTTAGGAGGATGTTCATGGCGAACGACAGCAAGACATGGCGGTGCGGAAAGTACGAGCTCAGCTTTGACCGTCCGCGCATCATGGGCGTCCTCAACGTGACGCCCGATTCGTTTAGCGACGGCGGTGAGCACTTCGACCCGGATGCCGCCATCGAGTACGGCCTGGCGATGCTCGATGCCGGCGCCGACATCATCGACGTGGGCGGCGAGTCCACGCGCCCTGGTTTTACCCCGGTCAATCCCGACGAGGAAGCGCGCCGCGTGCTGCCCGTGGTGCGCGCTCTGGCCAAGGAGGGCGCCATCGTCTCGATCGACACGCGTCACGTGGCGGTTGCCAAGGCGGCCGTGCGCTGCGGCGCCTCGATCGTCAACGACGTGACCGGCTTCACCGACCCCAAGATGGTCGAGTTTGTTAAGACGAGCACCTGCGGCGTCATTGTGATGCATGCCGGCGAGGTCGCCGCTCCCGCTCGTACGCACGCGACGGTGCAGCTCGATACCTCGGCCGCGGCGTTTGTTGCCGAGAAGGCGCGCGAGGCGGCTGCCGAGGCCGCGCGTGAGGCCGAGAAGCCGGCTCGCCGCCGTCGCGGCAAGTTGCTGGGCGAGCCTAAGCCGGAGACCAAGCTTCCGGGCGGCGTGGTACAGCCCTCGTTGCCGTTTGGCGAACCTGAGCCCGCGACCGAGCCTGCAAGCGAGCAGGAGACGCCTGCCGCCGAGCAGGCTGCTGCCGCCGAGACCGTCGCGCCCGCGCCCGAGGCCACCGAGGCCGCATCGGAGTCCAATGACCACCTGGCCGCCATGATGCGCCGCAGCGCTCGCCGCGAGGAGGCTTATGTGCCCACCTCGCAGCTTCGCCGCTTTACCCTGCCCGATTCGGCGCCCATCATGCGCCGCGTCATGGGCTTTCTGTCCGATCAGGCCCGCGCGCTCATCCACGCCGGCGTGTCGCGCGACCGCATCTGCATCGATCCGGGCCCGGGCTTTGGCAAGACGGCCAACGAGGATATCGTCATCCAGCGCGAGACCGCCAAGATGGCGTCGCTGGGCTATCCGCTCATGTGCGCCGTGTCGCGCAAGCGCTTTGTGGGCGCCGTCTCGGGCGTGACCGAGGCCGCCGAGCGCGATGCCGCCACGTTTGGCGTGTGCCTGGGCGCCATCCAGGCCGGTGCCAACATCGTGCGCGTGCACGACGCCGCGGGCTTTGCGCAGTTCCTGAATGGCTACTGGGCGGTTGCCAAGCCGCAGCCGCGCCGCGCGTTTGTGGCCGTGGGCTCCAACCTGGGGCATCGCTGCGACAACATCCGCGCCGCACGCGACATGATCGCCGAGATTCCACTTACCTGCGTGTCCAACTCCTCCAAGATCTACGAGAGCGAGCCGGCCTACGAGACGCGCCAGGACGCGTTTGCCAACGCCGTCATCGAGATCAAGACCGAGTTGGCGCCGCTGGTGCTGCTCGACGAGCTCATGAAGATCGAGGCCGAGCTGGGTCGCGACCGCTCCAAAAAGGCCAAGGCCAACGGTCCGCGCACCATCGACTTGGACCTGCTGTGGATGGACGGCGAGACCCACGGCGGCAAAAAGCTGCGCCTGCCGCATCCGCTGATCGGCGAGCGTGACTTTGTGCTGGTGCCGCTCGAGGATCTGATGCACGACCCGGCGCGGTTCTTCCGCTACAACGGCGTCGAGGTCAAGGAGCCCGAGGATCGCGTGGGCCATATCGTGGGCGAATTGGGGCGTATGTAGATGATCGAGATGAATGCTGTTGCCGCTGGCACCGAGCTCGACGCGGCGCGTGACGCGGGCCGCGAGGGCGTGTCCGCGGGCTGGTGCGCGTGGAGCGTGGGCGATGCTTCGCTGACGTTTTCGCTGGTTGTGCGCCCCGATGTGAACATGCACGCCTTCCACGGCCTGCCGTTTGTGGCCGCGATGGGCATGATGGACGCGCTCGTGGGCACGGCTTCGACTGCCGGGTTGGGCCTTGCCGGTAAAGTGGGTATCCAGTGGCCGAGCGATATCGTGTGCGGTGCGCCTGCGTTTGAGGCGTCGCTCGCGCGTGTTGCCGTGAACGGCGGTGCCGGTGCTGCGGGCATGTTTGCCGCGGTGACGGTTGATATTGAACGTGCGGCACTGGGCGAGCTTGGCGTGGATATGGCCGACGAGGTGCTGGTCGAGGCATTGGCCACCGCCGTGCTGACCCGCGTGGACACCTGGGCGGTTGCCGCCAACACACCACAGGGCGCTGCCGGCCCGCTGGCTCCGGTGCTGGGTGAGTACTTCGATATGGTGCCGCTGCTGGGTCGTCAGGTTGCGGCGGTGTCGCCCAACGGTTTGCCGCTTGCGGTCGGTGTGTTTGCAGGCCTGGACATCTGGGGGCCGCTCGACCATTAAGACCGATGCCGGCGAGCAGGAGTTTCCGCCCGAGGCCGTACGAATTCGCGGGCTGTAGCGCGGGGCGTTCGCGCCCAAAGATAGACATGACAACAAGACCCTCCTCGGCCTGTGCCGGGGAGGGTTTCGCCTATCTGGGGAATGGGTTGCCAGCGCCCTATTCCTCAAAACTGAAAAATTTTCGTTTTTGTAGGAATAGGATTAAGGCAGCTCGGTCTTTCGCGAGGTATATTCGCTATAGAGCCTATTCCTCAAAACTGAAAATTTTTCAATTTTGAGGAATAGCGATAAAAGACCGCGAGGAGGCCCCAATGAAACTCATCAATAGAACGTCATATATGGACACGTTGACGAGCCTTATTGGCGTGCCGGACATCAAGGTCATCACGGGCATCCGTCGTAGCGGTAAATCAAAATTGCTCGAGGCCCTCCGCGATTACGTGGAGGCAAATCTGTCCAATTCGAATGTCATCCATATCAACTACAACCTCGATGAGTTCGAGAATCTGCTCGAGTATCACGCGCTGCTCGCCTATGTAAAAGAGCATCGAGTGTCCGGCAAACAAAACTTTCTGCTTATCGATGAAGTTCAGATGTGCGACGGTTTTGAGCGTGCGATCAACAGCCTCCACGCATCCGAGCAGTACGACATATTCATTACCGGATCGAATGCCTTTTTGCTGTCGAGCGATCTGTCGACGCTCTTTACGGGGCGTACGTTTGAGATCGAGGTTTTCCCATTCTCGTTTGAGGAGTATCGACTCTATGGCGACGAGGGCGAGGTCGACCGCGACTTCGATGAGTACGCGAGAACCGGCGGTATGTCCGGCTCCTACCCTTATCCACTGCAGGAGCAGCGTTATCAATATCTCTCCAATGTCTTCAAAACGCTCATCGTGAGAGATATCGTGCAGCGGCATAACGTGAGAAACGAATCGGCGCTGCTGCGCATTGCCGATTACATGATGGACAACGTATCCAACATAACGTCGGCACGTAACATTACGGATATTTTGAACGCGGATGGGCTAAAGATAACGAACAAGACGGTCGGCACGTACATGGGGTGCCTGTGCGATGCGTTTGCCTTCTATAAAGTTCGTCGGTACGACATCCGCGGCAAAAAATACCTTAAGAGCGGCGAGAAGTATTACCTGGCAGACCACGCGTTCAAATACGCGCTGCTCGGTACACGTGATATGGATTGGGGACGCGTATACGAGAACATGGTGGCAATCGAGCTGCTGCGCCGCGGATACGAGGTATACGTCGGCGTGCTACTAATAAAAAGGAATAGACTTTGAGCAATCAAGCGAAGCGAGAAGCTCTACATTCAGGTGAGCGACGACATCAGCTCGGATAAGACATTTGAACGCGAGATTTCACCACTGCTGAGCATTGGCGACGCGTACCCCAAGATGATTCTCGCCCGCACGCATCACGAGGCCACGGACCGCAATGGGGTGCAGATCGTGGACCTGGCGAGGTGGCTGTGCGACGAGGCCTAGCAGAAAGCCCTATTCCTCAAAACTGAAAATCTTTCGATTTTGAGGAATAGGGCCGATGCGTTGCCTAGTTCGCCGCTCGCGCTCGTGCTCGACTTAAGCCCCTGTCCTATCCCAGCTCCTGCATGCGGCGGTAGATTTCGCAGATGCCCTTGATGGTGAGTTGCCCGTCGACCACGTCGAAGGCATCGGTCGAATCGGCGACAATGCCGGCGAGACCGCCCGTGGCGATAACGGTGGCATCCTCGCGGCCCAGCTCGCGCTTCATGCGCGTGACCAGGCCCTCGGCCATGGCGGCGGCGCCCATCACGGCGCCGACCTTGATGCACTCTTCGGTGTCGCGACCGATGGCGTGCTCGGGCGCCTCGAGCGGCACGCTGGCGAGCTTGGCGGCACGGGCGGCAAGCGCGTCCATGGAGATGCGAATGCCCGGCGCGATCGCTCCGCCAATGTAATAACCGTCCTCATCGATGACGTCGATATTGGTCGCGGTGCCAAAGTCCACCACGATTGCCGGCGCGCCGTAGAAAGTTTCGGCCGCAACGGCGTTAGCGACGCGATCGGCGCCTACGGCTTGGGGACGCGCCGCGCGCAGCTTGGTCACCGCGGCCGTCTGCGGCCCGATGACGATGGCGTCCGCGGCAATGCGGTCGGCCACGGCGTGCCATTCGCGCGAGAGCTGCGGCACCACGCCGGCAAAGGCGATCGCGTCGACCGCGTCGAGCGAAAGGCCGTACATCTTAAAGAAACCCATCAGGCGCACATGGATCTCGTCGGCGGTATAGGAGCGGTCGGTGGGCATGCGCCACGACTGCACCAGCTCGTCTCCGTCAAACAGGCCCATGGCCGTCTGCGTGTTTCCCATATCGATAGCGAGCAGCATGTCTACTCCCGGTGTCGGCATAAAAGGACGCGCACCATTGTATACGTGCCATCGACGGCGCTCGGCTGTGATTCGTTTACGGTGATAAGGGCTGAGAGGTTTAAATATGAAGGAATTATGCTCTACGAGTATTTTCCTTGCCGTTTACCGAACTCCCACGTAATATTCTTTCTTGCGCACATGAGGCGCTCAGACATTGCGGGGTGGAGCAGTCTGGTAGCTCGTCGGGCTCATAACCCGAAGGTCGTAGGTTCAAATCCTGCCCCCGCGACCAAGACTTTTAGCAGCCCAGAGGCATTGTTCCTCTGGGCTGTTTTCTTTTTGTCTTTCAATCTTGGTCGAATTTTGGTCGAAATCAATTTTAAACAGCTTATTTTGAACAGGGCACCTGCCTGAACCAGCTCCACACCGGTTGGCGCCGATTGACGATGAGTTCAGTAGGACCGTTCGGCACTCCTCCACACTTTCTGCGCTTTATTCGAGGGTTACCGGACAAGGAGGATGAAGTCCCTCCAGCCCTGGCAGGACTATGTCGTGGGCATGGGTGAGGCCCCGCCGGGAGGTGGGGCCTTATTTAGAAAGATGCAATTGGAGGACCGGAGATTGTTCTCGGCCGAATTGGCTTGAAATGAGAATCAGGTCACTGGGCTCATTATCTAAAATGATGACATCTGAGCTGTAACAAAGGAGTCGCTATATGAAGACCGTCTACGATGCCCTTGACCCTATCGTCAACGGGTACGGCAACGACCAAGGAGAAGGGCGACAAGTACGAGGCGGCCTGCGTTTACTATCTCAAGAACGACCCCTTCTACGCGCTGTTCTTTTCCCGTGTCGGGACGATAACCCAGGCACCCGAATGGGATAACAGTTTGTTTTAAGGGAAAGGAAGCCGTATGGCGAAAAAGGGATATATCTTCTGGGACAGCGAGACGGCGAATCCCCAGCAGAGGATATGCCAGGTCGCTTATATCCTCACGGATCTTGAGGGAAACTGCCTGGGCGACCCGGTTTGCCGGGTGATCAATCCTGAGAGCGAGATTGGTTGGTGGAGTAGGTCTCATCTGGAAATCGATTGGGACTCACTGGACGACATGCCGACCTTTGTCCGCTTCTGGGAGGATGCCGGTCTGGCGGATTTGCTGCGAGACTACATCCTGGTCGCGCATAACGCCAACGGCGCCGATATCCACCACATCAAGAAGAGTCTGGCTGCCTACGACATCGAAATGCCCGAGATCGAAGTAATCGATACGATGCTGGTGGCGAAGCAGAAGGGTCTGCCCGGAGCGCTTGTCGACCTCTGCGAGCATTACGGCGTGCATCTTGATAGCCACCACGATGCCATGAGCGACGCCGAGGCGTGCCTTGGGGTTTTCCGTGGGCTGGCCGGCGAGTTCGGTGCGCTCGAGCCCGCCGTTTGGGCTCCGAATGCCTCCTCCCATCATGGCCGCAAGCGTGTTTTCACGGGCTTGGGACTGGTGAACGGGTCGCAGGAAACCATCGAAGAGGTTTTGGCGAAAGCCGAGGAGGCGGGCCACAGGGGCGATCCGGGCGAAATCACCGATCCGGTCGGACTCAAGGTGAAGGTATCCGGCGTTACTCCGGGCTACAATCGCGATGAGATCCTTGCCGCACTTAAGGAATGCGGAATGAAAGCGACCGATGGCAAGCCCGCGCAGAGCACGAAGTACCTCGCAATAGGCGACAACGTGGGACGAAGCAAGCTCGACGCAGTTTTCAGCGGCAACTCGCAGGCAAAAATCGTCACGACGGGCGAGTTGCTTGAGGTCATGAACCGATTTGGCAAGGCGGAATAGAAGGGAAGGCTCGATATGGCCGTCAATTTGAAAACCGTAAAAGACACGGTGAATCTTGCAGCGGGGGTTTTGGCCGCCGCCGCCGGGGTTGTCGATGGGGCAAAGCAGCTCGGTTTCGATGTCGATGGAGCCGTGAAAAGCGCTGCCGACGGGGCAACCAACGGCGCGCGTGCTGTTGCCGACGGCATCGGCAAGGGATTTGGTGCGGCGGCGGAAGGCGTCGGCGCGGCAGCCGGCGCGTTGGGGGATGCCACGAAGGCGTTCCAGGACTCAAGGGCCGCCGCGGAGGCTCGGAAGAAGATCGATGCCGCCAGGCAATCAATATTTGAAGGCGCGTCGACGGTGATGCCCCTGCACGAGTTCATCTGCCAGCAGGTCAAAGCCTCCGAAGCTGCGTTCAACGGCTACGATATGCCCGGCTGCTATCTCATCGCGACATACCGCAGGCATGACCACGATAAGAACTTCAGCGACTATCTCGGAATATACGTGGGGTCAAGTGAGCGTATGGCGGACGATATCGCGTCCATACCTACGCGATTGGGCGATCCGGATGTCTACGCTGACTACAAGTACCGGCAAAACATTTTGCTATTCGTGTATCCGTGCGAGCTGAAGGACGTCGACGAACGTCGTGGGCTCCTGCTGCGTTCGTTTGACGGCGAGAGGCTCTACAACGGCACTGGATTATCGGTCGAGAGGGCGGCGGATGAAGACCTATAACCTGGACACCATCCAGAAGGTCCCCCTGCGCGAGGTGTGGCCGCATGAGGCCCACGACTTTACCAAGTGGCTGGCCGAGGAGCAGAACCTCGCAACCCGTCGGGACGGCGGTCGGAATCGAGCTCGAGCTCATAGAGACGGAGTCCTCGGTCGGATCGTTCAACGTGGACATCTACGCGCAGGAGTCCGGTACGGGCCGCAAGGTGATCATCGAGAACCAGCTCGAGGACACCAACCACGACCATCTCGGCAAGGTGATCACGTACGCCGCCGGCAAGGGCGCCGAGGTTGTCATCTGGGTCGTGGCGCGCGCCCGCGACGAGCACCGCCAGGCCATCGAGTGGCTCAACCAGCACACCGACAGCGACTTCGGGTTCTTCCTGGTCGAGGTCGAGCTCTGGAAGATCGGGGATTCCCTGCCCGCCCCGCGCTTCGGCGTGGTCGAGCAGCCGAACGAGTGGACCAAGACCGTGAAGCTCTCCGAGGGGCTCAGCGAGACCGAAAAGGTCAAGCTGGCGTACTGGACGGCCTACCGCGATGTGGCGGGCGGCCATCCGGAGTTCCTCAAGGAGTTCAGCCCGCAGAAGCCCAGCAAGGACCATTGGTCGACGCTTCGCCTGGGGGTCTCGGCATACCATCTCGCCCTGCTCATCGATACGCAAAAGGGCCGCACGGGCATCGAGCTGTACGTGGACGACGACAAGGAGATCGGGCACCGCGCCATCGCCAACAGCGGGATCTTCGAGGAGCACCTCGGGCTGACGGCGGCACCCTTCGATGCGAAAAAGGCCTCGGGACTGCGCTTCTACAAGGCGGGCCACCCCATCAAGGGCCACCAGGACGCATGGCCGGGGTACATCGAGGAACAGCTCGGATGGGCCCTCGAGATGAAAAAAATAATCGCGGAGATCGGACTCTAGAAAGCGCCCGGCAGTAATCGCCGGGGCGGTTTTTTTATTTTCAAACATAACCGGACAAGGCCGGTGGCGAGCATGACCTGCTGTCTGCGGACGTTAGGGAGGAAGCGGTGCTTCGTCATTGCGATGCTGGCCCTAATCCTCCCTCGCCATGACGGTGAGCCTGCTCCCGTCCATGACGAGTGGCTCACCCGCCCTGTGCTGAATCTCCAGGAACCCGGCGTCCGAGGATACCGTGACCCGCAATTCCGCGACCCGGGCAGCACAATTACCGCACGGCAAGCCGGTTGCTTAGCAAGCTAATCGAGGAAGACGGGCTGCTCGAATGGCATGGCTCTTCTCCTAACGACCCAAAACAGTTCGACACGATCAAATAGAGTGGTCACTCTATGCCGCACCTCAGTCATAGCGGCTTCGATGGCCCAAGGGGCTGCCCCTTTCTCGCTTCCCCGCAGGTGGCTCATTTGGCGTGCGCCAGTAAGGCGCGAACTAGGGAGCCCTGCTGTGGCACTAGGGACTTTACTAGGGAACTGCCGTCGGTAAAGTCTCATCTTGGACACGAGGGCCCATTTCCGGACATTCGCGGACAATGTCCGGAAATGGGCCAAAAATGTCCGGAAAAGACCTGAAATGTCCGGAATGGCGGGACTGGCTCACACTCGGGTTGCCGCGGTGTGGCAGCGGGGCGATGTCGTCGACTCGGCCGCGTTTCCCCTTGCCCCCGGTCCTCAACCGCTCAAACAAAAACTCAATCTGCAACAGGTTAACCCGATTTGCAAGTCTAGATGTTACAGATTGAGACAAACCAGTGTATCGGTTCCCGTTTATCTAAATCTGTAGCACGAGGGACGGATTTTGCAAGGTAACTGTTGCAGATTGAGATGCTCCGCAAGGGCGGCTTCCATTTTGCCGAAGGGGTGTCCCGCATGTTAAATCCGCCGCGTGCCGATAAAGCAAGAACTGGGGGATTTAACTGGGAGCTGGGGACCTTTTACTAGGGAGTTGCCGTTGGCCATAACCCATTCCGGACATGACGGTTCTTTTCCGGACATTCGCGGACAATGTCCGGAAATGGGCCAAAAATGTCCGGATACCGCTTAAAATGTCCTAAAAGAGCGAGACTGAAAGGCAATCGTATGACCTCAGATGACATTAGTGAAATCCTCGCCCAAGGAGAAGGCATCTCCATTGAGTTTAAGCGATGCGGACACCTACCGGAAATCGATACGTTTGAAACAATCTGCTCTTTTGCAAATCGACAAGGAGGCAATATCCTGCTTGGGATTGTTGATGCCGAAAAATCCGGAATAAAAAACCTGAGGTTATTGGAGTCGATCCTTCTCGTGTTGTCGAAATAGAACGCAATATAGCGAACCGCTTGAATGACCCCAACTTCTTTAATGCTCCGCCCTCTGTCGAACTCGAGAGAGTTGAATATGGGGACAAGTTGGTTTTGCGTATTTGGGTGGTCGTCGGTGCTATCGTTCATAAATTGAAGGGCGTGGCGTATGACAGGATCGCCGATACGGATCGGAAGGTGACAACCGACACTCAGCTTGCGGCAATGTATATCCGTAAGCAAGATTACTATACCGAGCGAAGGGTCTATCCCTATCTCGAACTAAGCGACTTGCGCCTTGATCTGCTCGAGCGGGCTAGGAAGATGGCTACGGCGAAGCGTGCCAACCATCCATGGTCAGAGATGAGCGATGAGGATTTGCTCCGGAGCGCAAATCTGTATCTTAAAGACTATGAGACGGGTATTGAGGGCTATACGTTTGCAGCTGCGCTCTTGCTTGGCAAGGATAGCGTGATTTCAAGCATCGCTCCGTCTTACAAACTGATGCATACGTCCAACGTGATGACGTCG
>ENA-OQKU01000087-OQKU01000087.1-human-gut-metagenome-genome-assembly--contig:-NODE-87-length-12817-cov-2.938692_pt1 | contig 12817 bp, 12 predicted proteins | sample MGYA00242807_ERZ504816 | MGnify/ENA primary metagenome ERZ504816 (study PRJEB26092, sample SAMD00036376) | human gut metagenome | host: Homo sapiens | study: EMG produced TPA metagenomics assembly of...
GCGCGCGACTGTCCGCCCAACCTCTTCACCAGCCCCAGAACCGGTCAGATTGTACGTGCCGTACGCCGCGCCGCCATCGAGCAGGTGGAAGATGGCATCGGCCATGTCCTTGGTGAACGTGAGGCGGCCGTACTGGTCGTCCACCACCGTCACCTCCGGCAATTCGCCCTTCGCGACCCTGTCGGACAAGCCCATCATGGTCTTGACGAAGTTACGTCCCCTCGCCGATCACCCAGCTCGAACGCAGGATATAATGACGCGGGCAATTCGCGACCGCGATGTCCCCGGCGGCCTTCGACTGGCCGTACACGCCCAACGGCGCGAGTGCCTCCTCCTCGTCATGCAATTCGGCGGTCCCGTCGAACACGTAATCGCTCGACACGTGCACCAGGGTGATGTTGTGCTCCGCGCACACGCGCGCCAGCAGGGCGGGGCCCTGCGCGTTCGCCTTCCACGCCAGCACGCGCCCCTCCGGGGTCTCGGCCCTGTCCACGGCCGTATAGGCGCCCGCATTGATAATCGTGCCGTACAGGCTCCAATCGTACTGCTCGTATGCGGCCGGATCGGAGAAATCGAATGTGTCGATATCCACATATTCGAGCCCCTCCAGATGATGTGCCTCGGCATAGGCGCGAATGGCATGACCTAGCGGGCTGTCGCAGCCGGTCACCAACGTGCGACGAGGCGCCATCGGCTTCGCATCTTTGAGCATCGGATGATGCAGGTCCGCCTCCGAACGCTCGGATTCCTCCAACGGAATCGGCCACTGGATGTTAAGCTCAGGGTCCGCGAGGTTCACGAACGTGTAGGTTTTCTTCTGCTCCAAACTCCAATGCGCGTTCACCAGATACGTGTACGCGGTGCCGTCCTCCAACGCCTGAAACGAATTGCCCACACCACGCGGCACATAAATCGCCTTCGACGGGTCCAACCGGGTCGTATACACCTGACCGAAGCTCCCGCCCGGACGCAGATCCACCCACGCGCCGAAGATCTCACCGGTCGCGATGCTGATGTACTTGTCCCACGGCTCCGCATGGATGCCACGTGTGACGCCGCGCTTCTCGTTGAAGCTAATGTTGTTCTGCACCGGGCCGAAATCCGGCAGTCCCAGCGCCGTCATCTTCGCCCGCTGCCAGTTCTCCTTGAACCAACCGCGACTGTCGCCATGCACCGGAAGATTGAACACCAGCAAACCCGGAATATTCGTCCGAGTAACCTTCAAATCCTTCTCGAAATCCATCGACGATGCCTCTTCACTGTCCCTGTCGCTTGTATTTGGCTTCGGTGGCGGCCTTCACGGGCTCCCACCAGTCGCGGTTGTCCGTGTACCACTTGATCGTCTTCTCCAGACCGGACTGGAAATCCGTATGCGTCGGCTTCCAGCCGAGCTCGGTCCGCAGCTTGGTGGAGTCGATCGCGTAACGGCGATCGTGGCCCGGACGGTCCTTCACCCAGTCGAATGCGTCAGGATCCTGGCCCATCACGGTCAGGATGTCACGCAGCACCGTGATGTTGTTGCGCTCCCCGTTCGCGCCGATCAGATACGTCTCACCCAAGCGGCCCTTGGTCAGGATGGTCCACACGCCCGTGGAGTGGTCGTCCGTGTGGATCCAGTCACGCACGTTCTCCCCGTTGCCGTACAGCTTCGGCTTCAGCCCCTCGAGGATGTTCGTGATCTGGCGGGGGATGAACTTCTCCACATGCTGGTACGGGCCGTAGTTGTTCGAGCAGTTGGAGATGGTGGCGCGGATGCCGAACGTGCGGTGCCAGGCGCGCACCAGCAGGTCCGAGCTGGCCTTCGTCGAGCTGTACGGGCTGGACGGATGGTACGGAGTCCGCTCCGTGAACTTGGCCGGATCGTCCAAAGCCAGGTCGCCGTACACCTCGTCCGTGCTCACGTGGTGGTAGCGCACGTCGTACTTGCGGGCCGCCTCCAAGAGGCGGAACGTGCCCTCCACGTTGGTCTTCAGGAACGGCTCCGGGTTCGCGATCGAGTTGTCGTTGTGGGATTCCGCGGCGTAGTGCACGATGGCGTCATGGCCCGGAACGATCTTGTCGAGCAACTCGGCGTCGCAGATGTTGCCGTGCACGAACTCCACACGATCGCCCAGGATCGGACGGATGTTCTCCAAGTTGCCCGCATACGTCAACGCATCCAACACCGTCACATGCACGTCCGGATGATTGTTGTACACGTAATGCACGAAGTTCGACCCGATAAAACCACAGCCACCGGTCACAATGATGTTATGAGGAGTAAACACTTCATCAGCCATACTTCCGAATCCTACAAGGGCAGGCACCCCAATCTCAAGGTTTTCGGTGAGTTGTGGGGAAATACCGTAATCATCCTCACGGCATCGTCACGTTCCGAGCCGGTCTTCGGCGGCCCGGCCCATCCTGCCACGAACGCGACGATCCGCTGACGAACGACGCCAAGCGAATCCTCATGTTCCGTATCCGCTCCCTGTGCCGCGCCAATCGGGAAGCCGACGTGCAACGGCACAGGCTACGATGGACGCAGATTCCGGCGTCATCGGACGGTGTCGCGTAGATATGGCGCGTTGCGGTTCTTGTCGGAGAGGATATCCGGACGCAGGGGGACGGTCCCATTCATCGTCCAGTCGATGTCCAAATCGGAATCGTCGAAGCGAACGCTTTTCGCATGCCCGTACGAGTATGTGTTGTCCGTGAGATACTGCAGTTCCGTGCCGTCACGCAGGGTGACGAAACCATGGGCGTATCCTCGCGGCACGAACATGCTCCGGTGGTTGTCCGGCGTGAGTTCGAACCCGCACCACTTTCCGAACGTGTCGCTGGACGGGGTGATGTCGACGCCGACGCTGTATACCGCGCCCGCGATGCAGCTGACGACCTTCGCCTGCGCATACGGGTCGGCCTGATAGTTCAGGCCACGCACCACGCCGGCGTGTTCGGTATACGAATGGTTGAGCTGCTCGACATGGTCGAACGACAATCCCGCCTCCTGCAACTCGCGCACGGAGAAATCAATCTGGAACCATCCGCGATTGTCCTCCAAACGACTTGTCGACAATAATGCGCATCCCAAAGCGCGATCGATGAGCTCCATAAGCGGCATCCTAGACGCCGCCCCCAACAGCGTCCACGTACGATCCGCGGTCCCAGGCCGGTACCGGCCTTTCTCGTCTGGGTACCGTCGCATGATGGCATTGTGTCCGACAGCATCAGCTTCAACAGGTCCTCCGCGAACGGTCCCGCATTCATCCGTCATCTTGACATAGTCGACCATTCCGATTACGTGTTCTATGCGGCTCTTCTTCTTTTGCCTGTGGATGGCACGGTGCTGGGTTTCTACATGCCGTTCTGGACTCCGATCAGCCCCTGGCTGTTCATGGTGTACGTCTTGCTGAACCGGAGCCTGCTGCCGCAGGTGCGCCGACGGTTCCGCACTTTTTTCCTGTTGCCTGTGGCATTGTTCGCCTTGTCGATCGTAGGATGGGTCACGTTCGCTTTCCATATCCTGCCGGCTCTATGGTCCTTCCTCGAGATCAGTGGCGCCTTGGCGTGTCTGTCAGCGTTGGAAATCGCGATACGCATCAAGCGACTGGACTGGCGTGACATGATTCGGACGCTCATCGCCGTGTATTGGGTGGCCTTCGCCATAGGTGTCGTCCAATTTCTCGCCATCAAACTGGATGTGCCGCTCATACGCGACTGGTTCAGTCATCTTATGAGCCGTGAATACATCACATCCGACTCTCAGTGGGGAGGCGACCGTCCGCAGTTCCTGTTCGCCGAACCCAGCTATATAGGCATGCATCTCTATGGGGTGCTGCTCCCCCTCATGTGGATTATGCGTGACCACGATCGTATCTACATGAAACGGCTGCGCGATCTGATCGTCGTGTTCGCCGTCGGGGCGATCCTCATGGGCGCCGGCATCCGCATCATCATCGATACCGGCGTGGCGCTGGTGATCACGCTTGCCATGCATACGGATTTTCATAATCGCGGACAGGCCAAACGCACGTACGAGGTATTCGGTGTGATGTTCGTCGCCGGCGTCGTCATCGGAGTGCTCAACAGTCGTATACGATCGATACTGATGCAGGGGCCGATCGCCGGAGACGGTTCGACTTCCTCCCGCATCGCCTACATGCTGAACCCCTTCATCGCCGGGATCATGAATCCTTTCTACGCATTTGTCGGATTCGGCGCGGGCAATCTTTCCGAGGTCGAACATACCGTCAGACAATCAGAGCAGCTGATCCCCGGCATATCGAATCCCGGACCTACCTGGTGGTGGTTGAAGACGGTCTGGCGTCCTGATTCCGTACGTACCGGCACCATCACCATGAGCGCGTATTCCAGTCTCATCGGGGAATTCGGCCTCATCGGTTTCATCGCACTCGCAGCGGTCATCATCCGCTACGTCCGGGAACAAAGGCCGTGGAACAGAATGATCGTCTGCTGGCTTATCCTAACAGCTTATCTCTACGTGCAGTTCGAGGGATACGCATTCTATGCGCTGCCGTTGTTCATATGGACGATCGGCACCGGGACATCCGATGCGCCGTCCCGCTCACCCGTTCGGAGGAATCGGGAGATGGAGACATCTTGCAGGCGATAAGACGATTTACAATAACGAGTACAGGATGGCTCCAACGTCGCAGGAAAGGATAGGGCAATGGCTCAAACTGTTCTGGTAACAGGCGGCGCAGGTTTCATAGGCAGTGAGATCGTTCGCCTGCTCAGTGAAAAGACCGACTACGGAATCAGGGTTCTTGACAGTCTTACGGAACAAATTCACGGCGAGAATCCCGAAGACTCATACTTGTACCAGTCCATCAAAGATCGTTGCGAATTCATTCGCGGCGATGTCCGTGACTTCGACACGGTGTCCGAAGCGCTTGAAGGCGTCGACTACGTCATCCATCTCGCCGCCGAGACAGGCACCGGCCAGTCGATGTACATGATCAACCAGTACAATTCGGTCAATGTCATGGGACTCTCGAACATCTTCCAGGCGCTGTCGCTGAAAGGCTCCGAGAACACAGTCCGCAAAATCGTATTGTCATCGTCACGATCGGTGTATGGCGAAGGGAAATATTGTTGTCCGAACTGCGGTGTGGTGTATCCGCGCGGACGTCATGCGGACGATATGATTCGGGGCGATTTCTCGATGCATTGCGATACGTGCAATGCCCAACTTACGCTCCTGCCGACTACGGAAGATAGTAGGACGACGCCGAATTCCCTGTATGCGTTCACCAAGCTGGCACAGGAGTCGATGATTGAGACGATGTGCCCGGCCATGGATATCGACTATACGATTTTCCGTTTCCAGAACGTCTATGGTGCGGGACAGTCGTTGAAGAATCCCTATACGGGCATTCTTTCCATCTTCTCCACGCTGCTTCTGGATAACAAGGATATCAACATCTTCGAGGACGGGAACGAAAGCCGTGATTTCATCCACGTGAAGGATATCGCGGCGACCGTCGTCAAATCGCTCGACATCCCCGCGTCCAATGGGGAGATCATCAATCTCGGATGCGGCAAGGGCACGAGTGTGATTGAAATCGCCGAGACGTTGAAGAAGATCTATAACAGCACGAGTCGGCTGAACATCACCGGAGACTTCCGTATCGGCGATATCGCCCACAATATCGCCGATATCAGTAAGGCCAGGGAGATTCTCGCGTTCACGCCCACGATCTCCTTACAGGAGGGACTTACCGGATTCTGCACATGGGTGCCTGGGCAGGAAACCGATAACAGCCGATATGAACAGTCCCTGAACGAGATGGAGAAATCAGGCATGTTCATCCGTCGTGCAGAACACTGATACACAGTCGACGACAATTCCAATGGCTCGAAAACATAGCCGATTCGTTCACACGAGCCGTATAAGTTGAATGGGCCCCGGAAAACCCGGAGGCCCATTCAACTACATCGCACGGTTACGATGTCTACCAAGACGCTTCTTGCGCTCGACCCAACTGCGGAGGAACGGAATCTTCCCCTTGAAACCGAATTAATGAGTGCGATACACGATACAAACGGCGGGAAGAACTGGTACGTCAGCACAATAAGAGCATTGGGAACGATGAGACAGATAACAAGCTTAGCGACAATTTCCGTGATGCCATGCAATGGAACAACGGCACAAGCCCAATAGGATACGAAGGCGATAACGGACGCCAACAATGCATATCCAATAATCTGCCTGACATATCCGGCCATATACTTCTGCTGATATATATACGTGAACATGTTATACATAATCCACGGCATGCTGATTACCAGAGTAGAGATGATCATTCCAAGCAACACACCAAGTACGCCGCAGAAATGAACAAGAATAATGCTGAGAACGAGGTTGGCGGAAGCGGTGATCAGAGGCCGGAAACGATCCTGGTGCCAGATTCCTGCGGAATCCTTATGGGCACTGAACAACTGGTCGATTTCGTAAACATAGAAATACACACAGAAGAAAATCACAGTAGTGAAATCAAGAAGCAGATTCTTGCCAACCCATATGGTCATGAATGGCTGGAACAGGTTCAGGAAGCAACAGGCACAAATGGTCGCAAGCCATGCGATAAGCATGCTGAACTTCTCGAAATTCCTGTAGTTCTTTTCAGGGCTTTCAAGAATAAGGCTGTTCCCGATACCCGCCATAACGGATTGGAACACGACGGTGAAGATGGCCGCGACGGCCGTGATGAGGTAGAAATAGTTCTGGTAAATGGCCAGTGCGGCAAGGCCCAGGAAGGACGAGATGACGATCGAGCCCGAGGACGTCACAATGACATTGCCGACCTTGGTCGTGAAAAGGTCGATGACACGACGGTTAATGTCATGCACCTGTTCCTTCGGGATTTGCCTTCCGCCTTATACTGCGGGAACAGATGGTCCACAACTATGCTCTTACCAATATTCTGCAGAATCTGGGTGAAGAGAATCGCAATGACATACCAGTAGTAGTCGTGCAGCAGAAGAAGCGCGCCAAACTGGATTACATACTTGATGGTATCCGTGGCAATCATGACCTTTGTCGCCAGATCCTGACGTTGGAATGCCTGAAGAAGGCTGTTCTTGTAGGAGTACAGCCAGTAGGTCAGAACCGTCGCGAGCAAATTCATCAAGTAGAGGATATAGACATTCACATCCGGCGGCACATCACCGTGAATTAACGATGGTATGAACGGAAGAAGACAAACGCCTATCACTAGAATAATCAAGCCGATAACGCGATAGTACAGCTTGTATAGATTCATCAGGGCGCAGATGGTCTCATCATCATCTTCCGCGATGGGCTTATACATCGAGAAGACCAGAGCGGCGCCGACACCAAGCTCCGTCAGGTTCAGAACCTGAAGAATGGACGTGAACAGGCTGTTGAGGCCAAGATATTCCACACCAAGTGTGTAAATCATCACTGTTCGCATCACAAACGGCACAAGCATCTGATATAGACGCTGGATAACACCGAATATGGTATTTCTTCGAGCGTTCTTCGTTCTTTCCAAACGCATAGCACACCTCTTTATGAGATCAGAACAACCTGAAACGAATCGACTTGAACAGACGCTGCGGTTCCGGAAGCGGAATGTCCCTATAGCGGTATCCGAACAGGAGAAGCAAAGCAAAGAGCGCATTCTCATACGGATGTTCAGATATCATCTGCACGCACATGGCGAGAAGGAAGGCCGCAACAACGGATGTATACGGGCTTGGCTCATCGGACGTAATCGACCAGAATGTAAGGAAAAGAATGATAAAAAGAAGACAAGCCCGATAATGCCGCCGGAGAAGAGCACATTCAGAAGCTGATTATGCTCATATGTAATCGGTTCGCCGAATTCGTAGATGAACGGAATACCCGAGCCGACACCATGTCCGAAAAGGTAGTGTCCCTGCATTTTGGATAGAACGGAATGCCAGATACTGACACGTCCCGTCAGGGTAAGGGACTTGCCGAGGATGCCTTCGATGAGCCAAGAGAACTTATTCTGGAAATTAAAGAATACGATAGCAAAGTTCAATGCCACGGTTGCGATTACAGCTGTCAATGCGATTCGCTTGACGAACTTCTTATACACGATAAACAAAAGAAGCAGAATCAGCGAAAGACTGGACGAGACCAATGCGGTGGAGACGTTCTTCTGAATAAAGAAGGTGATCGCCAACGCATATACCGCAATGAGAATCGGCAGTTTAATCAATTTGCTAATCTTGGAATAAATGCAGAACAATAATGAGAAAGCCATTGCAGGAAGGGCAAATCCGGCAATACGAACCCTGATGCCAAGCCAATACATGGCATTATCAACATTGAGACTCGACGTTCCGGCACTACCGAGTGCCTCGTTGATGGCCAAATGCGCCAAACAGATAAGCGTGACGGTACCAAGCGACAAAAACAGGCCTTTTGCTAAGCATGTAGTCGAAAACACAAATCAACGCTATACGATACAGTGCGAATTGGGCCCAGCGATTGACGTTGCCGTCAAATGCGATTGTGGTAATCAGCAGATAAGCATCGAAACCTACAATCATCGTGGCGATAAGGGAGGGCTTATACCTCTTCAACAGGATAAGCACGGCGATAAGTGCAATCACCGCATATTTTGCATTCATATATATGGCGCTCAATGAAGGCACATACGAATAATAGCCGAGCGGATACACGCAGGTCGCAGCACAAACAACGAAGATGATATCTTCCACCCTGAGTCTCTGCATGAGATTCTGAAGGGAAGACACCTTCTCAAGCTTGCCACTGTAACTCATCCGATTCGCAGCTAGCGCCATATTCCAATATCCTATCGCAACATCAATTGTTGGCCGCCCGTAGTGCAAACTCCGGGCGGCCAACCTAGTTTTCTCATCGGGAAATATATTCCTTGATTACATCGCGAATCTTCTCACACCGCTGCATCATGGAGCCATAATCATAGCGGGTGGAGCCACGTGAGGACAATACGCTCTGAAGCATATCGGGGAAATCATCAGGCGTAGCCAGCTTGATGAAATCATATTCCTTCAACCAAGCGTTGTACGATTCGGAAACCTTGTGGTTCGCATTATCGAATGCGACACACGGAGTTCCCGTGATGGCGGAGAAAATCATTCCATGCAGGCGATCGGTCACGACGATTTCAGCGTTCGCGAATTCCGACAGCTTGTTCAGGACAACGTTGCGACGCTCCTGAAGCGTAACGCTACGGTCGAAAATCGTATCGGAGAATCGGACTCCCTCATTCCCGAAGACTTGGGAGAGCTCACGCACCACAAGTAATTTCACGCCATCACCATCGAGCAGTTTCTCTCCGTCCTTGCGAAGGACGACAAGCGAACCATGGCGCTTGCCGATCTGCGATTCGTCGAATTCCGGACGGTACGTCATAACGATATCCGTGGAAAGCTGAACATCGACACCACGGAACTGTTTCTTCATGAGTTCGTAGGACCGACGCTCACGTGCGAAGATATGGACATCTCCATGCTTGATGTATACCGAGCGCATATACTTCAGCAACGCTTCGCCCAATTTGCCGTTATAATCCGACGTCTGGGGCATAATCACGATGCGGTTGTTGGGGAAAGCTTCGACGACACCGGCACGCTTGAGATCCAATCCGAAATATCGATCTCCCATATTGCCGCCGCCTTGCAACACGATCACGGCATTCGACGGAATGGCTTGACGGTAGTAGGTCAGTGCATCCCACCGATCGTTCTCGACGTACTCCTTGACTTCACCCAGATCGATACGCTCCAGGTACGACTCCTGAGCGACGGCGATGGCCAGGTCACCGATATTGCGGTAGAGAGGAGTCTCACCGAGCAGGATGGAAAAGGTCTCCGGCGTCTTGGCCGTCTTCGCCTTCTCCTTGCCTCTACGCATCCCAGACCGATCCAGCAACCAACCGATGCGATAGGCTCCGATAAGACGGAACATGGCAAGTTCCGCAAAACGGAACAGACTGTTTTGCGATGTCGACATTCGCTTACTCCTTACGCGTGGATACCACTCACGAATTATGCTTCTTAGCAACCAGGAACAGTCTGCCCAGCACTTTGACGGCTCGGTTGAGGAACGCCGCTCTCACAGATATCTCAGCAAGGATAAAAGAGTGCAAGGACATCGCCGTGATATACAAAGGCGAATTCACGGAGGCCGAAGAACCATTGCTCTTCAGATGCGCATGGTAGAAATCAGATTGGATTCGGAAGACGAGTTTCCTGCACTCCTTGGGAAGACCTTCGATACGGCACTGGTTCAGATAGAACTGATTGCAGACTGCCGTATGGAATACGGGGCCGTCCAGATAGCCTTGCGGAGCGATCCGCTCCACATGACGAAACACCAAATCGGTGATGTACACCGTGTCCAATGCTTTGGGCTTGCCCTTGGACGACAGATTGATGCCCTGAAGATTATGCCTGTACATGTAAGCGCAATCGCCCACGGAGGCATACCTGTCGATACGGGGATAGACCAGATGGCGCAACGGGGTATCCTCAAACCAGTATCCTTCGGGGAAGACGACTCGCGCCAGCAGTTCACGTTTGAACATCTTGCCCCAAGCCGTACCAGTCAGGACCGACCTGTCATGGTCGCCATGCGGCATGAGCCTCTTGTACTGCCTGCTCTCATCGAATGAGATCTGCCCGGCGGCGACGACATCGGCATTCTCGCGCATCGCCGCGGACATGGCGTTTCCAATGAATCCGTCGCTGACGTAGTCATCCGAATCCACGAACGTAAGATACCTGCCGCGAGCCTCACCGATTCCCGTATTACGGGCGGCCGCCAATCCGCCGTTTTCACGATTGATGACATGCAGGGCGTCGAACCGCGAAGCATATTCGTCAAGGATCCTGCCGGTACCATCCGTAGCACCATCATTCACTGCGATGACCTCAAACGTATACTGGGTCTGCTGGTGCAAAAGCGAATCAAGACATTGCGCTACATATTTTTCGACATTATAACAAGGAACGATTACAGATAAATCCAAATCCGGGACCGCATGCTTGAAGACGTCTTTTTCAACCATGCATTCGCCATTCGGCTGTTCGGAATAGCTACCCAGTTCCAATCGGTCTTTTTCAGAAACAATCAGCTGCATTATCGTATCCCTCAGGAGATCATTGGAATCGCTTCACCCATTCGCCGATAGAATAGTATCGACGAACATCTTCGGAATATGGATGGAATTCGCTCGCGAAGAATTCGGCAATCTGGTCCCGAGTGACCTCATCCGAATCGAGGACCAGTATGTTGGCGGGATCATAGAAACTCGCATCCTTCAACGCGGTGTTTGTGGATACCAGCTTCTTGTTCAGGAAGATGGCTTCCATGACGCGCATGGAGAATCCATCCTGATTTTCCTGCGCGATATCCAAAATTCCACGGCTTTCCGCGACCATGTCCAGATATTCCATATACGGAATGTAACGGTCATGGAATTCGAACGGGTACTTTTTGGCTTCGGCATCAGCCTTGACGATAACGAATCGAGGAGTGAAGCCGGCTTCCTGAATGGTACGATACAGATTGTTCAATTTGCTGCCGCGATCCTTAACGAACCCGAGGAACAGAAGATCAGCGGTCGCAGGGCGCTCCGGAAGGGAAACGCCCTCATAATACATAATCGTATTGAACTTCATATTGAAGCGTTCGCAATTACCATGATCGTAATGGTAAAGCGAGAACCGGTTTATCGGCCAGCTCCTTCCGGTGCACATATCTCGCTTCGTCTTTGATGATGTTCCAGTAATAAATGAAGCGTCGGCTCTCAGGCGCCTTCTTGGCGATATTGAACAACAACTGCTCATCCTGGAATACCACAAAATCAAAAAGAATAATTTTGTCGTATTCTTTGATTCGCTTATACCATTCACCGTAGAACAAGCTGGTCAGCGGAATACTGAATCGCCTGAATACCTTAAGAAGGAAAGCAAAGATTCCAGTGACCCTTTTGAAGGGTTCATCGATGTCAAAAGCATCATCGTGAACCAAGCCGAAATAATAAGCGTCTTTCGGTTGCATTAAGACTAAACTTTTGCTTTTCATAATCTCATCATTTCTATTATTATCGGCGAATCAATCCGACGATGGCGAAAATAATCGCATCATTATCGTATTCGTATTCCTTCGCCGATTGCTGCATGGACTGAATCTCCTTCGGAGATTCAAGAAGCCGGCGCAATGAATCGGTCAGTCCGGCCACGCTGTTTTCGCAGATCACGCCGAAAGGCTTATTCCCGAGGAGCTCACGTACGGATGCGAAATCCGTGCTGAGGACCGGAACGCCCAACGTCAACGCCTCCATAACAACCATCGGCTGCGATTCATACAGCGACGTCAGTACGTACAGGTCCGCCTGACGCACAAGCGGGAACGGGTTGTTGCGGGCTCCGATGAAACGCACGCAATCCTGCAGGCCTTTGGTTTCCAGCTCTTCACGAAGGCGGGGAAGATCCGGCCCGTCTCCGATCACGGACCATTCGATGCGCTGCGACAGCGTTCCCAAACCGTCCAGGACCTCCGGAATACGCTCGAAGGCCTTCTGTCTGGCGACACGTCCAACCGAAACGATATGGATACGATTCGGGTCCGTGAATATCCTCTCCGCGTCATCGTCCGAAGCGCTCTCACGAATACGGTCCTGCGGCAATATGTTGGGAATCACCCGCATCTTATCGGCAAATTGCGGGTATGCCTCGACGAATGTCCGTCTGGTTCCTTCCGCCACGAACAGGATGGAATCCAGCTTACTAGAAAATGGCCGGCGTTCCCCTCTGCTCACCCTGC
>ENA-OQKU01000088-OQKU01000088.1-human-gut-metagenome-genome-assembly--contig:-NODE-88-length-12518-cov-2.215398_pt1 | contig 12518 bp, 13 predicted proteins | sample MGYA00242807_ERZ504816 | MGnify/ENA primary metagenome ERZ504816 (study PRJEB26092, sample SAMD00036376) | human gut metagenome | host: Homo sapiens | study: EMG produced TPA metagenomics assembly of...
GCCGGGATTGAGCTGGGCGGAACGGCCGGGCTCGACCTGAATGCAAACGCGCGTGGCCCCGTTTACCACCACGGTTCCGTTGGTGGACGACAAGTCCTCGACGTGCCAGATATTTTGAGCATCGCACCAGATATGGGCATGGCGGGCCGAGACATCGTCGCCGACGTCGGTAATATCGCCCTCACCAGTGGCCAGCGCGCCAATCTCAACACCCTGCTCACTCGGCTGAATCCAGCGCGGGGCGCTCACGACAAAACTGTTTTGTACGCGCAGCAAGCCCAAGGGGTGCGCCGGGGCGGGTTCGCGTTCGCCCGCGGTCATCGACATGCCAAGCGAACGCGGCGTGGATGTTCCTCCGCCACAGGTCGCGTGCGCGTAGTCGATGGCATAGTTCACCGAGGACCGCACATCCGCCGAACAGCCGACGGCGACAAACAGCACCAGCACGGCCTCGGCACGTTCGCGGGCATAAGCTCCGCCGCCTGCGACAGGCGCTCGACCGCATTGCGGTAGAGGCTCGTATCCTGATGGCATTCCTCGAGCGCCCGCACCATGGGCTCGCCAGCGGGCCCGCACACCATGTTGATCACCGCCGTGGCATTCATGGGATTGCGGCGGCGCAGGGCCAGATGCGACATGATGCGCGCGGCCGAGGTGCCGTAATCGGCAAAATAGCGCTCCTGCAGCGTGCCGACCGGAGCGCGCACGATAAAACGCAAGACCCAGGAGCGATCGGCGGCGCGGCTCTGTGGACTACGGCCGTCGGCGAGCGGGCGGCTCGAGAGCACCAGGCCGCACAGTTCGATATGGCTCAGGTGCGCCGCGCGTTTAAAGATGTCGAACATGGCTCCACACGGGGTGAGCTCGATTTGAGATGCCATGGCCTAGACCTCCTTGGTCGTTGAACTCGTAACGGACGACGCCTCGGTCGCCCCGCCAAAGGCGCGAGCAGCCGCGGCTCCGCCGGCAAGCGGCGGCGCCATGGGAATTTTCGCACGTCGTGCTGACACGACGGGAAGCTCAAAGGCAAACCCCATCGCCAGCAAAAACCACACGAGCGCGTATGTTGCAATTAAGGCGGCGACAAGGCCGCTCGCTACGGCGCGCTGGGAAAACACGGTGCATGCAACCGCGATGAGCACCGGAACCTCGCAGGCAGAAAGTGCCAGCACGCCATGCAGGAACCCCGTGCGACGATCGTGCGCCATGGCGCCGGCGGCAATGCCCGCCATGCCCGGCAGTGCCAGCGCGAGCGCGGCAACGATACCCGGCAGCGTACCGGACCGCGAAATGTGCCCCACGGCAACCGTCACGCGAGCACCCGACGCCAGCAGTGCCGCCGACACCACCACAACGGCCCACACAAGGCCGCAGACAGCCGCTGTACCGATCATCGCAGCGCGACGGATCACGCGACCGGACGCATCCATGGGACAGGGCGTGAGCGGCTCGCCGCGAAGCGAACGGCCGACGTTTTGCGAGTAGTGGTCGCAAAACGTCGTAAGCGCCGCCTCCACCGCACGGGCTCGGGACGATGCCCTCGATTACACGACAGGCAGGCCATGACAACGTCGAACAACTGGGCATCGACAAATGCCAGCGCGTCGCGAAGCTCCTCGGAGTCCGGCTCGAGCCCCATCTGCTGTGCCTGCTCGGCGGCGGCGAGCGCAACATCGGGCTCACGCCGGAGCAGCTGGGTCAGGTCGCAATCGGGTGCGATGGGCGGCCAACGGGAGTAGTCGGGGCGCGTATCCATCTTGAGACGATAGGGGCTGGCAATATCGCGCGTCTTTTTGCGCGAACCCGAGGTGCCCGATGCGCTCGGTGCCACCTCGTACGGTGCGACACCGGCGATGAGCTCATAGACCGTGCTCGCCGCGGCATACACGTCAATTGCCGGCGACATGCGCAAAACGCGCAGGTCGGCAATATCGTCGGTGAGCATCTCGGGCGGAGCGTAGGCAACCGTCGCTCGGCGCAACGTAGCGTAGCGCTCTGTAAAGGACTCCTTGCCGCCACCTCGCGCCACCGCAGAGGCGGACTCGAGCGCCAGCGACGAGCCAAAATCGATGAGGCACAAATCGAACGTGCCCTCGGCAAGCTGTCGGTCGAGCGGCAGGTGCGCCGTGCGAACCATAATATTGGCAGGCGAGATATCGCGATGGACAAAGCCCTCCCCACCAGGTTCATGCGGCAGAGCAGGTCGAACAGGTCGCGGCCCAGGCGAGCGGCCACGAGCGGCGACAGGCGACCGGCATCGTCCACGGCAAGGCGCGAGCGCAGGCGGGCAAGCGTCTCGCCCTCGACCCACTCCATGACAATCGCGGGCACACCGTCGACCTCGCCCCATCCATACAGGCGGGGAAAGCCTTTGAGGCCCGAAAGGGCGCGATGGCATTCGTATTCCTCGCGAAACGCCGCCTTGAACTTGGTGACCAGCGCCTCGTGGGCGACATCGTCATCGAACTCGTCGCAAGTCGGCAAGATGAGCTGCTTGAGCGCAACGGCCTCGCCCTGCGCATTGACGGCACGCGTCACGCGACCGATGCCACCACGGCGCATGGTGCCGTCGTCGGCAAACAGCATCGCAAATCGACGCTGGTAGACGGGCAGCTCATCCGGACTCAGCGCAATAGCAGGCTCAAAACCTCCAACGCGCGCCAGGCGCAGGCCCACCATGGGGTCGCGGTTAAGTGCGCACGATGTGCTAGAAGCAAGGCTATTCGTCATAGGGCGATCGCCGCCACTTTGGTATTGAAGTTATTCAGCGCGACGTCGTCATCGCCGTAATGCCCCACCCATTGGCACAGGTTGGTGTAGCAGCCCCATAGGTTGGCGTATTGCTGATACCACTTTGACTGGGGAGAAAACGTTTGCCGGCCAAACTCGGCACGGATGACAAACATATCGTTGGCCAGGCTATCGCACGGTCCGGCATCGCCTGTTGCGTTATAGGTCGAGACCGCGCTATTGGCCCGAGAGACATAGCCGTCGAGCATATTGCACTTGGTCACGAGCCAGCTGTGTATGCTTTCCTCCTCGGCAGCCGAAAGGCCGCTGGAGTTTGTATTGCCACCGGTGCTACCGCCCGTCGAGCCGTTGCTCCCAGACCCACCGGAGGCGGAGCCCGAGCCGGAGCCACCGCTCGAGTTCGACGAATCGGAGCTGGAACCAGACGAACCAGAGCCGCCAGGTTTCCCCGACTGCTGCGTATCCTGACCCTTTTGCTGCTCGGCCTTGTTTACGACGGCCGAAACACTGTTATCGGAAAGGTGATGGACGATCTTGGTGTTGGTGAGCACGATGGTTTTGCCATTGGCAAGCGTGACTTCGTTGTCCGGGGCCTCGGCGCCGTCCGCGTCGCCGGTGCCAAACACAATATGCGCGACCACACTTGCCCAAGCATATCCAGTCGTGGTCCCCAGGTCACTTTTGACCTCATGCCCCACGCGCGGTTCGCGTGCGGCATGTGCCTGCATCATGGACGGCACGGTCATGCCATAGGCAGAAACGCCAGCTATGACCAGCACCAGCGAGCAAGACAGCAGTGCGTACGCCCGCGGCGCCAAGCCCAGTCGGCGTCGCATGCGCACCGCGGCGCCGCGCTTTGTCTGAGTGCCACCGGGCCGCATGCGTTCTCCTCCAACAAAAACACGCCGCTCGGGAGCGGCGCATTCATTCGAATCCATATTTGAGTGTATCAGCGAACCCAAAAGGTTGCGCAACGAATGGGCAAATTAAGGATGCGAGTGGAAGCATCCATGCGATAAGCGGATACAAAGCATCTTTGTTGCACAACAAACTTACAGTCGCACGGGGAAATTATGGCTACCCCGTGCGTCGCGATGAAGACATACGGCAGGAGCAGGCTCGCCACCTAAATCGTGCGACGGGCCTCGATGGCGCGCCCAAGCGTAAGCTCGTCGGCATACTCCAAGTCGCCGCCCACGGGAAGGCCGCTCGCAAGACGCGATACCTCAACGCCCAATGGTTTGATGGTGCGAGCAAGGTAGCTCGCCGTGGTCTCGCCCTCAATGTTGGGGTTGGTGGCGATAATGACCTCGTGGATGTCCTCGTGGCCCAGGCGCGCCAGCAGCTCGCGGATATGCAGCTGCTCGGGACCGATCTTGTCCATGGGGCTGATCACGCCGCCCAGCACATGGTAGAGGCCATGGTAGCTGCCCGTGCGCTCAATCGCCTGGACATCGCGCGGCTCGCCCACCACGCAAATGCGAGTGGTATCGCGCATCGAATCCCGGCAGATGGAGCACTCGTCGGCCGTGGCGTAGTTAAAGCAGCGGCTGCAAAAGTGAACCTCCTGCTTAACCTCCAGGATAGCCTCGGCCAGGCGGCGCGCCTCCTCGGCATCGGCCTCGAGCAGGTAATAGGCGATGCGCTGGGCCGACTTGGGACCAATGCCCGGCAGACGGCCCAGCTCATCGAGCAATTTTTGCAGACTATGGTTGGCACTCATATATATGCGTGTCTTAGAACGGCATGCCCGGGATGTTGAGGCCGCCGGTGATGGCGCCCATCTGCTTGTTGGCGAGCTCGTTGACACCGCGGACGGCCTCGTTGACGGCAGCCATGATCATGTCCTGCAGCATATCGACGTCCTCGGGATCGAGGGCATCGGGGTCGATGGTGAGGTTGACGAGCTCCATCTCGCCGTTAACGGTCACCTTGACCATGCCGCCGCCGGCAGAGGCGTCGACGGTCTGGGACTTGAGGTTCTCCTGCGCGGCGGCAAGCTGCTCCTGCATCTTGCGGGCCTGCTTCATCATCTGCTGCATGTTCATACCGGCCATGATGGCTCCTTTACGTGTGGCCGCGCGACAAGCTGCAAGGGCAGCCGAAGCGCGGCGGGACTTTCAAACTCAAAAATCGTACCACGGCGCGGGGCAAGAGAGCGGGGCGGACACGCTACCCCAGTCGATATACATGTCCTGGAGTGCAAGCCTCGCCCAAAGATTATGCAAAGTTGAATAATTCGCATCTACATAATATCGAAAGCTAAATCTTGTAGAGCCGGAACCCGGCATTTGCTGCATCCAGCTAGATAGCAAAATGCTAAACCGCCGCTCGAGGTGGCGCTCATGACGGCATGGTAAAATTTGATTGTCATAGATAGCAATTTGGAGGTGCCCATGAATGCCCCCGACATGCTCCAAAACATCCGCTCAAAACACCCCGTTGCATATGTGGTTCTCTATCTCTTTGTCGTCTGGGTATTACTGGTTATCATCACCCATGCCATAGCTTTTGGAGCAGAACTGCTGATAGCCAGCTCGGACCAGCCCGTCGTCAAATGGGAGACGACCGATGAGTGCACCGACGGAACCCGAACCATTTACTACAACAGCCCGTCCCTCTACCAAGAGTTCAAGGTCAAGATAAAGGACTCCAAGATTGTCGATGCCGAACTGGGTTCTTTATTTACAATCGGAGCAACCGTCAACGCCGAGCAAGTCGAGTACACGGACAGCCATGCGACATATCGCATCGACCTCAGCATCCTAGGCCGACCGTCACGTGCCTGTCTGCTCGAATGCGATATACGCGGCACCACACTACACATGTCCGAAATACAGATGCGCCCGGACAAAGAGATCTCTTCTTGAGCAGCGTACCCGCCCGCACAGTTACTCCACCGGTTTGAAGATGGTGGCCTGTCCAAAGACGTTGCGGATGAGGGCCTTGGCCTCGTCCTCGGTCTGCGGGATGCTCGGGGCTGCGCCCTGGTGGCCGAAGGGACTGCCGGCGCCGGGGTTGGACGTCCCAAGGGGCAGCGGGGGCGTCATCGCTTGCGGGAGCGGACGTCGCAGCTGCGGGAGCCGCGGCTGAAGCGGCAGGGCTGGGCGCAGGCACCGCGGCAGGCACGTCGAACGGAGGAAGATCCTCCCCGCCCGCATCGCCGGCAAAGCCACCGACCATGGCGTCGTCGTAGGGCACCTGCTCGGATTCCCAAGGCGCAGCCTGCGCAGACGGCTGAGCCTTGGGAGCGGACGCGCGCTTGGGCGCTCGGGGCGCGGGCTCGGTCGGGAGCTTGCCCGTGGCAGGAGCACCGGCAGGGTTGTCGGAGCGCAGCCAGGGGGCCTTAGCCAGGTCGGATGACTTGGGTGCGGGTGTGGCAGCGGGCTTGGGCGCGGGGGTCGGAGCAGCCGGTTTGGGCGCAGCAGGTTCAGGCGCCGACGGAGTCGGTGCCGCTACCGGTGCCGCTTTTGGCTGCGTCGCGCTGGCGCTCGAGGATGCAGGGACCGCCGAGGACACGGGTTGCGGGTCCGCAGATGCCGCAGCCCGTGCAGATGGAGAATGCTCCTCATGTTGAGGAGCCGGCGTGCCACCCCCATCCAGGACATAGTCGACGGTGCGACGACCGAAGACTGCACTGACTGTCGGCAAAAACACCGCCTGTGTATCAGCACGCCCGAGCATCTTGATAGCAAATGCCGTAGGGAACGAGACCGTGAGCTTAGAACCATCGTCTGCCGTAGCGCGGGCGTTCAACAGGAGAGCCGCATAAGAAGGTTGTTGGGCCTTGACGCGCTCGACGACCTCGGCCCATTTGCGCTGGAGCTCGCCGGCATCCTCGACCGCGGGGGTCTCGGCGGCGCCGGCGGCAGCAACCTGGGCGGCGCTGTTGGGCTTGAACACCGGCACGGTCGATGCCGCAGGCGCGGGAGCCGCAACGGGTTGAGGTGCAGGCGTTACAGGTTTGGGCGCCGACGCAGGAACCGCGGACTTGGGCGCAGACTGGGCCGCCGGAACAGCAGTGCCGCGGTCCCAAGGCATGCCACCCTGATGCGCGGACGTAGCAGCGGGGGCGGCAGTCGCCGCGGGAGTAGCGGCTCGGGCACCCGAAATCAGCGTCGGCTGCTGGGCAGCAGCGGGTGCGGATGCAGCAGGCGCACTCGTTTGAGCAGCAGCCACACCCGCCGGCACCGCGGCGTTGGCGACCATGGCCTCCAAGCGTGCCACGCGCTCGGCCAGGGCCTCAATGGTCAGATCGGCCTCGGGACGTGCCAGGCGCGTGCAGGCGATCTCGAGCACCAGGCGCACGTCGCTCGCGCCCCTCATCTCCAGCGCGGCATCGTCAAGCACCGTCAGCACGCGGGCCAGGCGGTCGGCCGGATGCTCGCCAAAGGCAGCGGCCTCGGCAGCAAGCGCCTCGGCCTGCTCGATCCCGCCCTCAAACAGCTCGGCACGGGCACCGGCAACGCAGGCCACATACACGTCGCGCACATGCGCCACCAGGTCGCGCGTCAGCTCAAGCAGGTCATTGCCCTCCTCGACCTGTGCGCGAATGAGCCCATAGAGCTCAGCAATATCACGCTCGGCGATGGCGCGCGCAAACTCGCCCAGAATCTGGTCCGAAACTTCGCCCAAAAGCGAGCGGGCATCGTCCGCGTGCACGGTACCGTTGCCGAAGACGCTCAGCTGCTCCAGCGTGGAGAGCGCGTCGCGCATGCCGCCCTTGGCATGACGCGCCACGATAGCCAGCGCCTCGTCGTCGTAATCGAAGCCCTCCTGCTCGCACACGTAGGACAGGCGATGCTCAATATCCTCGTTGCCGATGCGATGAAAATCGAAGCGCTGGCAGCGCGAGAGGATGGTCTCCAGAATCTTTTGCGGGTCGGTGGTGCACAGCACGAAGATCACGTGTGCCGGCGGCTCCTCGAGCGTCTTGAGCAGCGCGTTGAACGCCGCCGTCGTGAGCATGTGAACCTCGTCGATGATATAGATCTTGTACTTGCCGCGCACCGGGGCAAAGTTGACGGAGTTGATGATCTCCTCGCGCACATTGTCCACGCCCGTGCGGCTTGCGGCATCGAGCTCGTAGACATCGGGGTGGTTGCCCTCGGCGATGAGCTCGCACTCCTCACAGGTGCCGTCGGGCATGCACCCGCTTGCGCCCTCGGCGCGCGCTGCCTCGGCATTACGGCACAGCAGCGCCTTGGCAAGGATGCGCGCCATGGTGGTCTTGCCCGTGCCGCGCGGTCCGCAGAACAGGTACGCGTGGGACAGACGCCCCTCGGTGATGGCGTGCTCGAGCGTCGAGACGATATGCTGCTGGCCCACCACGGAGTCGAAGGTGAGCGGGCGATACTTTCGGTACAACGATTCCATGGGTGCTCCCCCGGGTATACTGAGTCTTGTTGCCGCGACGGCCATGCGGTCGCACGGCATACTTCATTCATAATAACCCGTACGGCGAGCCCGCCGCGATAGGAGTCCAAAGAGCATGGCAGACGCAGAGAGCAACCTCGTTCCCTCCGAAGCAGCCGACCAGGTCGAGGTCGCGCTCGAGAAGCAGGCCGCAGCCGACGATGGCATCCTGTACCTCAACGAGTACCAGTACGAAAACGACCTGGTCACCGACTTCGCCCGCCTGGTCGCCTCACCCAGGCGTCGCGGCTCGCTGTATGTCGCCGCGGCAATTGCCGCGCTGCTCGGCATTGGCATGCTGGTGGCCGGCGGCAACTGGATCAAGTTTGGCGTCGTCCTGATCGTATTCGGCGCCTTTTTGGCCTGGTGGAGCAAAAACCTGCACCACACCCTCGCCCGCGACTTTATCGATGCCGTCGAGGCCGACGAGTCCATGGGTGGCCGCTATCGCCGCGTCGCCGCCAACGAGGACGGCCTGATGGTTTGGGGCAAGAGCGGCAAGTCGCAGTTCTTCCCGTTTGAAAAGCTCGACCACGTGCTCGACGGCGAGCGCATCTTTGTAGCCATGTTCGCCGACCAGGGCGTGACGATCCCTAAGGACACCTTTGTCCGCGGCAATGCCGAGCAGTTTGGCACCTTCCTTAAGGCGCGCATTAACAAAAAGCTCCGCATCGAGACCAAGAAGAAGAAAATGAAGGCCGAGAAGGCTGCCGCCGAGGCCAAGCGGGGCGACAAGGCCGACAAGCCCCAGGATAACAAGGGCAAGCGGCGCAAGCAGAAGAAGAGCAAGAAGAAGCGCTAGGGCCGAGCGCCACTGCGAAGGGAATCTCATCCCGCTTCAGCGTAGGATGAGGCTCCCCCAACAGGACCTTCGAGTTACTTCACTTCAAACCTTAAGAGCCTCCGCTCCGGCAGATCGGTCATCTTCATCGTATAGGCTCCGGGAAACGCTTTCTCAAAACGGACGGTTTCATAATCTTCGAAATAGTCGTTGGTGTTTTGCATCATGAATGGGACGAGTAACTCGTTCTCCGCCCCAACCTGTACAGCAAACGCAGCAGAACCGCCCAGCACCGGCATTGCCTGCGTTATCAGATCGGTATTGACCACAAAGTCATAGTTTGGCGCAGACTCCGGCACCAAATGCCAAACATACGCTTTAATTCCGCCTTCGACATTGTCCTTATTCCTGACACGCATCTTTACGGCGATAACGCACGTGATGTCGGCATCCTTCAGTCTCGTTTTCGTATCCACGGTGCCATATTTTGAATAATCGTCATGCGCTCGTTTGAGATACTCGCGCGGCGTGAGTAGTTCTGCTCCATCTATGCAAAACGAATACCCATCAGTCACCACATCCTTCGATCCCAGAAACGCTCCATCCATCGAGAGCCATTCGCCCTCCGCGTAATATTTCTCAGGAATGACTGTCCGATTCCTGTTAACGACGCTCACCCTCATGCCCGCAAGGCCGGTAGCAGCACAGCAAAAAAGCGCGAGCGCCGATCTTCTCGTCCACAGGGTCTTCTTCATCGCGCTCACGACCTTTCCCGAACTTCCACAACGGCACCGTCGCGCATGCAGTAAACCCGATCGGCCAGCTCCTCGAGCACCTCTCCGTCATGGCTAGACAGAAGAACCTCGCGACCCGTTGATGCCGCCATCGCCACAACACGCTTGAGCATTTCAACGCCCGCTTCGTCGAGGGCATTTGTGGTTCATCGAGAACAAGCAGCTTCGGCTTTTCCATAATCGCCGCAGCTATCCCCAGACGCTGCTTCATCCCAAGCGAGTATGCTCGGAACTTCTTTTTTCGTCTGCATCGAGCCCCACGAGCCGCAGGGCGGAGCGAATGTCCTCGGGGGTGGCAACGCCCTTGATTTGAGCTATGAGTTCCAGATTGTCGTAGCCAGACAGATATCCTAAAAAGGAGGAGCCTCTATCAACATCCCAAGACTCGGCGGAAACGAGATATCAGCCCCAAGTCTTTGACCATCGATAATGATTTCGCCCTCGGTGGGTCTAATCAATCCGCAGACCGCTCGCATAAGCATGGTCTTGCCCGAACCGTTTATCCCCTGAAGCCCGACCACAGTCCCAGGGTCAACCTCGATAGACACGTTGCGCAGGACATCGTTTTTGCCCATGCGCTTCGATACGTCCCTAACGATCACGCTCATATCTTGTCCCTCTTTTCGATAAGGTCGGCCTTTCGAAACCACAGTCCACCCAACGATAGACATAACGACATAATCACAATTGAAAACAAGCCACTCGAGCCCGTCGCAATTCCTTCTTTGACGATTCCACCCCAGCGCAACAGCATCAAGGCATTTCCCAGCAGCGCCCAATGCCGCGCATATGCCGAACAGATCAGGTAGCTCATTACAACCGCAAATGAGGCTGACGGCCCAAGCACAAACCCAACCGCTGCCTGTGCAAACGCAAGCGCCTCAAAAGCAAAAAAGAGACCTATGAAAAACGGCAGCGCATCCGCCTCGCCCACTTTGAGAAACCACGGCGCCAAATTAGCCAGCTGAAGCGACTCGCCATGGATGACCGCGCTGAACGAGGCGCTCACCATCAAGCTCCAAATCACAACAGAGCAAACCACCACAAGCAGCGAAAATGCCGTTATTGCCGTTACTGAGATAAAACGCGAGACCCACCAAAGGGTTCTCGCCCGGCATCGGACAAGCGTTTGCAAACCAAACCCGTGCAACGATTCGGCGGGATAATCGAGTGTTGTATAGAGAATAAGCAGAATGAGAAATAGCCATCCTAGCGGAGGCACAAACATGACCCCGGGCCTAGGCTCAAACGGAGCAGATCCGGCAAACACGAGCGCAAGATTGTCCGCAAACCCCAAGGTATCCGTCCTGACCCCATACACAGAAGACAATCCGTAGGCGTACACCAGGTTCGCAACGGTCACTGCTGCAATCGCAATAAAGGTAATGATGTTCTTCTTCAAAACGGTCCTCAGGTCCGCGGCGACCAGCCTAAACAGCATCAGACCATCTCCCGCCTTTTCCACGCCCCAGAAAAAGCCAACGAAGCAAGGGTCAATAATATGATTTCCGCAAAACCGGCTCGAATGTCTGGCCAGTTATTCAGCGATTCCGACCTGATGCTGTTGAGGATATTGCAGTTAAACCCCACGCAAGCCATTACGCCGAAGATCCAGCCATTTGCAAAATGCCACGCAACCATTAGCAGATACGGGACAATTATCGCTTTGATTCTGCTACGAAACAAAATTGAGAAGCCAGTTACAGCCATGGATAAAGTCCCGAGCGTGACAGCATCGAACAGCGTGTATGCGAGCACATACGACAAAGGATGCGAATAAAATAGACCGGAGAAGTAGCTATGCAGGTAAAGTCCTACGTAAGTCGACTCATCGACCCGAGGAAGATACGCAGGAAAAAGCATCGAGACGATCAGGAAATTGACGAGCAGAGGAATGGCAGTCACTGTAAACGCGGAGAGGAAAGCAGACAGCATCTTTACGTTCACGTACGCCTTTCTGGAAACGCGCGTGCATATCTGCATGTCATAACCACTCAAACGCTCAAAGAGGCACGACCAAGATCCAGCCAACATTGCAAGCAGGGGCAGTGCATAGAAAAACACCGACGCAGACAGCGGCGCGTTCGCGCTCACAACAATCCAGTTACCGAAGCTGCTTTCACGTGTTTGACCGAGATAATTTTTGGCTTGCATGCCAACGCCGTAACCAAAAGAAAGAAGGTTGTGACGTTCTTTTTCCAAATTTGCCCACGGCTCCAGCGCGGCAACTATTGCAACTGCGACTGCAATCAAGAGAGCAAAGATAAAAGCTGGACGTCTTATCGTTTTCGACAGTTCGTATCTTGCGAGCTTTTGGTTCATACGTACTCCTCCCCCTTCCGACCCAGAAAGCCGGAAGGGAGCCATTTAAAACAACTATGCGGGAAGCTTGCGGAAATGCCCGACGCAGTCGGGGCTCCATACACCAATAACAGTGCCGTAGCCAGACTCCGCCCATGCAGTCAGTCGCGCCGCAGATCGCCCGTTCTCACGGACGAGGTTATACATTTCCCACTGTCCCTTGTGATTCGAACGATACGTTCCCTGAGTACAATTCATGCTGCCGCTACCGCTTGTGTTATACGCACCGTCTGTATATAACCGAAGCGGATTTCCCGTATAGCCCTGGATATCCAGATAGAGCGATGAGGAATCATCCTTTTGACGGTAGCCAGTTGCACTCGTCCCGGCACATTGAAAACTGAATGCCCTATCGGCATTGTTCGTACAGGTCGTAATTCCCGTATCGGCGTTTTGAGTAATGCTAGAAACCTGAG
>ENA-OQKU01000089-OQKU01000089.1-human-gut-metagenome-genome-assembly--contig:-NODE-89-length-12317-cov-1.618540_pt1 | contig 12317 bp, 12 predicted proteins | sample MGYA00242807_ERZ504816 | MGnify/ENA primary metagenome ERZ504816 (study PRJEB26092, sample SAMD00036376) | human gut metagenome | host: Homo sapiens | study: EMG produced TPA metagenomics assembly of...
GGATTTTTTGTTGCTGATATGAAAATGATTGTAATGATAGGAGTAACTGTCTTGGTTTTATCAGTTACATTTGCTTCTCTTTTTACACTTGTAGCAATGCTCTCTCAAAATAAAGCTATTATTGCAGTAGCTTGTATTCTATTTTCATTTGGGCTTTTGTTTGCTGGTGCAATATGTAATAGAATGTTGGACGCTCCAAAAACTATTCCAGCTTATTCGATAGGAGAAAATGGAGAAAACACAGCTCAAGAAATGGAAAATCCAAAATATTTAGACGGAACAAAACGAGAAATTGTGCAATTCATTTATGATGTAAATCCAGGCGGTCAAGCAATTCAATGTTACAACAATGCAAGTTGTTAATTTAACACGATTGCCTATATATTCCTTAGTAATCGTTATACTTACAACTGGTGCAGGTGTTTGGATTTTCAAGAAAAAGATTTAAAGTAAAGGAGTGAAAATTATGCTATGGTTATGGCTTTTCATAAGTGGACTGATTTTAGTGATTGTCTTGTTACTTATCAAGATACATTTATTACGAAAATCTGCAAAAGAAATAGAATGTTCATTCGCTGAAAAGCTCATAACCGATAGTAATACTCTGATTGATATTTCAAGCAACGATAAATATATGTGTCATTTAGCAAATGAAATAAATATCCAGTTACGAAAGCTCCGAGCTGAACGCAGAAAATTTCAAAAAGGCGATATAGAATTAAAAAATGCTGTTACAAATGTTTCTCACGATTTACGCACACCGCTAACCGCAATATATGGCTATTTGGATTTACTTGAACAAGAAGAAAAAAGTGAAAAAGTGAATAGATATATTGCTGTCATAAAAAATCGTACAGAAATGCTAAAACAACTAACAGAAGAATTATTTCGTTATTCTGTGATTTTTAACTTCAGAAGAAGATTTAAAAAATTGAACCTATTACTATTAACAATGTATTAGAGGAAAGTATCGCTTCATTTTATACAATTTTTAAAAGAAAAGCAAATTTCTCCTAAGATTATCATTCCACAGAAAAAGATAGTTCGTAATCTTGACCGTTCCGCATTATCAAGAATATTTGCAAATTTATTGAATAATGTGGTCAAGTACAGTAATGGTGATTTAGAAGTTACATTATTTGAAAATGGAGAAATTCATTTTATAAACCATGCTTCAAATTTGACTGAAATAGAAGTTGGAAAATTATTTGACCGATTTTATACAGTTAATAATGCTAGAAATTCAACTGGACTGGGATTGTCTATTTCAAAAGCATTAGTTGAAAAGATGAATGGTACAATTTCAGCCGAGTATAACAATGAAATGCTTAATATTTGCATTGTGTTTGATTTGTGAAAATAACTTTTTATAGCAGTTAGTCTTTGGATTGACTGCTTTTTTCGTACCCAGAAAGGAGTGATTGATTTATGCGTAAGATTTGGAACAAAGGACACCGTATCAGAGCCAGCGACAAGCACCTTGTTTATCATTTTTCCATAGAGACGCTTCTGTTTGTGTTCGTGGCAGTTCTCCTGCTACTGAATAGCAAACAGCTCATGCGTACCGACTGGGAACATTTCAGCTTATTAGACAATGGCTTTACGCTTTCCCTTTACAACTTCATAACCATACTGATAGCGACTGGTGTTTGTGCATTGGTCGCTTTTCTGTATTACCGCTTCTGTTACGACAGTTTCAAGAAGCTCCTGCACCGTCAAAAGCTGGCAAGAATGATACTGGAAAATAAGTGGTATGAAGCCGATACCGTACAAGACAGCGGTTTTTTTACTGACCTGCAAAGCAGATCAAGGGAAAAAATCGTCTGGTTTCCAAAGATTTATTATCAAATGGAAAAGGGACTGCTTCATATCCGCTGTGAAATCACGCTGGGGAAATATCAAGACCAGCTTTTACGGTTAGAGGATAAATTGGAAAGTGGCTTGTATTGTGAGCTGACCGACAAGACCCTGCATGACGGCTATATCGAATATACCCTGCTTTATGATATGATAGCAAATCGCATTACCATTGATGAAGTACGTGCAGAAAAAGGCTGTCTTAGATTGATGAAAAATCTTGTCTGGGAATATGACGCACTCCCTCACGCTCTGATTGCTGGTGGAACTGGTGGCGGTAAAACTTATTTTCTGCTGACGCTCATTGAAGCCTTACTGCATACCAACGCTGTCCTTTACATATTAGACCCGAAGAATAGCGACCTTGCGGACTTAGGAACGGTCATGCCAAACGTCTACCATACCAAAGAAGAAATGATAGACTGCGTCAATGCCTTTTATGAGGGCATGGTACAGCGAAGCGAGGAAATGAAGCGACACCCGAACTATAAGACAGGCGAAAACTACGCCTATCTGGGACTGCCACCCTGCTTTCTTATCTTTGATGAATATGTGGCGTTTTTTGAAATGCTGGGGACGAAAGAAAGCGTGAGCTTACTTAGCCAGCTAAAGAAAATCGTTATGTTAGGGCGACAAGCAGGTTATTTCCTTATCGTTGCCTGCCAGCGTCCAGACGCAAAGTATTTCTCGGACGGTATCAGAGATAACTTCAATTTCCGTGTGGGACTTGGGCGTATCAGCGAATTAGGTTACGGTATGCTGTTTGGTTCAGATGTGAAAAAGCAGTTTTTTCAGAAGCGTATCAAGGGGCGTGGATATTGTGATGTGGGAACAAGCGTTATAAGTGAGTTTTACACGCCTTTAGTCCCGAAAGGACATGATTTTTTGCAGACTATCGGCTCTCTTGCACAAGCAAGGCAGGACGGGACGGCGACGTGCGAAGCGAAAGGCGACGGCACGGACTAGCCGTTGCTGGTGTGGCGTTAGCCACGCCAGCAGGTAAAACCCCTCGGTATCTAACAGAGGGGTACGTTTGCAAATAGACAATAGACAAAAAACATAGTATCTATGATTGGGGACAATCAAGTGGACTACCGCTTTTTTCTTGGCTTTAAGCTCATGGTTACGGAAGAACAGTTCAATCTGAAGAACATCAAAAAATCGGCGTGGCTGACGTTCACGGAATTTCTCCATGAAGTGAACCACACGCTGATGAATGACTTTGTTTCCATGCCGAATGATGAAATCAACCGTTACATGAAAATGGAAAAGTTACTGGAAAATAAAATCTCCCGTCGCTTTAAGGTGCGTCGCTTGGAAATCAATGACTTTGGCTATCTCATGGAACATCTTTACGGCAGGGACGGTATCGCCTATGAAGATTATGAGTACCAGCTACCAAAGAAGAAATTGAAGAAAGAAACGCTGATAAAATACTACGACCTTATCCGTCCGACAAGGTGTGTGATTGAGGAAAGCCAGCGGTATTTACGATTGGAACATGAGGACAAGGAAAGTTATGTGTCCTATTTTACTGTCAATGCGATTGTCGGGGAGCTTGATTTTCCGTCAAGTGAAATCTTCTATTTCCAGCAACAGCAATTCACATTCCCCGTTGATACTTCTATGAATGTAGAAATCGTGGAGAACCGAAAAGCACTTACCACCGTAAGAAATAAGAAAAAGGAATTGAAAGACCTTGACAATCACGCTTATCAAGCAGGAAGTGAAACCAGCTCGAATGTGGTAGACGCCTTAGACAGCGTGGACGAGCTGGAAACTGATTTAGACCAGACAAAGAAAGTATGTATAAGTTAAGCTACGTGATACGGGTGTCTGCACCCGATCTTGACGAGCTGAAACGCCGTTGTGATGAAGTCAAGGACTTTTACGACGACCTCAATGTAAAGCTGGTGCGTCCTGCTGGGGATATGCTGGGGCTTCATTCTGAATTTCTTCCAGCCAGCAAGCGATATATCAATGACTATGTGCAGTATGTAAAATCAGACTTCTTGGCAGGGCTTGGCTTTGGTGCGACACAGCAATTAGGGGAAACTACGGGTATCTATATGGGCTATTCTGTTGATACGGGAAGAAATGTGTACCTGCAACCGTCTTTAGCTTCGCAGGGCGTAAAAGGTACAGTTACCAACGCTTTAGCGTCTGCTTTTGTCGGTTCGCTTGGCGGTGGGAAATCGTTCTGTAACAATCTTCTGGTATATTATGCGGTGCTGTTTGGCGGTCAAGCACTTCTGTTAGACCCTAAAAGTGAGCGTGGTAACTGGAAAGAAACGCTCCCAGAGATTGCACATGAAATCAATATCGTAAATCTTACCAGCGACAAGGACAATGCAGGACTTCTTGACCCGTTTGTGATTATGAAGAATGTAAAAGACGCTGAAAGTCTGGCAATCGACATCTTAACATTCCTTACGGGGATTTCCTCTAGGGACGGCGAAAAATTCCCCGTGTTACGAAAAGCGGTGCGTTCCGTTACCCAGAGCGACATCGGGGCTTGCTCCATGTGATAGACGAGCTACGCCGTGAAGATACGCCCATATCAAGAAATATCGCAGACCATATCGACAGCTTCACGGACTACGACTTTGCACATCTGCTGTTTTCAGACGGTACGGTGGAAAATGCAATCAGCCTTGATAACCAGCTCAATATCATTCAAGTAGCCGACCTTGTACTGCCAGATAAGGACACGACCTTTGAGGAATACACGACTATTGAATTATTGTCGGTGTCTATGCTGATTGTGATTAGTACCTTTGCCCTTGATTTTATCCATTCGGACAGAAGTATTTTTAAGATTGTCGATTTGGACGAAGCGTGGGCGTTCTTAAATGTGGCACAAGGAGAAACCTTATCAAATAAGCTGGTTCGTGCTGGGCGAGCTATGCAGGCAGGCGTTTATTTCGTTACCCAGTCTGCCTATGACGTGTCAAAGGAAAGTCTGAAAAACAATATCGGCTTAAAGTTTGCATTTAGAAGCACGGATATAAACGAGATAAAGCAGACCTTAGAATTTTTCGGTATCGACAAGGACGACGAAAACAACCAGAAACGCTTGCGTGATTTGGAGAACGGACAATGCTTATTGCAGGACTTATACGGGCGTGTCGGTGTGGTGCAGATACACCCAGTCTTTGAAGAACTGCTACACGCCTTTGATACCAGACCGCCCGTACAGAGAAATGAGGTGGAGTGATGAAAGAAAGGATAAAAGGTGCGTTCACAAAAAAGAAGATTTTCCACTTTCTCAAAATGGCTCTGTTTGTCGTGGCACTTTCCCTTATCCTGCTTTCACTTCTGGGGACGGTGGCTCATGCGACGGGGCTTGTGGACGATACCATAAACGCAGAAAATCTTTATTCCAAATATCCGCTTTCCAACTACCAGCTTGATTTTTATGTGGATAATAGCTGGTCGTGGTTGCCGTGGAACTGGCTGGACGGCATTGGAAAATCGGTACAGTACGGGCTTTACTGCATTACCAACTTTGTCTGGACGATAAGCCTTTATTTAAGCAATGCCACGGGCTATGTGGTGCAGGAAGCCTATAAACTTGATTTTATTAACGATATGGCAGACAGTATCGGAAAGAGCATACAGACCCTTGCAGGTGTAACCGAGAACGGCTTTTCTTCTACGGGCTTCTATGTTGGTTTCCTGCTTCTCATTATCTTAGTGGTGGGAATGTATGTTGCTTATACGGGACTTATCAAACGGGAAACCAGCAAGGCACTTCACGCTGTTATCAACTTTGTGGTGGTGTTCGTGCTGTCCGCTTCGTTTATTGCCTACGCTCCCGACTACATCAAGAAGATAAATGAATTTTCATCAGACATCAGTACCGCTTCTTTGGACTTGGGAACAAAAATCATGCTCCCCAACTCCGACAGCGAGGGCAAGGACAGCGTGGACTTGATACGGGACAGCCTATTTTCTATTCAAGTGGAACAGCCGTGGCTACTTCTGCAATTCGGTAACAGCAACATAGAAGAAATCGGGACAGACCGTGTGGAAGCTCTGGTATCAGTAAGTCCAGAGGACGAGGACGGAAAGACCAGAGAGGAAGTCGTGAAAACAGAAATCGAGGACAACGACAACAACAATCTGACGATACCGCAGGTCGTAAACCGTTTAGGTATGGTGTTCTTCCTGCTATTCTTTAACTTAGGTATCACGATATTTGTATTCTTGCTTACGGGCATGATGTTGTTCAGCCAGATACTCTTTATTATCTTTGCAATGTTTTTACCTATCAGCTTTCTACTTTCCATGATACCGAGCTATGAAAGCATGGCAAAGCAGGCAATCGTAAGGGTATTTAATACCATAATGACACGGGCAGGAATAACGCTCATTGTAACGGTGGCGTTCAGCATTTCCAGTATGTTTTATAACATTTCCACAGATTACCCGTTTTTCATGGTGGCGTTCTTGCAGATAGTATGTTTCGCAGGTATCTATATGAAGCTGGGCGACTTAATGAGTATGTTCTCTTTGAACGCTAACGACAGTCAAAGCATGGGACGAAGAATTTTCCACAGACCCGTATCTATACTTTGGCACATAGGGCTAGGCGTATGGAAAGACGGCTTGCTGGTGCGGTTACTGCTGGTGGTGTTTGCTGGTGCGGTGGCTGGTAGTTCTGTTGCTGGCAAAAGAGCTGAAAGAAAAAATACAGCTTCTAAAGAAAATCGGGGCAATACCACTTCCAGCATGGGACAGCGTGCAGGCTCAAAGGTGGGTGCTGTCTTAGATACGAAAAATAAAGTGAAAGACAAGGCAAATGCTGTCAAAGAAAACATCAAGGATATGCCGACACAGACCGCTTATGCGGTGTATTCCGCAAAGGAAAAGGCAAAGTCCAGCGTGTCTGACTTCAAGCGTGGCATGGTGCAGGAACAGCAGTCCAGACAGACGGGACGTTTGGAAAAGCAGGAACAGCATAGACAGAATATCGCTGACAAGCGTATGGAGCTTCAAAAGGCACAAGAAGCAAGGCAGGCACAGCGAAAGGCTGACGGATCAGCGACAACGGGAGCTACCCGTCCCCATGAGCGACCAGCCACAGCTTCAACCATTTCAAAGCCGAGTGCGGAAAAAATGCAGGAAGTCAAACGCCCTGCCACAGCGACCACTTCAAAAGCAAGTGAGCCAGTCAAGACAAATGTTATCAAAGAACGTCCGTTATCTTCTAATGCTTCTGATAGGAAAGCGACCCAACCTGCACAGCCAGTACATAAGCAGAATGTAGAAAAAGTGGTATCAAAGGAAACACGCCAGAATTACACAAAAGACCGCAGGACAAAGGTTCAGCAGACCCAGAGCGTCCAGAAGAACCAGCAGACCACAGAGAAAAGCCGTAACCTTGTAACGAAGAAAGGACAGAAGAAAAAATGAAACTGAAACATATCGCTATCATTGGCAGTCTGTTTCCTATCCTCTTTTCGCTGGTGCTTTTCTTTGGTGTCCTCATTAGTGCGGACAGCGACGACGAGAACAGCAATTTTTCTTCTGGCATTACGGGTATGAATTTATCCGCAGAAGTCTTGAAACATCAGCCTATGGTGGAAAAGTACGCCAGAGAAAACGGTATCTCCGAGTATGTCAATGTGCTATTGGCTATCATTCAAGTAGAAAGTGGCGGTACGGCAGAAGATGTTATGCAGAGTTCGGAAAGTCTTGGTTTACCGCCTAATTCCTTAGATACAGAAAGCTCAATCAAGCAGGGGTGTAAGTATTTTGCGTCCCTGCTTTCTTCCTGCAAAAATCAAGGTATCGACGATTTGAATGTAGCGATACAGTCTTATAACTATGGCGGTGGCTATGTGGGATATGTGGCAGGAAAAGGAAAGAAACACACCTTTAACCTTGCAGAGAGCTTCGCCCGTGAGAAATCGGGTGGAAAGAAAGTAACCTACACCAACCCGATAGCCGTTGCGAAGAACGGGGGCTGGCGGTATGGCTATGGAAATATGTTCTATGTGGAATTAGTCAATCAGTATTTAGCTATACCGCAGGTATCGGGAGCACTGGCACAAAAGGTAATGAATGAAGCGTTGAAATATCAAGGCTGGAAGTATGTGTATGGTGGCAGTAACCCGAATACTTCCTTTGACTGCTCGGGATTGACGCAATGGTGCTATGGAAAAGCTGGTATCTCCTTACCGAGAACCGCGCAAGCACAGTATGACGCTACCCAACATCTTCCGCTTTCGCAGGCAAAGGCTGGGGACTTGGTGTTTTTTCATTCTACCTATAATGCTGGAAGTTATGTAACACACGTTGGTATTCTCGTTTCGCCGACACAGATGTACCATGCAGGCGACCCGATAGGATATGCAGACCTAAGTAGTAGTTACTGGCAACAGCACTTAATCGGTGCAGGACGAGTAAAACAATAGAAAGGACTTGAAAAATATGTTTAAGAAGAATAAGAAACAGACAGAAACTATCAAAGAACCAAAAGAAAAAAGGTGCGTACTGTCAAGGTAGGCACACATAAGAAAACCGTGATTGCGTTGTGGGTGGTGCTTATCGCAAGCGTGAGTTTTGGGGTGTATAAGAATTTTACCGCTATCGACCAGCACACGACCCATGAAAAAGAAATCATTGAACTTTGCTTGCAGGACACCAACGGGATAGAAAATTTCGTGAAGAATTTTGCGAAGTCCTATTACACATGGAATAACAGCAAAGAAGCGATTGAAGCAAGGACGCAGGCAATCAGCGGTTATCTGACAAAGGAATTGCAGGACTTGAATGTTGATACAATCAGAACGGATATACCGACCAGCTCCACGGTTACAGATGTGATTGTATGGAGTATCGAACAGTCGGGAACGGACACTTTTTCTGCTACCTACGAAGTAGATCAGCAGATAAAAGAGGGAGAACAGACAAGCAATGTGAAAGCAACCTATACCGTAAAAGTCCATGTAGACGCTGACGGGGATATGGTAATCGTTCAGAACCCTACCCTTGCACCAGCAGTTGAAAAATCAGACTATGAGCCTAAGACACTAGAAGCAGACGCAAACGTAGACGCTGATACTGTCAATGACGCTACCGCATTTCTGGAAACATTCTTTAAGCTCTACCCGACAGCGACAGAAAAAGAGCTTGCTTACTATGTATCGGGAAATGTGATTGAACCTATCGGCAGGGACTATCTTTATTCTGAATTGGTAAACCCTATCTTTACAAAGGACGGGGACAATGTGAAAGTCAAGGTTGCGGTAAAATTCATTGATAATCAGACAAAAGCGACGCAGGTATCGCAGTATGAGCTTGTGTTACAAAAGGATAGTAACTGGAAGATTGTAGGATAAATGATATAGCGTGCATTTCCTATCAGATTTGCACGCTTTTACAAAACGACAAGAAAACTGTGCAAAAATATTGACTTGTAATGACCGAATGCTATAATATAAATGACAAGTGTACTTGGTATTATTTGAAGGGAGCGTTATATAATGGATAAAGAAAAATACTATCACAAAACAAAAAGAGAATCTATATCTTGATGAATACGAAAACATATTAAACTTCAAGGGAATCTTTTGGCTTAATGTTTGTTTTATTTATCTGCATTTTAATTCTTTTCATTAAAGCAGTTTGTAAAGAACCTTACTATGACATAATGACAATTATTGGGTCTGTGGCATTTGGCTCTATGGGTTATGAAGCACATATTTCAAAAAATAATCCAAATTTGTTATTGCTTTATTCTTTTTTCTATTTATGGGGTATTACTTTTATAAATTTTAATGATAGGTTTATAGAATGGACGAACATTTAATTTTGCGAAACAGATTAAAAACTAGTAACGAAAAGAAAAAAAATTATCACAAACAGAATTAGCTGAACTAGTCGGGGTTTCTCGGAATACAATTAGTTCTATTGAAACTGGACAATTCAATCCAACAGCAAAATTGGCATTAGTGCTTTGTATAGCTTTAGATAAAAAAATTTGAAGAATTATTTTATTTTAATTAAAGGAGAGAACGATTATGGAATTAGAGGAATTGATTGTTGAAATAGTTATAGGATTGTTTTTACTTTTTATATCTTATCAAATAGGAATAAAAGAGAATATTACTTTATTACATGGTTATCATTATACACAACTTGACCCTAAAGATAAAAAGGTGTTTACAAAAAAAATAGGAATAGGCACTTTACTGGTTAGTATTGGTATTCTTGTTATGCCGATTATCAATTTAATCTCTCATTCTGAATTAGGCTATTACATAGGTCTTATTTTGATTGTTGTAGGAGTGTTTTATATCATATTCATCATTGTAAAATACAATGGAAAACTTATTAGCTTTAAAAAGTAGAATTGAGGTATGAATATGATAGGACTGAACAAAAGAGATATAAAAAAGGCATTGAAAGCTGGTGCAAAAGCTGGCGGTGTATCATTGGCTGATGTTCGGGCGGATATTGAAGCTACGATTGATGAAGCTATGAATAGCACCGACCCAGAGGTGCAGGCAAATTTCAAAAAGTATTTTGGGAATAAACGTCCTACACCAGAAGAATATATTTATATCATTAACGAAAAGACAAAGGACAAAATTATAAATAAAAGGGTCGTAGGAAATGCTTCACAGAATTGTGAGCTGCATTATCACGGCTTCTTTTACTCTCTGTTTACTTTCAAAACTGTAAGTGTAATTGAATACTGCCCTTGCTATAATTTAATTGTATTCCAAAACAAATAAATGTGGCAGGAAGAAAGGAGCGATTTTTAATGGAACACATTTTAAATTTAGAGCAAGTAAAAAAATACTACGGGGGTAACTCTGGAAATATCACAAAGGCAGTAGACGGTATTTCTATGTATGTAGATAAGGGCGAATTTGTCGCAATCATGGGAGCTAGTGGTTCTGGAAAGACTACCCTATTAAACTGTATCTCTACGATTGATACTGTAACCAGCGGACACATTACAGTCAATAATCAAGATATTACCAAAATCAAGGATAAAGATTTTGCTGATTTCAGACGTGAAAATCTAGGGTTCATTTTTCAAGACTTCAACCTTTTAGATACATTAACGATTGAAGAAAACATTTCTTTGTCATTGGTTATCAACAAACAGAACTCTGCTGATATTGAGAAACGGGTTCATGCTATCGCTGATAAATTAGGTATTCGAGAAATTTTATCAAAATTTCCTTATGAAGTTTCTGGCGGACAAAAACAGCGTTGTGCTTGTGCTAGAGCCTTAATCAATGAACCGAAACTGATTTTAGCTGATGAACCGACGGGAGCTTTGGACTCAAAAGCTTCCAGATTATTACTGGAAACAATGTCTGAAATCAACAAGAAAATGCAGGCTACTATTTTAATGGTAACACATGACCCGTTTAGTGCGTCTTTCTGTGAACGTATTTTGTTCTTGAAAGACGGTAAAATATTCAATGAAATTTTCAGAGGGGAAAAAAGCAGAAAAGATTTCTTCAATGAAATACTGGATATATTAACCTTGCTCGGAGGTGAAGTGGGAAATGTTAGGTAAGTTAGCGTATAGAAATACAAAAAGAAATATTAAAGATTATTTGATTTATCTGATAACCGTTACTGCATCCTTTTCTCTTATATTTGCTTTTAATTTGGTGGCAAAATTCTGATGAAATTGTAAAGTTATGTTCCAGTATGGATGCATTTAAGAATTCATTGTTCGCTGTAAATATTCTTATTATTTTTGTGATATGCTTTTTGATCAACTATACAACGAAATTTATGTTTGAAAAAAGAAGTAAAGAATTAGGAACATATATGCTTCTTGGCATTAAGAAAAAAGAAATTGCCCACTTAGTTGTAATTGAAAATATACTGTTGGGAATTTTAGCATTTGTATTAGCTATTCCTATTGGCTTTTTATTCAGCCAGTTTGTGTCGTTAGTAATTGTAAACTTACTGGGTATTCCAAAAACTCTCTTTATTTCTTTGAATTTTGTTTCTATTGGACTATTGATAATTTATTTTTTAACTATTTATGTTTTGGTTTTACTTAATCTATTAAGAAGAATAAGTAAAATGACGATACGTGATTTTCTTTACTTTGATAAACAAAATGAAAAGAAAATGTTCCGTGACAGTAAAAAAAGAAATGTCATTTTTGTTTTAAGTATTATTCTTGGTGCGATTTCTCTTTTTCTCTGGAATTCACGTTGTACTATGGATAATTTTAATAAGCAAGAAACACTTACTTATTTGATGGTAAGCGTAATCATGTTGATTATCAGCATTTATGGTATATCTACAACTTGTGCAGATATGTTCTTGACTGTTTTGTTAAAGAATAAAAAATGAAATATCAAAATGATAATCTGTTTGTAGCAAGAACATTTGCTTCTAAAGCAAGAACAATGAGCTTCACATTTGGTACATTGTCTATGTTGATTTTAACTTCACTGCTGGCTCTGAAT
>ENA-OQKU01000090-OQKU01000090.1-human-gut-metagenome-genome-assembly--contig:-NODE-90-length-12283-cov-2.071405_pt1 | contig 12283 bp, 7 predicted proteins | sample MGYA00242807_ERZ504816 | MGnify/ENA primary metagenome ERZ504816 (study PRJEB26092, sample SAMD00036376) | human gut metagenome | host: Homo sapiens | study: EMG produced TPA metagenomics assembly of the...
GCAAGGAAACGGGAATCTTGGAATACCTGATGCTTAATCAGGGGCGTCCGGTAAGTCAAGAGGAGCTTATCGAGCACGTTTGGGATAGCAGCGTGAACAGCTTTAGCAACGCAATCCGCGTTCATATCTCGTCACTCCGCAAAAAGCTACGCATCGCTTTGGGATACGACCCGATTCGCAATCGAATTGGAGAGGGCTACGTTATGGAGGATAGCGAATGAAAAGGCTTTCGCTGCAATGGCGCATAACGATTATGACGGCGCTGCTCACGTGTGCAGCATGCGTGCTGACGAACTGCCTGGTCGGCTATACGGGCATGCGCTACATGGATGCCATCGGCAGCAACATCTCGGCCTTTAACGCAACCGGCGAAGATTCGCCCCAGGCGTTCGACCCAACGAAAGCGACCCCCGATGACAAGGTCACGATCGTCGTAAACGACGCACAGGAGTCTTTTGGCACGACAACCTGGTGCATCACGGCTGGAGTCACACTCCTTGGCGGCGTGCTGGCATACTTTGTGAGCGGCCGTGCACTCAAACCGCTACGGGATTTCGCCGCCCAGGTAGAGCGCGTGCAGCCTGACAACCTAAGCGAAATCAGACTCAGTGAAGATGTGCCCACCGAGCTACAACAATGCAGCGCCTCTTTCAACGACATGATCGCCCGTCTTGGCGAAGGATTCTCTGCACAGCGTCAGTTTACCGGCAACGCCGCACACGAGCTGCGCACCCCGCTCGCCCTTATGCAAGCACAGATTGAACTATTCATCTCCGAGCACTCCGGTTTGCAACCAGAAACAGCCGAGCTGCTCGGCCTGCTACAAGAACAAACCGAGCGCATGTCTCGAATGACCAAGGTATTGCTTGAAATGAGTGAGCTCCGCAGCGTTCCTTGCGAGGACGATGTTGAACTCGGTCCCTTGTCCGAAGAGGTCCTCACTGACCTTGCGCCACTTGCCGAAAATAGGAGCATAGCCCTCAACTGTGCTGGAGACGCTTTAGTAATCGGGAGCGACACGCTCCTCTATCGGTTGCTGTTCAACCTGGCCGAAAACGCCATCCGTTACAGTCGCTCCGGCTCGACTGTCAATGTCTCCATCAGCGACAGCGACAGCCACGTGCTCCTGCGAGTCAAAGATGAGGGCCCGGGAATACCCAAGCAGTACCGAGAGAGCATCTTCCAGCCGTTCTTTCGTCTAGACAAATCCCGCAGCAGGGCATACGGCGGCGCAGGACTCGGGCTAGCGCTTGTTTGGGAGATTGCAGCACTTCACGGTGGCACGGTAGAGGTCGAAACAAGTTCCGAGAACGGGGCTACCATGCTCGTAAGCCTTCCAAAACGATCCGCAGCGTTAACCGAACAGTAAAACGAAAGGGGTCCCGAGCAACAGGAGTACAATTGCTGCATTGTTGCCACCTGATGGGAGATGGAAGATGGACTGCGATGGCTACCCGCGCATTCCCATGCCGTTGATGTGCACTGCCTTTGTGCCGGGGCAGATTGACGCTGCGGTTGCAGGCATTTCCGACCCCGATTCACGCACCATCGCCACGGCAGAAGCGCTGTACTTTCGCGGACAGGCCACACCCGCCGCCGAGACAGCACGCCCCTATCTTGACGCCACCGACCCCGCACTGCGTTATTCCGCATGCCTTATCTGCGGATATGCCAGTCTGTCGCTCAACCGTATCGCCGATGCCCGCCGTTGCCTTGCGGGCATCCTCGATGCGCCAACTGACGAGGAATCGCCCGCCGTCCACGCCACGCATATCCTGTTCGCCTCCGCTGCGAGCGTCCTGCTGCACTTGCCTTCCCCGCATTCCGCCGAAGAGTTTTATCCACTTGCGGCGCATCTGCCCGAAGGCCTGCGCCTGTTCGCCAGCTACGTGATGGCGCATGCCCTGTACCTGCGCGGCGAATATGGCCGCAGTCTGGGCATGGCGGAAAACGCCCTGATCATGAAACAGGGAAGTTATCCCATCTCGGAGCTGTTCCTGCACTTGTCGGCTTCCATGGCCTGCATGAGCCTCAAGGACATCGACACCGCAAAGGCACACTTCGGAGCCGCTTGGGACGTTGCGCGTCCCGACGGCCTTATCGAACTCATCGGCGAGCACCACGGCCTTTTGCAGGGGCTTATCGAGGCGTGTCTAAAAACGCAATACCCTGACGACTTCGCACGCATCATCGAGATTACGTATCGATTCAGCTACGGTTGGCGGCGCATCCACAACCCCGATTCGGGCGAGGACGTGGCCGACGATTTAACGACCACAGAGTTCACCATGGCCATGCTCGCCTGCCGCGGATGGACCAACGCCGAAATCGCACGCCACATGGAAGTATCGCCGGGCACCGTTAAAAACCGCCTATCCGGCGTATACGCAAAGCTTGGCATCGGCACACGCGCCGAGCTGGTTGCCCACATGTTGCGCTAGTGGCCAGACTGCCCGGCGTATCGAAAGCGCTCCCGGGGCCTGACGCTTTCGCGCACTCAAATTGGACATTTTGGCTCTCGAACGGCACTACCGCCACGGGGCACCTTCTCACAAAATTGGATTATTTCCTCCGATATTTGCAGGATGGGAGCCCAAAATGCTTGATCGCCGTTCGTTACTTATCGCCGGAGCATCCTCGCTGGCAGGCATCATGCTGCCTCGCGTGCCGGGCAGCGCAAACGCTTTCATACTACCATTCGCCCCCACCGAGGCCTATGCCGACGAAGAAGACCCCTTCAAGGTGCTCGTTCTCTCGCGCACCATGTTCGGCGTGGTCGTGGTCGACGTCGCCAACAAGAATACGCCTATCGCAGGCGCCAAGGTCACGCTCACATCGCGCTATGCCGCAGGCAAGCAGCTCACCGCCACGACCGATGACGAAGGCACGGCCATCTTTGAGGTCGCGCCGCTCTCAGAAGGCTACGTGGACGAGGCGACGCTTCTCGACGCGTACGACTTTAACGGCGGCATCTCCATTAGCATGGCGGGTTACCGTGATGTCGAGATTCCCCTCGCGCGCGTCCAAGGCGCACTGCCATAACCGCGCCCACGCGTCCGCTTTCCGACGGCGAGCCGTACTTTCGCCAGCTCACATTCGACGATTGGGACATCCAGTACGCCGACGCTACATTCATGGCACTGCCGAAGGACGACACGGCAAACGAGCAGCCCGACACGCACGCCTTTACCGTGCAGGCACATCTGCCACAGGGTGGACAGGCAACGCTGCACATCAACAAAGTGACGCCTGCCGCGGGCAGCTCACCCGAAACCGTCACGCAGATTGGCCAAGTCAAGGCCAGCGCATCGGGCGCGGATAATCTGGTGATGTTCACACTCGAAGACACGTTCCTCGATGCAGCTTCGGGCCTTCTGGAGGAAGGGTGCAAGCTGCGCTTTGTGCTCGACTACCAGGGCAAAACCTACACGCTCTCATCCCCCATGACCGTTGTCACCGCGCCGGCCGCAAAGGCGGAATCGGGCTCGACCACTATCGTCCCCACCACCATGGACCAAGAGGTCACTCCGTTTGATTTCCCCGCGGCGTTTCCCGGCATCGGCGGCAATAAGTTCACGTGCTGGATGCCCTCGTTCCCCATTTTGTTCGATTTCTCGTTTGCTGGATACGTGCTGTTTGGCGGAGGATACAAACCAGTCAGCTATATGAACGATTCGGGCAACCCTGATCCGGAATACTGGAAGAAATCGCCGCGCGAGTCGGGCGCCAAGCAGGCAAACCGCTACCTCGACGAGGTGGAGGGGAAGTGGAATCAGTACAAGAGTATGAGTGCCGGTTCGGGCACCGATCCAAGAAACACCAAGCTCCTTCGCCACCATTTCACGCCGCTGTTCACGATGGATATCGCCACACAGCTGTACGGCTCGCTCGCCTACGATTGGGTGGGCAAAACCTGGGGTAACAACAACGACCCCGCATACGGCAATATTAAGGCCCTCTTCCAGGTAAGAACCGACCTCAATTGGACCGAGCAGTTTACCCTAGGACCGGTGCCGTTTTTCCTAAACGTCAACCCCTGGGTGCTGGCGAAGCTAGCGCTCGCCGTGGGTGCCCACACGCACGGCAGCGGCGCGACATTTTTTAAAAACATTTCGCTCGACTATTCAAACACGTCGGGCTCGTTCACCATCCAGATCGGGCTTGCCGTCACCTTTGGCGCCGGCGTTGCAGGCGTCGCTTCGTCTGCCGTGCGCGGCGCCGCATCCCTCACGCTGTTCATTGGGTACGAGAAGGCAGATGGACACCAGCTTCCGCGACTGCGCGTAGGTGCAGACGTCGATGTCGATGTGATACTCCAGTTCGTAATGTTCAAGTGGACCACCAAGGCTTGGTCGGGGTCGTGGCCCACACTCCTCGATACGTGGAATATGTCGGTGAACAATGGCAACCAGTATGTGCTCCAGCGCTCTGAGCTCGCATTGGGTGGAGATACGCCTTACACGTTGGATGCCCGCTTCGGCACGCCCAGCAACATCGAGGCGGGCGGCGTGCCGCAATTTATCGCATCGGCCACCATCGTCACCAACGCCGAGCTGCTCACACGCGCCGAGGTTAAGGCTACTGCCGCAAACGTCGCGCCTGTCGTGCGCGATTGGGATCAAGCGGTCACGCGCATTGAGCTCGAGGCTGATGCAGAAAGCGACGACACGGGACAGATCGGGCATTTCGTCCATGCACTGATAGAGAACGATGACAACGCCGCACCGATGTATGAGTACACCTATATCGGGCAGGCGACGAACGCCGTTGCGGACCCCAACGCCAATTCTGCTGGTGTATCGGAGGACGAGCGTGGCGGCATCAAGCCCTCGAGCGACAACGTGCTGTTTTCCGGCGTGCTCAGCGAAGCTCACATGAAGCTGGCAATGATCGCCGGCGTAGAATGCCTGTTCCGTATCGCCTCGGTGCGCTACGGCGACAATGGCCGCTCGCGCCTGGTGGTGCACACAAAGGCAAACGGCACGTGGTCTGCCCCCATGCCCGTGGACTTCCCCCTTGGCTTTGGCGAGGGCGACGTGGAGCGCGACGGCATATTCGATTACGACTTCGACGTAGTGGAATATACGGACGGAAGAGAAAACCAGGACGCTTACGTGCTGCTGGTCTCGGGCGAGCGCCCCGACGGCGACAACACCCTTTTCGATACGGCAAGCACAGCCGGCATACTGTCCGTTGTGCGCCTGCGCATAAGCAACGACGGAGTTCGCGTGATGTCGCACACGTCGTGGCGCAGCATCTCGCGCGGCCGCCTTCAGGAGGATGGCCACCATTGTCTGCAGTGTCCACGCATCACGGTGGGCAAGACGCTGGTCGACGGGCGCCTGTCGGGCGCTTACCTCCACCGCCGCGGAACCACCGCAGAAAAGACGCTCGGCAGCGAGGCCGAGGCTGCGCTGGAGTGCTTTACCCTGTGGTCGGACGTTTCGGGCGACAGTCTCACGTTCCGTCAGGTCCTCCGCTTTCCGCAGGCACCGTCGAGCATCGAGCTCGGCGCGCCCGAGAATATCAACGGCAAAATGGTGGTGCCCGTTGCATACGAAACTGCAAACGGTTGTGGCTGCGCATCGTATGCCGTGATCGGCCAGTCCATCGCGGGTTGGGGCGTTATGCCACCAGATGCCACAGTACCCCACGCGGTGCCGTGGCCACAACATTCGGGCTTTTTGGCAACCGTCAACGAGCAACTGCAGCATATTACTTGGACGCGAGGAGCATCGGCATTTGCAACGCAGCCCGTGGGTGCCGCAGGCTGTGGCCCGGCATCGTTTAGCGTAAGCGACAACGGCAGGTGCGCGCTCTATGTAGAGAACACCGATGGCAAGGTGGGACAAACCTACGACGAAGAAGGCAACCCGGTGGCAGTGATGGGCAAGCACTTCCGCATCTTCGCCAGCACCTTGGCAGGCGATCTGTTCACGGAGCCGTTCGTGATGTGCGAGCTGAACCATCCCGTCGATCAGATAACGACATTTTTGACGTCGGGGGCATGCTCTCCGCGCTCGCCACGCACATTGTGAGCGCGGAGAAGAGCGAGGCAGAGCTGCACGGCATCGAAGTGCCCTTGGTGGCGTGTGCCACTCCGACGGGCGCGGTCGCTACCTCGGGCGCGGTGGTGCCCGGAGCAGCAGGCGAATCCTTCATGGTCACGGTGCGAAACGACGGCAACACCTTGCTGACCGCCGGCACGATCGATCTGTACCGAGAGGGCTCCAGCCAGCCGTTCTCCAGCGCATCCATCGGGTTCGGCGCGAACGCACGCATGGCTTCGATCTTTGATCCAGAGCTTGCCGAGGACGCTTCGGACAACGATATGGCACGCGTGAAATACGCGCTCGAGACGCTGGGCGCGCGTTTTGCAACGCACCCGCTGGTAGCCGACAACGGCAACGCCGTGCTGGCACCGGGTTGCACGGCACAGTTCCGCATGAGCTTCGCCATCCCCGAGAGTTGGGGCGACGAAGTGGGCAAACGCGTCACGCTGTATGCGAAGGCGCGTGACCTGGTAGCGCTCGATCCCGTAACGCTTGAGGAAATTCGACCGGGCGCAAACTCGGCGCTGGGTGCCGTACTGCATGAGCTTCATGTGCCTGACGCGGCATGCGAGCGCTCAGAAGTTCAGGTCGGCATATGCGACAGCGCGGATACGACAGGACTTCACGACGCCCCGATGACGGCGGACGGCGATGGTGGCTCGAGTGGCGGCGGTACTGACAAGGGCGGCGGCTCCGGCGGAAGCAGCTCCGGCAGTGGCAAGGACCACGGCAATAGCAAGCGCTCCGGAAAAGCGGGCGCGCTTGCGGGCACGGGCGATGTCAACGCTCCCCTTACGGCAGCCGCTGCAGCACTCGCCGCGGCAGGCGCCGGCCTCGTCGCCTACAGCGCCCGCCGCACGGCGCTCGAAAAAAGACACCGCCAAGGAGGTCAATTCGGATAGGCCTCGCTAGCTCCTAGTACTTTTGTGAGAGACGCCGACTCGGCTCATCGAACATCAAATGGGCTGGTTCTGGATACCCAGAGCCAGCCCATTTCGCATTAGATATCGTCAGTGGAGTCGAATTCTGCCTCGAGCTTGGCACGGCGTCTTTTCGCCGTGAAAAACGTTGCGCACAGGCCAGCAAACGTGGCCGCGAAAATCGTCGCACCGCAGAACACGCCCGTGGCCAGGTTCGCCAACCAAAAGACGCTTTCGAGCGGTACGATCTGCGCCTCAGCGATACAGCGCATTGCGGCAATAACAAGCGCGAACGCGGCGCCGCTAAGACCGCTGAGAAGTAGGAAATATCCAACAGGAAGATGCTCGGTTTGCCCAAAACGATTGGTATCGACATAGCCCTTCCGCGTTTGCAGTCCTGCGCAAATCAACATCACGAGAACGAGCCACAAATACATGGCTACCTCGAACGGCGTTGCAAAGCCATGCGGCATTTCACTGGCGTCGCTGTGAACCCACGCGACCTGTCGAGCTATAAACTGGTAGAAAAAGATCATCAACATGCCAAACGAAAGCAGTACGAAACCAATCTTGTAGATCTTTGCGCTTTCCGCCTCCAGGCGCTCATCCTTTGGGCCGGCATATTCACGCCACTTTTGCACGATTTTCAGATCTTCATATTTCATAGCGAACTCCTAAAGAGTATTAGGGTCGGCGTCGGTTTCGTCTTCCCAAAAACAAGTCGTTCAACGTAACGCGCAGCACCTTACAGATTGCCACGCACAAATTGAGCGTGGGGTTGTAGCCGCCCGCCTCGATAAGACCGATAGTCTGGCGCGTAACGCCCACGGCCTCGGCCAAGTCGGCTTGCGAAAGGCCAGCCGCCGCGCGCGCCGCCTTCATGCGAAGGTTTTTTTACCCGGCATGGAGCCCCTTTCGTAAATGTGGACAGATATCCGTTGCAACATGACAGAAATATATTGCATCCATCAGAAGATGTCAACTATATCTGTCATTATGGAAACCATGTTCGTCATTGCGCGCACGGTACCCCGCTGTACCCGAAACCGCGCGAGGCACTGACCCTGCTCATCGAGCACCAAAAAGGGCTGGCCCCGATAACTCGGAGCCAGCCCTGAGTCGCCTGACGTAAGAATCGCGGCGTTACTTGAGCTTCAGTGCCTCCATCATGGGCACGGCGGCATCCCAGTCGATCTTCCAGCCAATCGACACGCGGACGGTCTCGCCCGTCGCGGGAGCCGTCGCAAACAGCGTATGGCCGTTGTCGGGACCGGTAAAGCGCAGCCACGTTATGCCGTTGTACTCGACCTGGTCGGTTGTCGTTTCCTTGCCTTCATAGATCTGCTCCAGGCTTGCAACTTCCTCCTCCGGCGAGCGCGGGAAGATGCTGATGTTCAGGCGTCCTCCAGTCTCGTCGTGGAAGAAGTTTGCCTTTTCGTGCTCTTCGTTGGACGAATCCAGCGTGTACCCATCGGCGGCCTCGATACTGTACGATGCGCAATCGATGCCGGTCATATTGGCCGCGTCACCAGAATCGGCCACGCCGCCGGCCGCCTTGAACTCCTTGGTCTCGCATCCCGTGGTGTCAAAGTGCATGGCCTCATGATTCTTGGCGGGGGCGTAAGCGTCTACGAACTCGACAGTGATGGGCCCGTAGTACGCCGTCTTGGGGGCCCAGAAATACACGTACTCAACGGTCTCGCCCGGGCCGATATCTGGCCTCTTGGAAAGATCGATGCCCTCGTGAAGCTCATCGGGAGCCTCGCTTGCAACGTAGTCGAGCACGGCCGCCTTGCCGGAAGTAAACAACGGGTCGCCTGCCTCAAGATCGCCCTGGGCAGCATGCACGTTAAAGGAACTGAACGTCCTGTTCTTTGTGTTGTTGTTGGTAATCTTGATGTGCAGGTAAAAGCCGTCCTGCTTCTTGGCATCACCGCGATAGAACGTACCGTGAGCCACCGACTCATAGGTAATGCCTGCCACCTCGACCGTCTGCGACTCATAGGCCTTGGGCTTCTCGGCCTTCTCCTGCACAGGTGCGCTCCCGCCCGAGCCACTCGGCGCATTACCGCCGCAGCCGGCCACCGTACATGCCAGCACGGCCGAAAGCGTCACGGTGGGAATTCCTAACAGCAGCTTCTTCGTCATGGGCTTCATCATCCTCACCGCTCCTTTCGGCTTGCAGCTCATCCGTTGCCCGAGTCCCAAGTCGACCCCGTGGCATCGGCTTCCACTATGAGCGTATGACGAAACACGACGCCGGCGAAGTGACCCACGGCCCAAATAACGACCCGCCAGCGTTCCTTATGGGCCAAAGGGACTCGCACACGCACGCCCGTGGCCCATAAAACGAGACGCTTGTCCCAATGTTCGATTCGGAACAACAATCCGCACGACACGTTTTACCCGTTAATCCGAACGATTGTTCGATGGATTTCGTGTTAGGTGGAATCGCCCACGGCCTGGGCTATGCTACCTTGACTATCTATATGACTTAAACGCAGCAAGGGAGCACCGAGAGAGCGAGTATGGCAAAAAACACCGCAAACTATGGTAACGACAGTATCCGCCAGCTCAAGGACGAGGAGCGCGTACGTCTGCGCCCCGCCGTTATCTTTGGCTCGGACGGACTCGACGGTTGTGCGCATGCCGCCTTTGAGATCCTGTCCAACGCCGTTGACGAGGCGCGCCAGGGCTACGGCAAGCTCATCACCCTTACCGCCTTTCGCGATGGTTCCATTCAGGTAGAAGACAACGGCCGCGGCTGCCCGCTCGACTGGAACCCCTCCGAGAAGCGCTTTAACTGGGAGCTCGTCTTTTGCGAGCTCTACGCCGGCGGCAAATACAATAACAACCAGGGCGGCGACTACGACTTCTCGCTCGGTACCAACGGTCTGGGCTCGTGCGCGACCCAGTACGCCTCCGAATACATGGACGTCACGGTTTGGCGCGATGGCAACAAGTACTCACTGCACTTTAAAAAGGGCAAGGTCGTCGGCGCCAAAAAGAAGGCACTCGAGATTGAGCCCAGCAACGAGGACCGCACCGGCACCACCATCAAATGGCGACCCGATCTTGAAGTCTTTACCTCCATCAGCATCCCCCACGAGTGGTATCGCGAGACCATGCGCCGCCAGGCCGTGGTCAACGCCAACGTGACCTTCCGTCTGCGCATCGAGGGCGACGACGGCGAGTTTTCCGAAGAGGATTTTTGCTATCCCAAGGGCATCGAGGACTACGTGCTCGAAAAGGTCGGTACCGACTATCTCACCGAACCCTTCTTTATCGAGGCTGACCGCCGCGGTCGCGACCGCGAGGACTTGCCCGACTACAATGTAAAGATCACCGCGTGCATGTGCTTCTCGCGCACCTTCACGATGCAGGAGTACTACCACAACTCCTCCTGGCTCGAGAACGGCGGCTCGCCCGAAAAGGCAGCCCGCAGCGCTCTGACCAGCGCCATCGATGCCTACATTAAGCAACAGGGCAAATACAACAAAAACGAGAGCGGCATTAAATGGCAAGACGTCCAGGACTGCCTGGTGCTGGTGACCAACTGCTTCTCCACTCAGACGTCCTACGAAAACCAGACCAAGAAGGCCATCAATAACCGCTTTATCCAGCAGGCCATGACCGCCTTCTTTAAGGAGCGCCTCTCGACCTACCTGATCGAGAACAAAGACGCCGCCAACAAGATCATGGAGCAGGTGCTCATCAACAAGCGCTCGCGCGAGAACGCCGAGAAGACGCGTCAGAGCATCAAGACCAACCTGCAGCAGAAGACCGACATGGCCAACCGCGTGCAGAAGTTCATCGACTGCCGCTCCAAGGACAAGAGCCGCCGCGAGATCTACATCGTAGAGGGCGACTCGGCAGCAGGCGCCATTCGCACGTCGCGCGATGCAGAGTTCCAGGGTGTCATGCCCGTCCGTGGCAAGATCCTCAACTGCCTGAAGGAGGACTACCCGCGCATCTTTAAGTCCGACATCATCATGGACCTCATGCGCGTGCTGGGCTGTGGCGTGGAGATTAAGGACAAGCGCATCAAGAACCTCGGCGCCTTTGACCTGGACAACCTCAACTGGAACAAGGTCATTATCTGTACGGACGCCGACGTCGACGGTTATCACATCCGCACGCTCGTGCTCACCATGCTCTATCGCCTGGTGCCCACGCTTATCGACGAAGGTTACGTGTATATCGCCGAGTCGCCGCTCTACGAGATCAACTGCAAAGAAAAGACCTACTTTGCCTACACCGAGCTCGAGAAGAACGGCATCCTCAAAGAAATCGGCGACCAGAAGTGCTCCATCAACCGCTCCAAGGGTCTTGGTGAGAACGATCCGGACATGATGTGGCTCACCACCATGAACCCCGAGACGCGTCGCCTGATCAAGGTGGAGCCCGAGGACGTCACCAAGATGGAAACCATGTTCAACCTTTTGCTGGGCAACGACGAGGCGGGCCGCAAGCGCCATATCTCCGAGCACGGCAAGGAATACCTGGACCAGCTGGACTTGCAATAGCAGCAAATCGATAACGACGGCCCATAACAAGTTCAAGAGGAAATCGTGGCAAAGAAGAAGACGAAAAACCAGCCCAAGAAAAAGCAGGTCAACGCCGAGAACGTCATCGGCCTGCACTCCGAGGTCACCGACCAGCCGATCACGCAGACGCTCGAGGTCAACTACATGCCCTACGCTATGAGCGTCAATGTCTCGCGTGCGTTCCCCGAGATCGACGGCTTTAAGCCCTCGCACCGCAAGTTGCTCTACACCATGTACAAGATGGGTCTGCTCAAGGGCGAGCGCCAGAAGAGCGCCAACATCGTGGGCCAGACCATGAAGCTCAACCCACACGGCGACGCCGCGATCTACGAGACGATGGTGCGTCTGGCAACCGGCAATGAGGCGCTGCTTGCCCCCTTGTGGAGTCGAAGGGCAACTTTGGCAAGTACTATTCGGGCGACCTGAGCTACGCCGCCTCGCGTTATACCGAAGCCAAGCTCTCCCCCATTAGCGCCGAGATCTTCAAGGACATCGACAAGGACCCGGTCGACTTCGTCGACAGCTACGACGGCGCCATGAAGGAGCCGCGCCTGCTGCCCACCACGTTCCCCAACATCCTTGTCTCGGCCAACAAGGGCATCGGCGTCGCCATGGCGTCCGATATCTGCGGTTTTCAACCTCAACGAGGTCTGCACCGCCACGATGCACTACCTGCAGGATCCCAAACTGCGACTTGCTCGAGTACATGCCCATGCCCGATTCTCGACCGGCGGCGAGATTATCTACCGCCGCGAGGAGATGG
>ENA-OQKU01000091-OQKU01000091.1-human-gut-metagenome-genome-assembly--contig:-NODE-91-length-12256-cov-2.845659_pt1 | contig 12256 bp, 8 predicted proteins | sample MGYA00242807_ERZ504816 | MGnify/ENA primary metagenome ERZ504816 (study PRJEB26092, sample SAMD00036376) | human gut metagenome | host: Homo sapiens | study: EMG produced TPA metagenomics assembly of the...
GGTTGGTGAAACGCTGCAGGAATCCATCAATCACACGGTCACGCAGGGCGGCGAATCGAGTTTCATCATCGGTTTTGCCGAGAATATGCGCGATGTGCGTGCCTTGCATGCAGCTGCGTGCGTAGAACGCGGTGGCGACCAGTTCCTTTTCGGTCATGGCCTGCGTAGGATCTTCCGGAGGCGCGGTCGGATCAAGCCAATCGCCAAGCTGCCCGAGCGGATAGTCCGGCTTGCGATCCCATACGCCATCGGGCGAAAGGTACCCTGCCACTTCATCGATCCAATCACGGATCAGATCGTAGGAATCGGCGAGCACCTGCACGTCCCCGCTTTCCATGTACAGCGTCCACGGCACTTCCACCGCCGAATCGCCCCACGTGGAGATGGCTTGTGGATGCGCCCATACGCCCAACGGCACGAACGGCACGTAGAACGGCACAGTGCCCCACTTGACCTGGTCGGCACGCACGTCTTTCAGCCAGCTTTTCAGGAACCCGTATACGTCATACAAATAAGCCGCGGTAGGCACGAACAGGCAGATGTCTCCCGCCCAACCCATGCGTTCGTCGCGTTGCGGGCAGTCGGTTGGAATGGACACGAAGTTGGAACGCATCGACCATACGGCGTTCTCGTGCAAACGGTTGAGCAGCGGATTCGATGTGGTCAGTTCGCCGGTGCGTTCCATCACGGAATGGTAGACGCGGCAATCCATGTCGGCTGCGGTCAGTTCTCCTGCGAAACCTTCGATCTGTGCATAGCGGAAGCCGTGCATCGCGAATCGTGGCTCCCACCAAGCGTCGGAACCGTTGGAAGTGTACACATCGCACTGCTGGCCTCTGCGCAAGGTTCGCGTGGCGATGGATCCGTCCGGTTCCAACACTTCCACATGACGTAACGTCACGCTTTGTTCTGCTTCAAGATCGCGCATGTGCAGGCGGATGCGCTGCGAACAGTTCTGTCCGAAGTCAACCAGCCATATGCCACGACCATCTTCCGTGTTGCCGATGCGTTCGATGCTGACCGGCTCATGCGATTCATGCGCGCGCACCGGCGATGTTTCAGGATTTTCAATACGTGCCGGGTCATACATGACTTCCGCGACCGGCTGCCAGGAGCTGTCGTCGAATCCTGGTTTCGACCATCCCGGCTGTTCCAGTCGAGCGTCATATCGTTCGCCTTCGCACAGATCCGAGCAGACGATCGGTCCGAGCGTCGCCTTCCATTGGCGGTCCCATGCGTTGGAATATATGTTCTGCATACTGCCGTCGGCATATTCGACCTCAAGTTGCGCGAATACGGCAATACGATCGCCATAGAAGTTGGAGTAACCGCCATCGAAGCCGAGGCGTCCGCGGTACCATCCGTCACCGAGCCAGAATCCCAATGCGTTGGCACCGGACTGCAGTTCGTCGGTCACATCGTAGGTGAAGCATTCCACGCGCTGGTTGTAGTTGCTCCAGCCTGGTACGAGCGCGTCATTGCCGACTTTGACGCCGTTGATTTCGGCTTCCACAAGACCGAGTGCGCTTAGATATAGGCGTGCGCGTTTGGGTTGTTCCTTCAGTTCGACTTCGGTGCGCACTAATGGCAGGTGACGATGGTCAGTTTCGGATTCGCTCCACGATGGTCCGACGAAATCGGCGACATGCTCATGTTCTTCCAATAGTCCGACTTCGAAATGCAGGGTTGCGCTCGGTTTGCCCAATGGCTGGTGACTTGCCGAAACGGCCTGCATGGTGGCGAACACTTCTTCGCGTGAGGCGAGCGGCGCGAACTGCCATGGAATAAGCACGGAAGTGTCAGTGGGCAGGTAGGTGCGTTCTTGCCGGGAACACGTCGTGTCACTTTGAGCAGGATCTGCGCGTCGATTGGCAGCATGCCGGAGCACACCCACGTCATGCGTGGGGCTGCGGTGGCGATGCCGAGCGCATCTCCCGGGTAGTGTTCCACGGTGAAGCTGATGATGTCAAGATCCGAAGCCAGCGTACTGGGCACAATCTGCGGATCAGTAATGGCCATGATGACCCCTTTGTCTACAAAAATAATGGATCACTTGTTTGTGATGGTGGGAAGCCAAAGTCCGAGCCATGCCGCAAGGAGAGAGAAACGAACGGCGACGATGGCTGGGACTTTGGCTGGCAATCGCAAGGTATTGCATAACTGACTTGCGATTGGAGATATTGAGTTGTTATGTGATTGCTGTTGCTAATCAGGCTGCGATCTTGTGTGCCTGACGTTCTTCGTCGGTGCCGTACTTCTTCTGAGCACGGATCATGATGGTACCGGCGATGCCTTCGATGATTACGATGCCGAAGAAGCACCACATAGTGGTCTGAATGGTTTCAGGAAGCACCAGAGCCGGGGTGATGAGCGCGAACAGGCCACAGCACAGGCGGGAGAAGCCGTTGATGAAGCCCTGGATGGAGGCGCGAATCTCGATCGGGAAGGATTCCTGGGTCCACACCTTGTACAGTGCTTCGCCTGCCAGCGGGGATCCGAGGTTCATGAAGGCTGTCGCGCCGACGATGACCCATAGGTCCGCACCTCCCATGGCCATGGCGGCCATGGCGATCAGCGAGATCACGATGCCTGCGAAGAACGCCTTGTTACGATATTTGCCGCCTGCGATGGACGCGAACACGATGTTGAGCACGAGCGTCACGAAGTTGAGGATGATGCCCAAGCCGGTGGCCAGGGACTGGGCGGCTCCAGCCTTGGAGAACATGTAGGTCTGGAACTGGCCCCACGTGTTGGCCAGCAGGTTCCAGCCGACGTAGAAGATCACGATGGCAAGGAAGTAGGTGAGCAGCACCTTCTTGTCGGCGCCGAACAGCACCTTGGTCACGGAAACCTTGCCGTTGCCTACAACAGCCGGACGTGCGGCGTCACGAACGTCGGCAGCTTCATGGAAGCGGCGGAAGGTCGGAGAAAGCAGTCGCCACAGCCATGCGATCACAGCGAATACTGCGAGGATGGCGAACACCACACGACCACCGGTGGCACCCTGCATGGCGGAAACCAGGAACGCGCAAATGAAGGAGATGAACACACCCACCTGCCAGAACACCTGGGTGGTGGAGACGAGCTGTGCGGCGGTGGCCTCGTCTGGAGCATCATGGGAGACGATGGTCATGGAAACCGGCAGATCCGCGCCGGAAGCCAAACCTGCAATGATCAGGCCGATCAGCAGTACGGTGAAGTTCGGGGCGAACACGCAGATGGCGGCACCGATGGCGTAGAACAGGTTGATCCAGTTGAAAAACAGCACGCGGCCGATCTTGTCGGCCAAGCGGCCTCCGAACAGCGAGCCGAAGGCGATGGCGAAGGTCAGAATACCGGAAAGCAGGCCGACCTGCGTGGTATCGAGTCCAAGGCCTTCCTGCCAGACCACAATGGTTGCCGACAGACCGACGATGATGCCGGATCCCAGCATCGATCCGATGCCTGCGGCGAAGGCGAGCGGCATGTATTCGCCCAATCCTTTGCCCTTCTTGGTTGAAGTATTCATTGCTCTTTCCTTACTTTTTCATACTTGCATGCGTTTTTCACACAAGTATGTCCTTCTTTTTTCAAATGGTTTTCACTGCGTTTTCAAATTGCCGAGGCGTCTCCTTTGATCTGTCCAGCATTCAGAAAACACTGCGATTCCATTGTTTTATACACCAGAACATCCTGCCGTTCTCAGTAGCACCTCCAGTGATGTTGTAGTTGAAATACTACATTCGTTTTTGAAAATTTCAAAAACGTCGCGCGTTTTTCAATATACAATTTCAAAAGAGAGCGCGTAGACTATTGATACATCAAGGAATAACCGGTTTATGTACGAACAGGAGCAATCTCATGCCAGCATCAAAACGTGTGGGCGTTTCCGACATCGCCAAACATGCCGGCGTCTCCATCGGCACCGTATCCAACTATCTCAACTACCCCGAACGCGTATCGGACACCTTAAAAGAAAAATCGGCGCAAGCATCAAAGAACTGGGCCCTACACCCCCCGCAGAAACACGCTTCTCCCCCAGCGAGAGAACGCCGGACCGCGCCTCATCGGCTATATCATGACCGATATCGAACATTCCCTGTTCACCTTCATCCATGAAGGAGCGCAGGAGGTCTGCGAAGAAAACGACCTGCAGCTTATCGCCTTGAACGCATCATCCGACGCGCAACGGCAAAACGAACTGGTGAAAACACTCATCGACATGAACGTGGCCGGAATTCTGCTCAGCACCATATCCGACTCCCCCGAAGACGTGGCCGCGGCACGAGCGGCCAACATTCCCATCATCCTGCTCGACCATACCAATCCCCGTCACGCCGATCAGGTGTGCTGCGTGCTTGAAAACAATATGGCGGCCGGGCAGATCGCAGCCGATGAACTCATTCGCATCGGATGCAGCCGCATCGCGTTCGCCGCACACTCATTCGACTATGAATCCGTACAAGATCGGCAGATGGGCGTCGAAAAAACCATTGCGCGCACGCATGGAAGCACGCAATTGGAACTCATCAATTCCAAAGGTCTGATGTTTGAAGACGGCTACCAGCTCGGCCTGGACATCATCGACACAATGAAGCGTAGCGGCCTGAACGCCATTCCAGACGGCATCATCACCGTCTCGGACGCGCTTGCCGCCGGCGTGCTGTCGGCATTCCATGACCATAACGGCCCACGGGTTCCAGAAGATGTTTGCGTCATCGGCATGGAGGGGGCACGGTTGGAGACCAAATGCCCCATGTCGCTGACCGTAGTGAACGCGCCCGCTATCGACATGGGGCGCAAGGCCATGGCGCAGATGCTCGACTACATCGACAATCCCGCCGCACACGTGCACAGCACCACGCTTATCGAGCCGACTCTAATCCGACGCGAATCCACACGCGCATAATCGCATGCGGAACACTGTTAGCACAGCCCAACTCGACGCAACACAACGGCAAGGTGGGTCTCCTTACCTGGCGAAACCCACCCTTACTACTATTCTGCAGCGTTTGAAAATTTCAAACCATCAGACTGCGGCACGGGACTTGTCTTGCAAGTCACCGAATACCGGTGTGGCCGAACCAAGCCAGTCGCGCTGTTCCTCATTGCCCATGGCATTACCTCCTACCGCCATTCATCGTCGAAGCGGCATATCATTCAGGCTCCGCATCCTCACGGAGCAACCTCACGGAATGATAGACTTTGCCCCGAGGGCAAGGTCAACACGAACAGTGAAGCCCACGACAAGGAGACAATACGTGGCCGGCGATGATGACGAGCTGCTGACGATTGGCGAAGTGGCCAAATTGGACGGCATCACCGCCAAGGCGTTGCGCTATTACGATGCGCATAACATCTTGAAACCAGCCGCGGTAGACCCGGCTACCGTCTACCGGCTACCGATACTACACCCCCGATCAAATGCTTGACGTCGATGTGATGCGTATCTGCATCGCCGCCGGCGTGCCATTGGATTCGTTGGAGAAATTCCGTTTCGAAGACGGTTCGCTTGATTGGCGAGCGTTACTTGCCGCAGCGCAGTCGCAGGTGGATGAGCGCATTCAGCAATTACGACGATTGCAGACGTCAATCACCGATTATTCCGGGGAATTGGTACGCAAGGCCTTCTCCCCCGAAGATGGGTTGGTGCGTGCCGATTTGCTGCCGACTTGGCTGGTTGCACAACCTTGCCTCTACGGTAATGTTTGCGATATAAAACGATATTTACGCATAATGACGTCGTTGCGTACCTTGATTCGCGATGCGCAGGCACCGCATTTGCTGCGCAGAGGCATACTGTTGGATTTGGTGGAATGCAAGGCGTTCGCTTTTCAACAGTTCGCGCCAACGCAGCGCATGCTTGATATTTTCCATTCCGGCGATCGTTCGCAAGTAACCTACGATTACCACTTTCCCACTGGAACCGTTGTTATCAATCCTCCCGGAGGTCCTGCGGAAAGTCGCGTAATCGAGCGTGAATCGTTGGCGCAATGCTTTGAGGATGGCATGGCGTTGGCTGAATCGCTCGACGCTGAGGATTGGCCGCATGTCACCATGACTGAGATTTGGGGCAGTCATGCCCCAAATGGTTCGGCTTGCAGGCTACTCCTGAGCACGCTTCACCGAGAAGCGGAACATGAGCAACGCCAGAATCTCACCGCATACGGCCATGCCGAAGAACACCCACATGCTGGTGGAGAAGCCAGCCACATAAGCGTCAGCCTGCTGCATGCCGGCATTCACGTTGGCGGCCGAGAATTCGGAAATCAACGTGGATGCCACAGCCGTGCCGATGGCGCCTGCGAGCTGCTGCATGGTATTCATCACCGCGGAACCGTCGGCGTTCATGGAAGACGGCAACTGGTTCAACGCATGCGTCTGATCGGGCACCAGCACGAATCCGGAAGCGGCCATGAACAGCGCGTATGCCACGGCAATGGCTCCTTCGTGCGAGCCGCCAAGCATCATCGCCACATCCATCACCGCCACGCCAACAAAACCGCAGGCGATGAACTTCGGCGGGAAATGCTCTTTCAACGCGCCGCCGATCAGTGGAGCCGACACCGCGCCAATCACAGCGCCCGGCAGCAAAATCAAAGCGGCCGTCATCGACGTATGCCCCAATCCTCGCTGCAGCAGAATCGGCAGCAAGAAGTTCACACCAAGCACACCGCCGGAAGACATGAGCAGAATCACCATGCCGAGCGTGAATCCCGAATATGCAAACGTACGCACTTCCACCAACGGATGAGCCATACGCAACTGCAATACGGCGAACACCGCCAACACCACAATGGCACCGATAAGCACACTCCAGAATCGCCAATCGCCATTCCATTGCGCGAAGAAACTGGCCACAACAATAATGCCGGCCAAGCCAACAGCCACCAACAGCAGTGATGGCACCGACAGATAGCCCTTCTCACCGTGACGGATGTCAGGCACGGTAACCGCGCCAAGCACGAACGAAATCGACCAGGAACGGAATCATGGCATAGAAAATCCAATGCCAGTTCAGGAATTCCATCACCAATCCGCCGAACACCGGCCCGATGGCCGGAGCCGCGCACGTCACCAAACTCACCAACCCAAGCATCATGCCGCGCTTGTGGAATGGAGCCTTGTCGAGAATGATGTTGGTCAGCAGCGGCAGGGAAACACCCGTGCCGAGCGCCATGATCAGTCGTGCGGCAAGCAGCATCGGAAAGTTCAATGCGAGCGCGCCGACGAGCGTTCCCACGGAAAACAGCGCGATGGCCATAACAAACAACGCTTTGGTCGGGAATTTGCGCACCATGAACGGTGACGTCGGAATGGCCACGGAAAGCAACAGCAGATACCCGGTGGTCAGCCATTGCACCACGTCGGCGGAAATCGCAAACTCTTCCATCAACGCCGAATATGCGATGTTCAGCGAAGTTTCCGACAGAATGCCGAGGAAGGTGAGAATGGCGAGTGTCACCACCACGATGGTGAGTTTGCCTTCGCTCATACACTTGTCGTTGATTGCGCCGCTTTGTACGCCGTTGGTGGCGGAAACCGTGCCGTTTTCGGCATGTTCGATGGGTATGTCTGATGGTGCGTTCCTCTTATCCGTAGACACTCTGCTCCTTCGATAGAAAGGTTGTGTAATAGTTCTTGCTTCGAAATTGTCGACGATATTCGCATGCCGGCGCGACTACAGTTTGCGCCGGCACACACCACACATTACGTAAGGCAGAACATTATGTAAGGCAGAAATGTTACGTGAAATTGCATGAGCCGCCTACGATCAGCATTTCGTAGGCGGCTCATATCAGTCTGGCGTGTCGATTATCGAGTTCTGCGACACGGTTTATTTTGGTTGCTTATGCGACGGTGAAGGTGGTGCGCTTCAGGTCTTCGCGACGGCTGGAGTGACCGATAAGCACTTCGAATTCGCCCGGCTCAACGATTCGGTTAGCTTCAGAATCGACGATGGTGCAATCGGAAACCGGAATATCGAAGGCAACGGTCTCGCTTTCGCCCGGTTCGAGTTCCACACGCTGGAATGCTTTGAGTTCACGATCCGTCCAGCTATAGGAGGTCACGATGTCGCCGATGTAGAGCTGCACTACTTCCGTGCCCTTGCGATCGCCCGTATTGGTGAGGGTGATTTCGGCATGCACGGTGTCGGTTTCGGCGAACATGCCGGATTCCGGAACATTGGTGACGGTCGGCTCTCCGTATTCGAACGTGGTGTAGCTCAGACCTTCGCCGAATGCGAATGCCGGATTCTGTGTGAGGTCGGCGTAGCGGTTGCCGTGCTGGCCGCGAATCTGGTTGTAGTAGACCGGCAGCTGACCTGCATGGCGTGGGAAGGTGATCGGCAGGCGTCCGCTCGGCTCGGTTTCGCCGAGGATGATTTCGGCGATGGCCTGGCCGCCCTTCATGCCCGGGCTTGGAGCCCACAGCAGAGCCGAAGTGCCTTCGGCCGGTGTTTCGTCAACAATCACACCGTTGGTACCGATCACGGATGCCGGCAGCACCTGCGGCTTGGAGCTGACGAGTACCACCACGAACGGCTTGCCGGTTTCGCGAGCCACGTTCGACAGCGCGTCGATCAGTGCATTCTGGCCGCCGAGCAGTTCAAGCGTAGCGGTGGAGCAGCCTTCACCAATGGCTTGAATCACATCACCCACCACAGCCACGATCAGGTCGCTTTGGCGAGCGTTTTCCACGGCTTCATCGAGCAGTGCGCGGTCGAGCTTGGCGGAAACGCCGATCTTCGGGCGAGGCTGGCCATCCGGATAGAACTCGCCTTCCGGATCAGGCACCAAATCCACGATATTGGCACCGCGGGAGTACACGACCTCGCAGCCTTCCGGAGAGAGCTGCTTGAAGCCATCAAGCACGGTGGTGATCATCTCGCGCGGGTGGCCGTCAGGCATCCAGTTGATCTGACCGGAGCTGCCCGCCCAGTCGCCCAGCTGAGTTTGCGCATCGTCGGCAAGCGGACCAACGACCGCGATACGCTTCGCGCCAGCCGCATTGAACGGCAGCGAACCATTGTTCTTCAGCAATGCCACGGCTTCGCGAGCCACTTCGAGATTGAGCTGCTGGTGTTCTTCGGAGCCGATCACCGCATTGATGCGTTCCTGATCAGGCAGACGCGGATCTTCGAACAGTCCAAGACGGAACTTTAGTGCGAGAATACGAGCCACGGCGGCATCAATCAACGATTCGTCAAGCAGACCGGTCTTCACGGCTTCGATCGCACCCTCGTAGAACTTCGGGGTGTCATCACCAAGTCGTTGCCGGACTTGACCGCGTCAGCGGCGGCCTGCACATAGTCCGGCTTAACCTTCTGCTCCCATACGGAACGGCCGACGTTGTCCCAATCGGTGATAAGCGTGCCCTGATAGTTCCAAGCGCCACGCAGCCTGTCGGAAAGCAGCCACTTGTTGAAGGTGACCGGCACGCCTTCGATGGATTCGTAGCCAAGCATGAAGGTGCCACAGCCTTCCTTGGCCACGCGTTCGAACGGCGGCAGGAACCAGGATTCCAGCTTGCGGTGGCTCAGATCGGCTTCGGAAGCGTCACGGCCTCCCTGGGTTTCGGAATAGCCCGCGAAATGCTTGGCGCATGCGAGAATCGCGTCTTTGGCAAGCGGCTCGCCCGCCTTGGCACCACCCTGATAGCCTTTGACGATGGACGATGCCATTTCGCCGATCAGGTACGGGTCCTCGCCAAAGGTTTCGCCCACGCGACCCCAACGGGTGTCTCGCGCGATGCACAGCACCGGAGAGAACGTCCAATGCACGCCGGTAGTCGACACTTCCTCGGCGGTGGCACGGCCCGCGGCCTGCACTTTTTCGGAATCCCACGTGGTCGCCATGCCCAATTGTTCCGGGAAAATGGTGGCTCCCGGCCAGAAGGAATAGCCGTGAATGCAGTCGTCACCGATCACCAGCGGAATGCCGAGACGGGTTTTGGTGTTCACCGTTTCCACGGCTTTCGGCAGGTCGGACGGTGAGGTGTGCAGAATGGAACCGACATGCTTGTTGACGATTAGATCGTCCAAGTCGCCGCTTCGCGCGTCAAGTTGCATCATCTGTCCGACTTTTTCCTCAAGGGTCATACGGCCAAGCAGATCGGCGATGCGTTCCTCAGTGGGAAGTTCCGGATTCTTATAGGGCAGATTCACCGTATTTTCAGTGGTTTCGGCCATGGATTGCTCACTTTCCTCATTGAAGCGATTTCCTTTAATTACCAATTGGTAGTTTAGTATATCATATACGCATCCGCAACTCGACATAATCCCATCAACGCAAAAGGCGAGGGACCATCAGCCCCTCGCCTTTTCGCACGCGCACGCAATGCAATCTCAACAAGTATTCAAAATCAACGATACGCATCCCACAACGGGGATGGAAACAGCATGTTTTCCATCTGAGCCCACTCTTTGCACAAATCAACTTCAGGTTCGCGCAACCACCATAATTGCACGCCATCCATGATTTCCATGGCCTTACGCACCACCGGACGCATGCTGCCGGCCCATGCACCCAATTGCGGCGGAACTACCCACGGGTATTTCGAGTAGCGTTCCCAGATGTCCTCCATGCGTCCCATGAATTCGTCATGCAATGGATGATCCGGGTTCAGGGATTCCGCCGACAGCACGGTGAACAGCTGCACCATCATGCGTCGGCGCGAGTTGTGTTTCACCAGGTAGCGCAGATACGCGGGAAAATGCGGCGCGGCAGGATCACTGCCAGGCATACCGGATGCGAAGAAATCCTCAGGAGTGCCCGTTTCACCGTAATACTCGTTGAACACCATGGCCAGCATATTGTCTTTATTACCCACATACCGAAGCACACCCTGCTTGGAGATGCCAACACGATCAGCCACATCCTGAATGGAAATACCGTTGAACCCACGCTCGCTGATCAGCTGCACCGCGGCATCCAGCACTTCCTCACGCCGCTCCTGCGGTGATTTTCGGATACGTTTCGGAGTCTCTTCCTCTGCCATGATTCCGAGTCTAATGCACCTTATGTCGATTGCCGTTGATTGACTGACTATGGCATGTCATCGTGAGAGGTATCCGCCCGAATCCATCCATGACGCCATACGCGAGTCAGATCCCACGCCTCAAGATTGCCGCCGTTGCGAGGATCCCGCGGCGGTTTCCCTTCGCCACTACCCGGTTTCGCGGAGCGCGCAAGCTGGTAGCTCCAATAGATCTGTCCCGCCGACACGTCCCATGCCGCGCGTTGCAATCGTGACACTTGGCGGTATGCAGCCGATCGGTTTTGGCTGTGTAGGGCCCACTGATTCTCCACGCACCACTCGCCCACCAGCACGGGAATACGACGAGCCGCCGAACGAATGGCGATACCACTCGCGCCCACCAGCATCCGGTACAGCCATGGCAGTCGCCGCGATCGCAGGTACAGCCGGCGTGCCGGTCCCGAAAACAACGGATCCTCCATCGCGATGAGATACTGATGGGTGTCGAGCATGACGTTGCGCATGCCAGCACGACGAAACCAACCGCCCCAGCGGAGTAGTCGGAAACCGTCATGGAATACGATCACGGTTTCCGGACGCAGCACGGCGCGCAACCGGGCGTAAGCGTCGCGGTAGAAGCGCTTCAGAAACCGCAGTGAGACATACGTGCTACCGGAAGCCTCATGAGAGTCTTTCGCCGTGTTCGACGTGCTATGGAACACCGACCAGCTCACTGGTTCGTTGAGTACTTCGATGCTGTGCAGGGCCGGTTCGTCGCGGTATCGGCGAGCCAATCGCTCCAGCACGTTCAGCGTGTACTCCACCAAGTCCGTATTCTGCGCCCATTTGCACACGCCCGTCAGACCGCCGTTGTCGAAACCATTCTGCGATTCGGGAACGGTATGCAGGTCAATCATAATCTTCAATCCCGTCTCCCGCGCCCAACGGAACGCGCGGTCGAGGTACGTGATGCAGCCCGGATGCCCGGGCCAGTCGCCGAAGATGAAATACGGTATGGGAATGCGTACGAGGTTGATTCCGTGACCGACGATAATACGGAAATCCTCCAGGGTGATGTAGGTTTCGCGGTGCCGGCGCAGTTCCTCGGCGAGATTCCGTTCGGACCAGAGGGATACGTGCGTGCGGTGCATCCAGATTTCATCGTCTTCGGCGCTGCGGGTGAACGGTTTCGGATCCATCCATTTCTCCAGCACCAGCCAGTTGCCGAGGTTCACGCCGTCGATTCGCTCATCGATGCCTAGCACCATGCGTCTCACCGCCCTTACGCTCGGGGGTT
>ENA-OQKU01000093-OQKU01000093.1-human-gut-metagenome-genome-assembly--contig:-NODE-93-length-12161-cov-1.883247_pt1 | contig 12161 bp, 11 predicted proteins | sample MGYA00242807_ERZ504816 | MGnify/ENA primary metagenome ERZ504816 (study PRJEB26092, sample SAMD00036376) | human gut metagenome | host: Homo sapiens | study: EMG produced TPA metagenomics assembly of...
CGCTGATGAAAAAACAGTGAACCGTAACGGTAAAGCGGACATCGGGAAAAATCAAAAAGAAAAAGTAGCATAATCCATTCTTTTGTGATATAGTGGAAACACTATAGGTTTTGCGGTAAACCTAAAGAACGGCCCGCATTATAAAAACAAAATGAACAGGAGAAGAGTAATGGAGAAAAAGTGGTGGCACAAAACGGTCGGATATCAGATTTACCCGAAGAGTTTTCAGGATACCAATGGAGACGGCATAGGAGATCTGAAAGGCGTGATCCGTCATCTTGACAAAATAGAAAAACTGGGAGCCAATGTCATCTGGCTCTGTCCGGTGTTTGCATCCCCGATGGTGGATAACGGATACGATATTTCCGATTACATGGATATCGACCCGTCGTTTGGAACGATGGAGGACATGAAGGAGCTGATTGCGGAGGCAAAAAAACGCGGCATCCGCATTCTGATGGACCTTGTCGTGAATCATTCCTCTGACCGGCATGCGTGGTTTCAGGCGGCACTCAAAGATCCGTTTGGAAAGTACGGAAAGTATTATGTGTTCCGGGAAGGAAAAGACGGCAAAGAGCCGAACAACTGGCGGTCGATTTTTGGCGGCAGCGCGTGGGAGAAAGTACCGGGATATGATAAACTGTATTACCTCCACATCTTCACAAAAGAGCAGCCGGATCTCAATTGGGAGAATCCCAAAATTGCGGGAAGAAATTTATGAGATGATTTTAAAATGGATGGATCTGGGACTTGGCGGATTCCGTCTTGATGCGATCAGCCATCTGAAAAAGAATTATCAGTACACCAACCTTCCGCCGGATGGACCGGACGAGTACAATATGGCGTTCGAGTATTTTAACAACGTAGACGGTCTTGCCGACATTCTGCGTGAAATGAAGGAGCGCACCTTTGCGCCGACCGATGCGCTGACGATCGGAGAGTACGATCACATGGGACCGGAGGATGTGGAGGATGTGATTGGGGAAAACGGCAGTTTCTCGTCCGTTTTTCGATTTTTGTCACACCCTCGACAATGTGCGTAACCCGAAATGGGGCAATACCGTGGCGTTGTTTGACGATTATCGCGATCAGCTTTTTGCGGCGCAGAAAATCGTGGATGGCCGCGGCATGCTCTGCAACTTTCTCGAAAACCATGACAAAACGCGCATCATCGACCGGTTCCTGATGCCGGAGGATCAGAACCTCTACAGCGAAAAAATGCTTCCGGTCACTAATTTCTTCCTGCCGGGTATTGTGTTCCTGTATCAGGGACAGGAAATCGGCATGCGCGACGACCCGAAACAGTCCATTCAGGGATTCGTTGATAAACCGACCTTTGCTATTTACGACCGCCTGATTGCCGAAGGAAAAACGGATGCGGAAGCGCTCGAGCAGATCAACTGCGAGAGTCGCGAGCACAGCAGAACTCCGATGCAGTGGGATGCATCTGCCGAGGCGGGGATTCACAACAGGTACGCCGTGGTTCCCGGTGAATAAAAACTATACGGAACTGAACTATGAGGCCGAGGAAAAAGATCCTGATTCCCTGCTGTGGTTCTACCGCAAAATGGTGGCAGTAAGACGACGTGAAGATCTGGAAGAAACCTTCCTCTACGGAACGCTGATTCCGGAATACGAGACGGTAAGCGGCGTTCTGGCGTACCGCAGGAAGGATGAGAAGAATAATGTTCTGATCCTTACTACTTCTCTTGCGGATGGCATTACATTGCCATTTACAGATACAATCGAAGAAGTACTTCTGAATAACTATGACACCTGCGAGGCAGGCGAGGAAACGATCCGTCTGCAGCCGTATCAGTGTCTGGTGCTGAAGGTGAAGGAATAATTGCAAAAACTAAAACAAAAACCGAAAAATCGGTCCCACAAAAGGAGAAGATCTTTTTGTGGGATCTTTTTTGTGGTACAATACAACAGAAAAAATCTATTATGAGGTGTGGAATGGAAAGAGACGAAGAAATAATGATGAGAGGAACAAAACAGGAAATGCCGGGATTCCGTTTTCGGCTACTCCGGCCGGAGAAGAAACGGGAACTGTGGAATCCGGATTTTGAACTTTTATTTCTGCTTCGTGGGAGCGGAAGAGTCAGCTACGAGGACGGGGAAGTTCACAATCTCCCGATGGGATCTATCTTTGCGATCAACCGGTTTCAGATCTGTGACCTGGATCTGGACGAAGACGGACTTGCTCTGTCGCTCTGCGTTTCAGCGGAGACGATTGCTTCATTTCACATTAAGCTGCTGAAATGTGAAGTCAAATGTCAGTCGTTTTTTATATGGAAGATCAGCAGGAAAAATTTGACTTGATCCGGCGGGATATGGCACGGATCTTTCTTGAGATGTACAAGAATAATGAGGAACAACCGATCTATATGAAAAGCCGTGTGACGGCGCTTCTGGAGGATCTGCTTTCTTACTTTACATCCGGGGAAAAGGTGGAACAGGACCGGGGTGGAAGGGAACGCATTCAGCGGGCATCAGACTATATTCTGCAGCATTGCCGGGAAGAGATTACGCTGGAGGATCTGGCGGATCATCTTTATCTGAGCCGTGCCTATATTTCACGGAGCTTTCCGCAGTATTTCGGTGTATCATTTCGGGAGTACGTGACGCAGGTGCGCCTGGCGCATGCCGTACAGGAAATGCACAGCGGCGCAACGCTGACGGAGATTGCCTATCACAATGGATTTGTCAATGAGACGGCGATGATCCGCGCATTCCGCAAATACCGCGGTATGACACCGAGCGAATACCGGAAGCAGATGGAATATACAGTAAAACAGCGTGAAAAAAGGAAAAGAGCGGGAAGAGACGGCGGGAGACCATGATATTTTCCAGAGTCTCCTGCAGTATGCAGCGGTCACGGAGCAGGAGATTGAGACGACAAATGAGAGTGCCGTTTCCGTGATAGTGGCAGTAAACGGACGGAAACCAAGAGTGGCAGGCCACTGGAAGCGCGTGATCAATGCTGGTTATGCGGCAAGTGTGCTGAACCGCGAGGTGCAGGATGAGCTGGAACAGCTGGTGCAGGAGCTCGGCTATGAGCTGATCCGCGTAAAAGGAATTCTTGATGATGATATGTGCGTATTTCGGCGGAATATGTGGGGCGAGATTCAGTTCTGCTGGAACTATATTGATGAGGTGATCGATTTCATCCTTTCCACGGGAGCGAAGCCGTTGCTGGAATTCGGCCATATGCCGTTGCTGCTGGCAAAACAGACCCGGGAAGAACGATGCGTCCGGCGCTAAGCAGCTCTCCGCGAGATCTGGCTGAGTGGCGCATGCTGATTAAAAACCTAGATGGAACATCTAAGGGAACGGTATGGAATCAACCAGATGCGGCGCTGGATTTTCAATCCGTGGATCAGCGGAGACGTGATCACGATTGATGGAGGAGATGAGTTCTTTGGGACGTGGAAAGCATCGTACGAGGAGATGAAACGTGTGAGCCCGGATCTTGTAACATGTCTTTCCTTTGGTCTTGGACCGGAGGAACATCTCAAAGCCTTTATCGAAACTATGAAGGAAAAGGAATGTGTGCCGGAAATTTTTGCATTCCGCTCGTTTGGCACGGTGATCTATGGAGAGGAAGAGGAGAAAATGAATCTGATCCAGAACAACGAGAGCATCAATATGATTGTGAGCCGCGACCCGGATTTTCTGCGGAACCGCGGGGAGAAGGTAAAAGGTCTGCTGCAGAAGGCTGGGCTTGGTGCACTGCCGGTTCTGGTGGATGAGTGCAGCAGCAACATCTGGCAGAGGGATCTGTGCAACGATACCTGTTATAAAGCGGCATGGCTGTTTAAAAATCTTCTGGAAAATGAAGAGGCGCTGCAGGGAATTGCGTATTTCTCGGTCAATGACCGTTTGGATGAAGTATTTCCGGCGCGGGAAACGTATCATGGAGGTTTTGGGCTGTTCACGATGAACGGCATTCCAAAGGCGGTCTGCACTGCGCTGCGGCTGCTCGGCAGAATGGGATCTCGTCTGGTGAAGCGTGGGGACGGCTATTTTATCAGCACGGAGCCGGAGAAAAACCAAAGCCAGATTTACCTGTACAACTATGTTCACTACGATATGCTGTACCGCTACCGCCATGCCGTGAATATTTCCCGCACGGACCGTTACCGCGTATTCAATATGGGGGAAATCCGGACCTTTTCAGTGAAACTGACCGGACTGGAACCGGGAAAATATTGCCTGCGGCTGTATAAAGTGACAAAAGAGCACGGCAGCAGCTACGATGCGTGGGTGCGGATGGGAGCTCCGGAGCGGATGAACCGGATGGAGCGCGCGATGCTGTGCCACAGTGCGGACCCGGAATACCGTGTCTGGGAGCAGGAAACCGACCCGGAAGGCAGCCTCACGGTGCAGGAACGCCTGGAGCCGCACGAGACGGCGCTGATTGAGGTGGAGCAGATTCTGTAAAATCTTCAAAAAATTGCACTCGCGGTGGGAGAATACAGAGAAAGAGTGGAAAAAAAAGCAACAATATAAGAAGATCTTGCGACAATTCGAGTAGAAAAGGACGAAAATATTGTTTATACTGAAAACAACATAAATGCTAAATTCTACAGAAAAGAGGTATTTCAAAAATGGGGAAAATATTTGATTACGATGGCGTGCCGGTGCTGCATACCACATCCGGCGATTTAAAAGGTTATTTTTATGACGGTGTTTACATTTACAAAGGAATTCCGTATGCATACGCAGACCGTTTCCAGATGCCGGTTCCGTCCAAATGGGATGGCGTGAAGGATGCGACAAACTACGGCTTTGTATGCCCGCTTCAGAACCAAGATACACCGAACGGCGAGCTTATGGTTCCGCACCGCTACTGGCCGCAGGATGAGCACTGCCAGTCCTTAAATATCTGGACAAACAAACTTGATCCGGAAGCCAAAAAACCGGTTCTCGTATGGTTCCACGGCGGTGGATACGCAGCGGGATCTTCCATCGAGCAGGTTGCGTATGACGGCGTCAGCATCGCAAAGAAAGGTGATTCGATTCTTGTTTCTGTCAACCACAGACTGAATATTTTAGGATATCTGGATCTGTCTCCGTTTGGGGAAAAATACAAAAACTCCGCAAACGCAGGCCACGCCGATATGGTGGCAGCCCTGCAGTGGGTACATGACAATATTGCCCTGTTCGGCGGCGATCCGGAGAATGTAACCATTTTCGGCCAGTCCGGCGGCGGAATGAAGGTGATTGACCTGATGCAGATTCCATCAGCAGACGGCCTGTTCCAGAAAGGCCTTGTCATGAGCGGTGTTATGGAGGACGATCCGCTCGGCGCAGGAGAGAAAGACGGCACGGAGATTATTACGGCAATGATGAAAGCGCTCGGCTTTGACGATGTGGCTCAGCTGGAAACTGTACCGTATCCGCAGCTTGCTGCTGCATATGCAAAAGTGGCTCCGGCGATTGCACAGAGTGGCGGCTACATCGGCGGCGGCCCGAAAAAGGGCGATTACTTCTATGGAAATCCATTCGACGCAGGCTTCCGTGAGCATGCACATCAGATTCCGATGATGATCGGAACCGTATACGGCGAGTTCGCAACGTTTGCACCGGCAGCTTATGATAAGAACAAACTGACAGCGGAAGAGATTCTGGAAATCCTCAAAAAGGTTTATGGAGACAATGCCGAAAAGGTTCTGGACGCTTTCAAAGAAGCATATCCGGAGAAGAACGGCGTAGATGTTCTTGCCATCGACCGTGCAATGCGTGAGCCGACCGTAAAACTTGCCAAACTGTTCGCAAAAGGCGGCGGCAAAGCATATCTCTACAACTTCGCTCTGGAATTCCCGTTCCAGCACGGCAAGCCGGCATGGCACTGCTCCGATATCCCATATTTCTTCGGAAACGCAGATCTCGTAGAAATTTGTGGCATCCCGGATGTCAGCGATAAACTGGAAAGAGAAATCTTCGGAGCACTTCTCGCCTTCGCAAAGAACGGCACCCCGGATCATGCCGGACTCCCGCACTGGCCGGAAGTAGAAGCAGAGGATGCGGATACCATGGTGTTTGACCGCAAAACGGAAGTAAAACACAACTACGATGATAAAGTGTTTGCAGAGATCAACAAAGTTCTGAAACCATGGAGCTTTATGGACATGATGGCTGACAATATTCAGCATTAAAAAGAACGATTCGACGCGGCATAAGCGAAATCGGGATGGAGCTCTGAAATATTAAAAAATTAGAATAAAAAAACCGCCTGTTTGATTTGAAAAATAAAAAAATCAAACAGGCGGTTTTTTCTGAAAATTCGGTGCTTTCAATCACATCTAAAGTATTATTCTAACAGGGTCACGGAAGAAAAACCAGTAAAAAACAGATTGTACTGAAAAAAATACAATCTGTTTTGTTGACACACTTGAAAAAAACATGATAATCTAGAAAATGCACTATTATGGCAAGATATGCCTAAAACCTTTTGTTCAGGCATGAGCGGTAATAAATATATTATAACACAAGGGGTGACAACGTCAATGGAGAAAAACAGAATACGTCCGATACCTACCGGAAAAAGTATGCGAATGAGTTACCAGAGACAAAAAGAAGTATTGGAAATGCCCAACTTGATTGAAGTCCAGAAGGATTCCTATGACTGGTTCCTGAGAAGCGGACTCAAGGAAGTCTTTGATGACATTTCACCAATCTCCGACTACGGCGGACGGCTGAGCCTTGAATTCGTAGACTTTACACTGTGTGAAGATGACGTAAAATACTCAATCGAAGAGTGTAAACAGCGTGACGCTACTTATGCGGCACCGTTAAAGGTAAAAGTAAGATTATATAATAAGGAAAAAGACGAGATCACAGAGCACGAAATTTTCATGGGTGATCTGCCGTTGATGACAGCAACAGGAACATTCGTTATCAATGGTGCAGAGCGAGTAATCGTCAGCCAGCTGGTACGTTCCCCTGGTATTTATTACGGCATCGCACATGATAAGCTCGGAAAGAGACTGTTCTCCTGTACCGTAATCCCGAACCGTGGAGCATGGCTGGAGTACGAGACCGATTCCAACGACGTCTTCTATGTCCGCGTAGACCGTACCAGAAAAGTTCCGATCACAGTCCTCATCCGTGCACTTGGAGTAAGCTCCAATGCAGAGATCGTAGAGCTGTTCGGTGAAGAGCCGAAGATTCTTGCAAGCTTCACCAAAGATACTTCCACCAACTATCAGGAAGGTCTTCTCGAGCTGTACAAGAAAATTCGTCCGGGCGAGCCTCTCGCAGTAGAAAATGCAGAGAGCCTCATCATGAGCATGTTCTTTGACCCGCGTCGCTATGACCTGGCAAAGGTAGGCCGTTATAAATTCAACAAGAAACTTGCACTGCGCAGCCGTATCCGCAACCAGATCCTCGCTGAGGATGTTGTAGATCCGTCCACCGGTGAAATCCTTGCAGAAAAAGGCACCACCGTTACTCTGGAACTCGCAGACAAGATTCAGAACGCAGCAGTACCGTATGTATGGATTCAGACAGAGGAGAGAAACGTAAAAGTTCTTTCCAACTTAATGGTAGATCTAGAAAGCATGGGTAGATGTTGACGAGGAAGAACTTGGCATCAACGAGAAAGTATACTATCCGGTTCTGGAAAAGATCCTGGAGGAAAATACCGATATCGAAGAGATCAAACAGGCGATCAAACGTGATATTCACGACCTGATTCCGAAACATATCACAAAGGAAGATATTTTTCGCTTCCATCAACTACAACATGCATCTGGAATACGGCGCAGGAAATGCCGATGATATCGACCACCTGGGCAACCGTAGAATCCGTGCCGTAGGTGAGCTGCTTCAGAACCAGTACCGCATCGGTCTGTCCCGTATGGAGCGTGTGGTACGTGAGCGTATGACAACACAGGACATCGACGGAATTTCTCCGCAGTCCCTGATCAATATCAAACCGGTTACAGCTGCAATCAAAGAGTTCTTCGGATCTTCCCAGCTGTCCCAGTTCATGGATCAGAATAACCCGCTTGGAGAGCTGACGCACAAGAGACGTCTTTCCGCCCTTGGACCTGGCGGTCTGTCCCGTGACCGTGCCGGATTCGAGGTTCGAGACGTACACTACTCCCATTACGGAAGAATGTGCCCGATCGAGACTCCTGAGGGACCGAACATCGGTCTTATCAACTCTCTGGCATCGTATGCGCGCATCAACGAGTATGGCTTCGTTGAGGCTCCATACAGAAGAATTGACAAATCAGATCCGAAAAATCCGCGTGTTACCGACGAAGTAGTCTACATGACCGCAGATGAAGAGGATAATTACCATGTAGCACAGGCAAATGAGCCGCTGGATGCAGAAGGACACTTCCTCAACAAGAACGTTTCCGGACGTTATCTGGATGAGACCCAGTCCTACGAGCCGCACATGTTTGATTACATGGACGTGTCTCCGAAGATGGTATTCTCCGTTGCTACGGCGCTGATCCCGTTCCTTCAGAACGACGATGCGAACCGTGCGCTGATGGGATCCAACATGCAGCGTCAGGCCGTACCGCTGATGATCACCGATGCTCCTGTTGTAGGAACCGGTATCGAAGCAAAAGCAGCCGTAGACTCCGGTGTCTGCGTTGTTGCGAAAAAAGCAGGAACCATTTCTTATTCCTGCTCCAACGAGATCCGCATGAACAACGATGACGGAACAAAAGATGTCTACCATCTGACCAAATTCATGCGAAGCAACCAGAGCAACTGCTACAACCAGAAACCGATCGTATTTAAAGGTGACCATGTAGAGGCCGGCGAAGTAATCGCAGACGGTCCGTCTACCTACCAGGGCGAGCTTGCTCTTGGTAAAAACCCGCTGATCGGATTTATGACCTGGGAAGGATATAACTACGAGGACGCCGTTCTTCTTAGCGAGCGTCTGGTACAGGATGATGTTTACACTTCCATCCACATCGAGGAGTACGAGGCAGAGGCCCGTGACACCAAGCTTGGACCGGAAGAGATCACAAAAGACGTTCCGGGCGTCGGCGATGAAGCCTTAAAAGACCTGGACGAGCGTGGAATCATCCGCATCGGTGCAGAGGTACGTGCCGGTGATATTCTGGTCGGAAAAGTAACTCCGAAGGGAGAAACCGAGCTGACCGCAGAGGAGCGTCTGCTCCGTGCCATCTTTGGCGAGAAAGCAAGAGAAGTACGTGATACTTCCCTGAAAGTACCGCACGGTGAGTATGGTATCATCGTGGACGCCAAAGTATTTACCCGTGAAAACGGCGACGAACTTTCTCCTGGAGTAAACCAGGCAGTCCGCATCTACATCGCACAGAAGAGAAAAAATACTCTGTCGGCGATAAGATGGCTGGTCGTCACGGAAACAAGGGTGTTGTTTCCCGTGTACTTCCGGTAGAGGATATGCCGTTCCTGCCGAACGGACGTCCGCTGGACATCGTGCTGAATCCTCTGGGTGTGCCGTCCCGTATGAACATCGGACAGGTGCTGGAGATCCACCTGAGCCTTGCAGCAGCAGCGCTTGGATTTAACGTATCCACCCCGATTTTCGACGGCGCAAACGAGAAAGATATTCAGGATACCCTGGAACTGGCAAACGATTATGTAAACATGGAATGGGATGCATTCTCCGAGAAATATAAAGATATTCTGCTTCCGGAAGTATATCAGTATCTGGAAGAGCATCTGGATCACAGAGAACTGTGGAAGGGTGTTGATATCGCAAGAGACGGTAAGGTACAGCTCCGCGACGGACGTACCGGTGAGCCGTTCGATGGAAGAACGACAATCGGACACATGCATTACCTGAAACTGCATCACCTGGTAGACGATAAGATTCATGCCCGTTCTACCGGCCCATACTCCCTCGTTACACAGCAGCCTCTGGGTGGTAAAGCTCAGTTCGGTGGACAGCGTTTCGGAGAGATGGAGGTTTGGGCTCTTGAGGCGTACGGTGCATCCTACACGCTGCAGGAGATCCTGACTGTGAAGTCTGACGATGTGGTTGGCCGTGTGAAGACATACGAAGCCATCATCAAGGGCGACAATATTCCGGAGCCTGGTATTCCGGAATCCTTCAAAGTATTGTTGAAAGAGCTGCAGTCCCTGGCACTCGATGTCCGCGTACTGCGTGATGACAATACCGAAGTTAAAATTATGGAATCAGTTGATTACGGTGATACCAACCTGAACCACATCATCGAGGGAGACCGTTACTCTGACAGAGAGGACGAGAGATTTGGTGACTATGGATTCTCCAAGAAAGAATTTGACGGAGAAGAAATGGTAGATGTGGAAGAGGATGAAGAAGAAGACTCTTATCTTGATCTGGATGAAAGTTCAGATGATGACATGTAACTTGTAGATCTTCGCTTTGCGAGGAAAGGGGTAATCAAATGCCAGAAACAGCAAAAAAAGAAAATTACCAGATGAGCTTTGATGCCATCAAAATAGGACTTGCCTCCCCGGAGAAAATCCGGGAGTGGTCCCATGGCGAGGTAAAAAAACCGGAGACCATCAACTACAGAACGCTGAAACCGGAAAAAGACGGTCTGTTCTGTGAAAGAATCTTCGGACCAAGCAAAGACTGGGAGTGCCATTGCGGTAAATATAAGAAAATTCGCTACAAAGGCGTAATCTGCGACCGATGCGGCGTAGAAGTAACAAAATCCAGTGTGCGCCGTGAGCGTATGGGACACATTGAGCTGGCAGCTCCGGTATCCCACATCTGGTATTTCAAAGGAATTCCGTCCCGTATGGGACTGATCCTGGATCTGTCTCCGAGAACTCTGGAAAAGGTTCTGTATTTCGCAAACTACATCGTTCTTGATGCAGGCGATACCAAATTACAGTACAAACAGGTTCTGACCGAGAAAGAATACCAGGATGCCAGAGAGGAGTTCGGAAACAGCTTCCGTGCAGGTATGGGTGCGGAATCCATCAAAGAGCTTCTGATGGCAATCGATCTGGAAAAAGAGTCTGCTGAATTAAAGGCAGGTCTTAAAGATTCTACCGGACAGAAGAGAGCCCGCATCATCAAGAGACTTGAGGTTGTTGAGGCATTCCGTGAGTCCGGAAACCGTCCGGAGTGGATGATTCTTGATGCGGTTCCGGTTATTCCGCCGGATCTGCGTCCTATGGTACAGCTTGACGGAGGACGTTTTGCAACATCTGACCTGAATGACCTGTACCGCCGTATCATCAACCGTAACAACCGTCTGAAGAGACTGCTGGAGCTCGGTGCACCGGATATCATCGTGCGCAACGAGAAACGTATGCTCCAGGAGGCAGTTGATGCCCTGATCGACAACGGCCGCCGCGGCCGTCCGGTAACCGGTCCTGGAAACCGTCCTCTGAAATCTCTGTCCGACATGCTGAAAGGTAAATCCGGCCGTTTCCGTCAGAACCTTCTTGGTAAACGTGTTGACTACTCCGGCCGTTCTGTTATCGTCGTAGGACCGGAACTGAAGATTTACCAGTGCGGTCTGCCGAAAGAAATAGGCAATCGAGCTGTTTAAACCGTTCGTTATGAAAGAGCTGGTTTCCAACGGCACTGCACATAACATCAAAAATGCAAAGAAAATGGTCGAGAAACTCGAGCCGCAGGTATGGGACGTTCTCGAGGACGTCATCAAAGAGCATCCGGTTATGCTGAACCGTGCCCCTACCCTGCATCGTCTGGGTATCCAGGCGTTCGAGCCGATTCTGGTAGAAGGTAAAGCGATTAAGCTGCACCCGCTGGTTTGTACCGCATTCAACGCCGACTTCGACGGTGACCAGATGGCTGTCCATCTGCCGCTGTCTGTAGAAGCGCAGGCAGAGTGCCGTTTCATGCTTCTTTCTCCGAACAACCTGCTGAAACCGTCCGATGGTGGTCCGGTAGCCGTTCCTTCCCAGGATATGGTTCTTGGTATCTACTATCTGACACAGGAGCGTCCGGGCGAGAAAGGGCGAAGGAAGCTTCTTCCGCGATATGAACGAAGCCATCCTGGCATACGAGAACGGATACATTACCCTGCAGACCAAGATTACCATCCGCTGCGAAAAAGAGATGGAAGATGGTACTGTAATGCAGCAGAACGTAAGCTCCACACTCGGAAGATTCCTCTTCAATGAGATTCTGCCGCAGGATCTGGGATACGTAGACCGTACGGTTCCGG